>OHQT01000759.1_pt1 | contig 15100 bp, 27 predicted proteins | sample 1578221 | NCBI WGS metagenome assembly OHQT01 (sample SAMEA3879547, study PRJEB24766) | human gut metagenome | biome: human-associated habitat; feature: feces | place: USA | collected 1985/1987
GATATAAATGAATAATAAAAACTCTGACAGATTAAAACGTATACGAAAATTTATAATAAAAACATTATGTTTACCCATTATTCCATTTGAATTCGGAAAAAAAATCCGTCAACTTTTGATAAGAGGAATATTTTTAGACGGAGTAAAAACATTTGTTTCACTGTTGCACAATAAAAACAAAACCAAATATTACCTTACTGTCGCAGCCTGTTGCAAGGACGAAGGCAACTGCATTCAGGAATGGGTTGAATACTATCTCTTGCAAGGTGTAGAACATTTTTATCTCTATAATAACAACGGAACGGATAACTCTGAAGAAATATTAAAACCATATATAGATAAAGGTATCATAAGTTGGGTAAACTGGCCCGGTCAGAAACAACAGGTGCGAATATACGAAGATATCATCAAAAAGCACAAAACGGAGAGCCGATGGATGGCGGTTGTTGATCTGGATGAATTTATTGTCCCGCTAAACTCTGACACTTTGGCAAAAAAACTCAAAAAATATGAAAAATACAATCAAATAATAATCAATTGGACTCTTTATGGCAGTTCAGGTCATAAAAAGAAGACAGAAGGGCTGGTCATTGAACGCTTTACCAAACATGCCCGAAGTTTGTCCAGAGCTCCCAAAGCCATTGTCAATCCTCTTGCCGTTGTTCAAATAGACATTCATAAACATATTGTACTAGGAAAATCGCTTGAAGTTTGCCGCCAACTATTTCAGGACTTCAGAATCAATCACTATGCCATAAAATCGGAAGAAGAATACAGTCTGAAAAAGAGAAGAGGGGATGTCATCTTCGATACCAATCATTATGACGATGAATTTTTCAAAGCACATGATATAAATGAGGTAGAAGACGCGAATCTGATGCAGCCATATATTGAAGAAATCAAGAAAAACATAGCAAAAATAAACAGAAAATTATCATAAAAATTAACCAAAAAAGAATTCTGGTGGATATAAATGCAAATTAATTCGCCAATTAAACTGCTCTAAATTAAAATAAGCACAAAAACCAAATAATATAGGAGCATATCTATGAGTAAAATCAAAATTTATTTGCTAATCCTGGCCGTGGCAATCGTTGCCGTCGCCCTTGGTTATATGATGCATATCAAGCCTATCCAATCCCTTTGCGCCGCAAGCCTGACTTATATGAAAAACCCGGTCCTGCCGGTTACTGCCGCTGTTTGCGCCTTTTTATTCTACGGAGTAAAAAACTACTGGCTTATCATTATCGGCTGTGCCATCGTCACCGCCGTTGTTATGCAGTTTGTTATCGTGGGCCACGGCACGACAATCTTTTTATTTACCAGCAGGGCTTTGGCTTTCCTGGTCGTTGTGTATTTGATGAACCTGGTAAAACTAATTTTTAACGAAGCTTAAAATAAACCAGATAAACAATAAAGGCGAGGGAGTGTCACAACTCTCTCGTTTTTTTATGACTGAACCGCACCGGAACCTTAAATGTAAAACCAAAGACGTACACGGCACAATCATCAAAACAAATAAATTTGCTTACAAAATTATGTTGTCATTAACGTCGCAAACAACAAATTTCCTCAATTTAAACGATTATAATCCAGTGGAAATACTTTCACAGAAACAACGTTAACCATTGACAAAATTAACAACCCTTTGAATTAGCATAAAATAACGGAGGGGAGATGCGTTGACTTCATATAAATTTGTCGCATAATGTTAGTTATGAATACAAAAGAAACCAAAAATCGAGTAATCTAGCCCTAAATTACTAATTAATTTCTTTATTTTAGACTGAATTCCTTGATAATCAAGGAGAAATCAATAATGATAGTAGATATAAACGAGACTACCGCAATAGAAATTGAAAAAAATTTAAAAATCTTATCTCAATCCGTTAGTGAAATAGAAAATTTGGTCAAAGTTAGCTATTATAACTTTGGTAAAACAGAAAGCAAAGAACGGCAAAAAAATCCTTATATTGTAAAATCTGTCATCAAAAATTTGGCCTGCGGTCACAATGAAACTAATGCTATATTGCTAACTGCATCGGAATACGAAACGACATTTGAAAGAGTTTACGCTATATATTCCGAGCAAAAAAAGTATAGATCTGCAATTGTCCTATTTGCCAAACGTTATATGTGCGCAAAATTAAAAAGCCATGGATTTACAGCCAAAGAGATTTCTAAAATATTAAATGTCTCTGAAAATCACATTTTTAGATTACTTAATAATGCCATTGACTATTGGTCGCCCAAAACTAAAATTTACATAAAAAGAAAACGTTAATTTTGTATATATTTCAGCAAAAGAAAGGGGGCGCAAGCCCCCTTTCCCACTCACTTGACTTATTTCAAAATAACAAGTAAGATTTCAAGTATCAACTTAATGATAATAATAAATTTTACTATCATTTCTTTCCTTTCAGCGTTTCCGCATTGGGAAAGGAGTTGACCCGCCTATTTTTGTTACTATATCAATTTACGTTGACAATAGCGAAAAAATAAGCTATTCTAACTTCATAGAGAGAAGTTAGGGGATTAACTCCTTTCGATGGTTAGAAAAAGTCAGGTGTTCCAGCACCTGACTTTTTTTTGTATATCACATTAGTTGAAAATATCAAGACATTTATCTAAAAAGTCTTTTTTACGCCGTGTAGAGCGCTTTTTAGTTTTTACAGTAGTTTTACGCTTTACAGTCGATTTTCTTCTGCTGGTCGATTTTTTCCGCCTTTTTGTTGCCATATTATCCCCCTATGAGTTGTGTTAAGATATTGATAATCGCCTCCGGAGCCGACAGAGTACCAGCCAGGATTCCCCCGATTGCCGTCGCCACACCAGCCCAAAAGCCCTTATTTTTAAGCTTATCTAAGATTTGAACCAACATTTTTGTTGCTCCTCCTTTATTTCAATTAAATCTTTTTCAATTAATGCGCACCTTTTGTCAAACCGGCCATACAAAAGCAATACAGCTATAAGCGTTGGACTATTGCCTAAAATATTTATTAAAAGCTCCTCCATTAGCGTGCCTTTTTATAAATCCAGTATGCGCCAAGTCCCAGAGCAACCAGCAGTGTCTTATCCCACCATGACAAGTCTATGCCGGTGCTGCTATCGACTACCGGACGTTCTGTTTCCTTTTCATACATCATACCAACTAAAAAGCTGGCTAATCCTGACGTTATCCAAAACCAAGGCATTTTTACCCCCTATGCGTAAAAAGTATGATTACCGATGACAGCAACCTCTTCCAAACTGGCAACCCAGCCCGGAACACTTGATAAAGACCCTAAAGCCAGATAATTAGTTGCCCCATTAGTGATATCTGGCAAATTTCCATTATATGCCGCAGTCGCTAATTGTTTAGCCAAAGCAAAATTTTCATCTGCAGTTGTAACGGCCAACATCGGCACATAGTTCGGGTCGCTTTTATTCCAAACTGAAAACTGGCTTTTTTTAGTGCATACCTCCTTGGGTGTTGCTCCGTACCAACTCCCAGCCCTAACCCGGTTCATAATCACGTTGATGACGGCTTGCATTCCTCTGCTGCCCTCACCCCTGGCCTCGCCCCAGGCTGTCCGGGCCATATAATCAATCTGCTCGTCTTTATCAGTCAAAGCGATTTTACCTCCTCTGTAAATCAGAAAGCTGCTGACAAGAGCCAACAAAAGAATGCCGGGCTTATTTTGCAAGCTGCGCCTCCAGTTCATTTATCCGGAGACGCCAGGATGCGCGCTGCGCGATTAAATCGGCGTATTCTTCTGCAGTTGCTGCTCCTTCAGCTATCTTAATGACGGCGTAATCTGAAGCCGTCAATTTGTTCTTCAGCTCGGTGATTTCTTCTGCAGCAATTTCAGATTCCGGCTTTTTCGGCGCATAACCCGTTATATACCAAGTACCATTATAGGCCTGTTCAACGTCCATTTCAGACATACCAATAGACTTGTAAAAATCAATGTTTGTACCAACTCCAACGCTACAGGCTTTGGTTTCTTCATTTTCAATTTTGGCATATTTTTTCATAGTTTTCCTCACTTATAGGGATAAAATACAAATGGTGCGACGCTAATTGCTGTATCACCGGCACGCACCGGATATGTCACCGGAGGCAAAACACCATTAGCATAACTTCCCGTCATAAAAACATTAAATACTGTTGCCCCGTTGATGATTAACTTATTATTTGCATGGTCATAATGAAAAACTGAAACCGCCAACATTCCATTAGTTGGAACGCTAAATTCGGTGTTTGCAGCAACATCAATCCCCGCATTGTAATCCGGTATAATTTCTGGTGGATTCACCAGACTACCCCCCCCGACTAACATATTGTTTTTACTCCTTTTTTAAACTGTATTCCTAAATGGATATAACATGGCCGCTACTGGCCAATTATCACCCCTAACTAAATCACCTTTTTTCACTATTACTACTGGAATAGCAAATGATGCTGTAGCATTAAAACCTGACTGACATACATTTTCATCATTAACATAAAAACTTCTGTCTACAGCAGCTTGCTGAGAAAAAATAAGTCTTAAAATGCCATCTCTTGGAATTTCAGTATTGATTTTGGTAACATTTATACTTATTCCGGCATTATAATCAGGGATAATTTCGGTTAGATTATTCAAACCACTGCTGAACTGTCCCATTAGCTGAAACTCCCTACTGCAATTGTTTGTCCGGACGTGCCATAAACGTTAACCGCTCCGGAAAATGAATATTCAAAGCTTCCCAGGGGCGTAACCTGCAGCCCATCGGTTCCGGTACCACCGACATAGATTTTTTCGCTGCCGGTATTTTGAATGATGATACGCTGCGCCGCACCAACTTCAATGACACCGGCTTCAGGAAAGGTTTTAGTCTCAACCCCGAAAAACGAATACGGCGCCGGTTCTGTTTGTACCGTTCCGGAAACACTTAAACGGCTGTCATCAAAATAACCAATTCCCAAACCCAGAGAAACAACTAACGGGGATTCGCTCGGATTAAAAATCTGTACATACGGGATAACCTGGTCGAACTTCACGCCCAAACCGGCTTGAAAGTTTGTCTGTCCGTTATTTGTAGACCACGCAACTTTAAACGGTTGGTTTGCATCCAGACATCTGCAGTAATTGAACGGGCTGTTTAAAATATGTGAACCACGAGGCGGAACAATGACAGAATATTCTTGATAAGAGCTTTGCTGCCGTCCGTTGTCAATTGGTAACCAAGTATCAGCCATTATAATTTTCTCCAAATTTTAGGAATCATGAAAAGAGCCAGGACAGAAACGCCGACCATTAAAACCGGCTTTAGCTGCTGCAGCATACCGGTTGTTTCCGAATATGCCGACTGATAAGCTTGTGCGACCTGTTGTATGCTTTGTCCGGCAAGGTTAGAGTTGGAACTTGTCGCATTATCGGTTACGCCGCTTATCACATTTAAGAAGTTTTCTAAATCCTCCCCGTAAAAACCATTTACAGTTACATCCCCCGCACTCTGAATATTCCCTTTGGCCAAATCGCCAACCGTTTGAGAGGTTGTCTGCGTGTAATTGGTTGTTGTTGAAGATGATTTTGAGCCGCCGCCAAACAATCCCATTGTTTTACTTCCTTGATAAAATGCGCCACAGGATAAAACCAATACCAGCAAGAGCCAATGTCTTAACTAGTCCAAAACTCCCGCCGGAAATGTTAAAAATCGCTCCGGTGTCTATTTTTCCGCCGATTGCCGTTGCTGCAGATTGGTCAGACAACTCATATGAACCGCCACCTACCGGTAATGTTCCCGCCATGGTTTCCCCTTACATCAATTTTTTTATACCAAGCCCGATAGCTAAAATACCAAGCGTACCGCCGATAATCCACATAATGGAACTAGTCGAAATTTCGACATCCCCTATTTTAATTATTCCTGCAGCTTCCTGTCGGTTTTGTTCACTTGTAATACCGGCTATTTGTCCTTGCAAATAAGCCTTTTCGCTATCATCGTCATCTGTAAAACCGCCTATGATATCCGAGGCAGTGGAGCCGAGTTTCCCGGCTCCGTCTACCAGAGTATCAAACCAAGATTTTTCTTCAGCCATTGGTTTGACCCTCCTTTATGCTGCCTTTGGAATGTTATCGACGACAATTAAATCGTTCGAATTAACGATGTTTTTGATAACCGTCGGACAGTTATGAATTTTAACAACCGGCAAATCATAACCGGTTGTTGGTGCCTTACTGAATGTCGTTCTTACTGACAATTCAGAAGTTACATCGTTAACAAACAAACCGGAATTCGTAGAGCCGTCACAGAAATTGTGAACGTATGCCCCTGAAATTACACCGAATCCGTTAAGGTTGTTAATTGAATCCATAACAGATTGAGAAATTGCCCGGGTTACGTTGGTATTGTTGATTAGAGTTTCACCCTGGGTAATGGTTCCGCCGCCATTATAGGCAATCGCCAACAAGAACAAATCGTTAGCGTTTTTCGGCAGCGTATTGACCTGAGACTGCCCAGTCGCGGAAAAAGACTGAACATTATTGTTGAACTGAATGTAGCTGTCATTCCAATCAGCCTCAATATTCAGACGGCTGGAATAAAGCTGAACATCCGTAATATCGGTCACAGTAGAACCGGCGTAAACCTGAACCACCAGAGACGAAATCTTTTTAGTCGGGTCAGCGTTGCCGAGTTTACCACAACGCCAAGCGAACTCGTCACGGGTAATCCCCGCCTTGTAGAGCAAACGTCCCATATTCAGGCTGAATACGTTTACAAGCGCGGTTTGCTGGACACGCGTTCCCAAGAATGTGAACAGGTCGACAATCTGCGACAGAGAAACGTCAAGAACGTTCATACCATTAAGCAAAACAACAATTCTTTCAATTGATGATTTACAGTTTGCCAAGGTTGCCGCTGCTCCGCTGTTTGTAAATTCCAACATCAAATCGCGAATAATTCCATAACAGTTGACGTTGAAAGGGGTCATAGAACCTGCAGTAACAGGTTTTGACTCTTCAAAGTTGTAAATTGGAGTCTGCATTGGCTAGCCTCCTATTTGCTGCTGGTGATTTTGTTAGAAACAAAGTTGTAGGCGTAAATGCCGACAACTACCGCCAGAGCCGTTTTAATCATAGTTTTCATATTTTACCTCATTTGTTGATTAGCAAAAAATACCGTTTGCGAATCGATGGTAAACATAAATAAAAACGTTTGTCAAATCAGATAACATATTGAAATAAAATAATATTCTCCTACGTAATGTAGGGAAAAGCATAAATTTTATTTTTTTACAAAAATTTTCTGGCCGGATTTATAAATATACTGGTAATTGTCCAGTTGCCTAAAGGTCTCCCGATATTCCCGACCAAGCATTTTAACGCCAATGTCAAAATCTATCGGGTCCGTATGACGGAATAAATACATTCCGGAACAGTTAGCCCGGAAGCAAACGTCCACTTGCGCCGGCCGCTGGCTGATGCCGACTAGATTAATTCCATAATGCCGCCCTCTCCTGCAGAGATAGGCAAAGCCATTTTTAGGATCGCGCTGCGTCATTCCTGACGGGAATCCAAGGTCGAGTTCATCGACAACAAGCGTCATCTGTGCCGTATGCTGCCCGGTCATATATCCGCCCTGGAGCGATACCAAAAAATAGCACAAATCGTTCAACTGGCTGATTTCATCGCCAAACCCCGGACAGAACGCAAAGCGGAAACCCCGCGCAAATTCTTTGCGCAGGGCTGATTTTAGACTTTCCAAGTCCCTAAAGGCTTTGATGCCACGCTCTCTGGCTAGCTCCTGTAGCGGGTCAAAATAAACTATGCGGCCGAGTTTTCCGGTGAGTTCCCGGGCTTTGGTTGTTTTGCCGCTGCCCGACGCCCCAAAAATCCCCAGACGCTGCGCTTGCCCGATGCTTGTGCTGCTTCTGCTCGTGCCTTTATTTTGCTTCTTAGCCATATTTTCCCCTTTTCTGCCAAAGATATACCAGTCCAATTCATAACGATTGCATTTGTTTCACAGGCTGCAAATATGCTGATTAAAGCGCAATCATGCAGTAACTGTGTCTTTCGGTCGATTAAAAACCGCAAAAAACGGTATTTTTGAGCCATGTTATAGATTTTTCCGGCTGCCAACTGCTGCCCTTGTGCTCTTAACGCCTCAAATGCATCTAGCGAAACGTCCGGAGACTTCAAAAAAGTTAAAAATTCATTAAACGCGCTTTCAAACTCGCCCTGGCTATAACAACCGTCATCAGTTGTCGTTGTCATCGTCAAGCAGCCAGTCGAGCAGTCCTCGGGCTGGTTTGTTTGCTGCAACTCCGGAATGTTGTTCGTCTGCCCGTCCGATAATTGTATTTCTTCCGTAATCTCTTGATTGTTCATCATTTTTCACCTCAAATATGTTGTTTTTTTGTGTTTTTTGCCCATTTTTTGCGTTTTTTGACGCGTTTTTCTCTGAATTTTGCCCGTAAACCGGAACTAAAATCATGTTTTTTACCTTTGCCGCTGCACCCGTCCGGAGCTGGTCAATCGCTTGTCTGCTCTCTCTCGGATTAAAGCGAACGCTGCAGCGGTTGTCGCAGTACATATAAAGATTTCCGTTTTTGTTAATTTTTATATTTTGCTCTGGTTCCCCACAAATTGGGCAGCTAGTCCGTGCTATTATTTCCGGCATTTTTCACCTCTTTTTCTAAAACACCCATTATTTTAACAAGATTTAAACCAACCAATGTGCATAAAACAGTAACTTCAGGCTGTGAAGTCAATTTAATTACTTTCTCCAGATTGTCCGCCGAATTCACAATAAGTTGCACTGCCTCAACTACATCATTTTTTTTCACTTTTTAAGCCATCTCCTCAAGTAAAGTTTCACCCAAAACCCGGGTGTTTGGGTCTAAAATGCGCGCATCCAATCCCCGGCGCATCATCCAATAAAGCACCTCACGAAGCCGCACATCTTCAATCAACGCATATTTGCCTTTTTTCCTCAAAATGTATGTATTTCCAGCCATAGACAGGCTTAAATCAGCAAATATATCGGTAAACGCCGCCCTCATATCATCAACCAAGATTTGATTTTTAGTTTTAGCCGCCCCGGCCGAAACCTCCTCATTTCCTGCCGAGCTTTTGGCGGCTTGCCCGCCATCCGGCATTGATCGGCCGACGGCAACGTCCGTCGGTGCTATTTGGTTGTCCTCAAGTGTTCGATTTAAAGACCCTTCTTTCACGCGTACGCGCGCGTTTTTGGTTTTTAAATCTTGGTTTTTAAATTTTAAATCCTTATGTGGGGTGCGATTTAAAGACCCCTCTGTTCGGTTTAAAGACCCCAGGGTGCGATTTAAAGACCTTTCATCTGTTCGGTTTAAAGACCTTTCGAGGTTGTTGTCGGAGCAATCCCCCGATTTACTCCGACAACGTTCATAACCGTTCTCAAGCGTCAACCTTATCGCATTTGAACGGTTAAACCTATCACGGCGGTTTATCTCAATAAAGCCGAGCTGTTCAAGCTGCTTTAATGTATTTATAGCCGCCCCTTTGTGGGTATAGCATAAATCAGCCAGGTTTTGATAACCCAGACAGCAACATCCGGCATATTTGCCGCTTGAATATGTATTATTGATGATGTGAATTAACGCGCGTAATTGCGCTGCTGATATGTCAACTTCCAAAAGTTCTTCAGGTATCATTACAAAAGACATCGGGGGTCGTCCTTTTCTGTTAGATGTTATCTATCATCAGATTTAAAAAAAATAACTTGATAGACTTTATCTAACAGTAAATCGTTAAAAAATAGTTGTAAAGATTGAATAAATATGCTATGCATAACTTGCTTATGTATACATAGGAGGGATTTTGATGAAGAGTTTTAACGATTATACAACGCGAGCAATCAATAGATACGACTTAAGAGGACAAAACGCTCTCGCCCGCGAAATTGGAATTGCAGGCGCAACGCTCTCTCAATTTTCTTCAGGCAAAGCCCTGCCCTCTGATGATACGATGATTAAGCTTGCCGAACTGGCAGGTATGCCGAAAGAAGAAGCGTTAATTGACCTTAACTTGTGGCGTTCAAAAGATAAACCTGAAGTTCAAAAAATCTGGCAACGCTTGTCAAAAATGATAGGATGTTTCGCGGCTACATTATTGTTTTCAAACAATTTACTAATCTTTTATAGCTACCTAAAGTTGATATACAATGTTAGTTATGAATAGTAAAGACACAATAAAAAGAAGTATTAATAAAAAAACGTCATATTTTATTTACCTGGAAACTTTCATTTATTGCGCTCTCACGACAAGCAAAATTATTTTTACCGAAGATTTATCCGTCAGCTCTTTATAAATTGATTGTAATAATGCCTTTATCAATGGCCAGATATATTACATAACCCACAATCCCGCAGCCAATCAATATCAACCATAATTTCAGGCTTAAATTTTTTCTGTAATACAAACCCTGACGACCGGCATGAATATACGAACCTTTCGTTCCATAGCCCAAACGCAGCCCTTTAGCGCCAAACGACATTCCCAGACCGGATTTAGATAGGTTCAACCGCAATGGCCCCAAATTAATACCTTTTTTTAAATAAAATCCCATTTCGCTTATATCCGTTTCCAAATTCTTTGCTTGTTAATCTCTTCTTTATCTCGAAACGCTTTTTCCAAATCCACACCGTGCATATTGGCCATTCCCAGCAAAATAATAAAGACGTCTGCCATCTCCAGCTTTATATCCCCTATATGAGAACCACTGCCGATGGAACCGCCTTTCATATGTTTTCGGATAGCGGATATTAACTCACCGCATTCTTCTGCCAGCATCATACAATCCAGCTTAGGATCGGACAGGTTCAAGCCTCGCTGTTCCTTCATCTTTTGCACATAGTCCTGAAAGTCCGCAATAACCGGATTATCTTTAAGTTTCAAATCGTTATCATCCATTTCAAACCCTTTCCTTTATACGAGCTCTTTGCGGAACTCCCTTTTTATCGTCTTATAAAGCAGCGGACTTACATGGCCGCTGTCAGGAACGACAACTAAGCGTGACCTGAGCAGAGCCTTATGCACTTCATAGGCACCCTTTAACGGACAAACAAAATCAAGCCGATTATGCACGATAACCGCAGGTATGTCTTTGATTTTAATCAAATTATCCAATATTTCTTCATCTTCAAGCCAAAACTTTCGGGCGGCGTAACGAATATAAATCCTCTGCTCGGCTAACTCACAATCAGACAGTTCTTCTGCAGAATTCCACCTTGGATTCAGCGAACTGCGCACCCTCTCCCAAAACCCGTAAGTATTAGCTGCCTCCAGCTGCTTTTCCGCCTCGCCGCCGCTTATCAATTTATCAAAATATTCTGGAATATCAAAACCCTGCGACTTATTCTTCAATTGTTCGACAAACTCGGGATAAAACCATGCCGCTTCACTGTTTTCCCACCGTAACGCCTCCTTGTCTGCCAAAAAAATCTGCGACAGCAGCAAGCGTTCAACTCTTTGAGGGTTTTGAATGGCCCATAACAAAGCCAGGGTGGAACCCCACGACCCTCCCCTTAGAATAACTTTATCTTTTATTTTCAAATGATTGAGAAGTCTTGTCGTATCCTCGAGCAGCGCCTGGGTAGTGTTGTTTTTCAATTCGCCCAACGGCAAAGACCTTTTGCATCCCCGCTGATCAAACAAGATTACCCGATAACGCTTAAGATTGAATATGGCGGCATGTTTTGGACTGCACCCGCCTCCCGGTCCCCCGTGAAAAACGATAACAGGCAGCCCCTGCGGATTTCCGAATTCCATAAAAAAGACCTCATGCCCGTCTTTGGGCGGTAAATATCCGCAATTATAAGGCTTGGGCTCAAGCCATTTGCTCAGCCATCCCATGCTGTCTGTCTCCTTGCCGGTTTCACATTTGCCGAAAGTGTAACATCATATTCAGGAGGCTGCAAGTTTTTCTAACACTTTTTCCAAATCCTGCGGCCGCTCAATGCGCATTGCGGATAAACCGTTTTGGTTGCAGGCGTTAACTACCTCCAACTGGTCATCAAGCATAACGGCGTTTTCGTACCCCAAACGATACTTCTTCAAAGTATCTTCAAAAAACTTAAGCCGGCCGTTCCTGACATCGCTTTTCACATATCCGACCTGATGAGACGACACCACGTCGTCAAACAACTCACGCAACCGCAGCGACGGAACCGAATAGTCGCAAAAAACGTCAAAATTGTCGGTAGCGACCACGACTTTCACCCCCTTGGAACGTAAACGTTCTATCTTTGGCAAAAAAGCATCGCTGTCAAACTCCATGTTCTCGCAGCTCGCTTTTAATAAGCTATAAAAAGCGTCATATTCTTTCCGGTTGCGGGAAATGGCGTTTAGAATATCTTGTTTAAAAATTTTGCCGCTCTTCCAAGGCACAAGAAGCGGCTCATTTTCAACAAACGTACGATGACGGCAGATTTTGCATAATTCGGGCTGAGGGTCTTTTTTATTCACAAAAAACTTTGATGAACTCAGCGTTTTATACCAGTCCACAAAAACAATCTTTAATTTCGAGTTTGTCATCCTGACCTCACAAACACGGCCCTGCCGAAAATCGGATTGCAAATAAATCTTGTATTTTTATATCCTAAATAGATTAAAAAAACCTTGATGATTTACCTGACCTCGCTAAATATTTATTATTTCATAACAAAAAAACTCACCCTCTTTGTTTCAAAGCTTTTCCGAAACCTGAAAGACACTGTCCCTGACCTCCTCTGTCAAAAACAATGCCGCCAAACGCACCAAAACGCCTTTTTTTCTGATAAGCGCTCCTAACGAATCATATGTGCAAAAAAGCTGACCGTAGTCGTCTTTGCAAAATTCGCTGCAATTTTTATACGGTTCACCGGCCTCAAGCGGCAAACGATGGCGTTTTATCCCGGACAATGCAGCCAAAACCGACAAAACCGCCCGGTCATGCTTATGTTCTACAAACATCGGATGATTTTCCAACCCTTGCGTATTCGGCATATCTCCCAAAACGGAGTCATCACAGCAATATTTCAGCCATTCGTCCAAAAAGGCCAATACCCGGGGCGTCTTTTGCCATACTGACAAAACGGTGGAGGTTTCATAGTCCTTGTATATCGCCGGACGGTCTGCCCGCATCAAAACCAAAGCGTCCCGCTTGCACCAGCATTCAATTGTCTGCGGAACATTGGCAAACAGCAAAATCCCGTCATTTTCGGCACATAGCTCATATAAACGGGTCATCGGACTGAGCGCAAACACACTGGCATCGCTGTAGATAAGAAAGTCGCCGTCTTTCAGCTTTTTAAGCTCATTCAGAATTACATACGGACGCCACAGCCAATAGCCGGCTCCCTGCTTCTGATTCAAAACCGAACGATTTTCCTTGTAGAAAGAGGTTTTACGCAGCTGTTTTTCATTCCAGGCCACCACTTTGTCAACACTTTTGGTTGCCAGAGCCGACTTTGCCAAAAGATAAACGGCTTTGCCGTATTTTTTGCTTCCGAAAGTTACCAGACACCTCATCGTCCGTTCCTGTTTCATCACCGTTGATGTTGCTTCTTCTAAAACCATAGCTTCTCATTCCCGGATTGGCAACTGTTTATTCAAACGGAGAGGATAACTAAGCGCTTGGCTTTTCAGCCGAAGAGTTTTATAATCAACCGCAAAATGACTTGTCTGAGGTAAAAAAATGCAAAAATACCAAAATATCGTTATCCTTACCGGCGCCGGAATCTCCGCTGAATCCGGATTGGCAACGTTTCGTGCGGCTAACGGCCTGTGGAACAATCATCGGGTGGAAGACGTTGCAACCGTTGAAGCTTTTGCCCGTAATCCGGAATATGTACATGAGTTTTATAACGAACTGAAACAGGAACTGATTCGCGCTGTGCCTAATCTGGCTCACTTGGCATTGGCCAAATTGCAGCAGAACTACCCGGCTCCCGTCACCATTGTTACGCAAAACGTCGATACCCTTCACGAAAAAGCTCAAAGCACCGGCGTTTTACATATTCACGGACAAATCAACCAAGCCGTCTGCCTCAACTGCGGATATGTCTTGGAAACCTGGGGCGATGTAAATACCGAAACCGTTTGTCGACAATGCGGCGTTCCCGCAATGATGAAACCCAACATCGTCTTTTTCGGAGAAAATCTGCTTTGCATGGATAAAGTTGACAGACTGCTGGAACAATGCGACCTGTTTGTGTCAATCGGCACTTCCGGCGTAGTGTTTCCGGCAGCCAGCTTTGTCCAGATAGCCAAGCTAAACGGTGCCGAAACATATGAGTTCAATTTGGAAACAACGTCTAACAACCGCTATTTTGATCACCACATTTACGGCAAAGCCGGTGAGACCGTCCCCCAATTTGTTGACACCCTCCTTGCCGAAGTTCCCAAGCAGTAAAAAAATAAAGCATCTCACTCCCTTCAGAAGTACAGATGCTTTACTTTTTACCTGTGAGTCATTTCAGACGAAAGCACTCACCGCCATAATCATATTCAACCACAAAGCAACGTCCGAAATCAATTGAATCGCCGCTGTAACCTAACGCCGTCAGAAAATAAACCATATTAAGCTCATGTGAAGCGATTCCGACAGCCTGTTCGGGAGTTCTCAACAAACTGTAGAGAAAATCGAATATGCGTTCCCGAACGGCATACTTGCTTTCTCCGCCGGGAGCGGCATCATGAATAAAAGAGGCGCAATCATAACGATTAGCCCACAACTCAGGATAATAGCGGGATATTTCATCATAAGTCATATCCCCAAGCAAACCCAGGTTTATTTCATCCAATCGTTTGTCGGTATAAACCGGAATGCCAAGTTTAAATCCGGCCAATTCGGCAGTCTGATATGCCCTCAACCGAGGACTGCTGTATATCAGCTCAATACCATACTGTTTCAAATTGTCGGACAAAACCAATGAACGTTCGCTTCCTTCCTCGTTCAAACCCGATTTTAACCATTCGCTGAGCGTCTGTTGTTCCGGACGATCTGTTTTTTCATGACGAAAGATTATAAAATTTTTTTTCATAATAAGTTTTTTATAATTTATAAATAAAATAAACTGAAACCTATATGTATAACAAACCATCCATAAAAT
>OHQT01000774.1_pt1 | contig 14928 bp, 12 predicted proteins | sample 1578221 | NCBI WGS metagenome assembly OHQT01 (sample SAMEA3879547, study PRJEB24766) | human gut metagenome | biome: human-associated habitat; feature: feces | place: USA | collected 1985/1987
GGTTCTTTTGCCGTTTTTTTCCTCAAAAAGAAAATCAGCCGGACCCGAAGGCCCGGCTGATTTATTCTTTTTTACTCTGCGTCTGTGATGGGCTCTACCACCACATACACCCCTGCGGGCACACAGGCGGCCCATGCGCCGTCCTTGTCCAGCCAGCCGAATTGCTCACAGACATGGTCCGGGCACTGGCTGTCCAAAAACGCGATGGCACCATCCTTTACCTGCAGATGCACGATATAATCGCCCACATCATACAGATAATCGTGGTCCTCGTCCAGCGGGATCGTCTCGGTAATGCCGTCGCCGAAATCGACCACGGCCACCAGCGGCTCCGCTTTGGGGGCGTTGGCGCGGTACAGCACGAACAGGAGTGCTGCCGCGGCCAGCACCACGGCCGCAAAGATCAGGTTTTTCTGCCAGCTTTTCAGGCGTTTCATGCAGCGTACTTGCTTGCAGCTGCGCCTGCAATGCGGCCGAAGACAACGAAGTCAGAGACAGCAGTGCCGCCCAGACGGTTTGCACCGTGCACGCCGCCGGTCACCTCACCTGCTGCGAACAGGCCGGGGATGATCTCGCCGTTCTCGTTCAGGACTTCGGTGTTGGTGTTGATCTTCAGGCCGCCCATGGTGTGGTGCACGCCTGCGGTGACCTTGATGGCATAGTAGGGAGCGGTATCCAGCTTGTCTGCAAAGCTGGTGCGGCCAAAGTCGGGGTCGTTCTTGGCCTCAACATAGCCGTTCCAGGTGTTCATGGTCTCGGCCAGAGCGGCACCGTCCACGCCGATCTGCTCAGCCAGCTCCTCGTAGGTCTTGCCCTCGAAGGTATAGCCCTTCTTGATGTAGCCCTGGATGACGCTGGAATCATCGACCATCTTCTGATCAATGATCAGCCAGCTGTAGCTGCCGGGCTGAGCGATCTCAGCGGCGGAGACAACGTCACGGGTACTGACTTCGTCAATGAAGCGCTTGCCCTCGGAATTGATCAGCACAGCACCGTCGCCGCGCAGGCCCTCGGTGATCAGAGAAGCGCTGTCGTACTGGACAGTGGGGTGGATCTGGATCTGGTCCATATCCACGGTGTCAGCACCGATGGCCTGTGCCATCTTGATACCCTGGCCCAGGATGCCGGGGGCGTTGGTGGTCATAAAGCCCTTCAGCTCGGGCTTGTACTCAACGACCATATCCATGTTTGCGCCGAAACCGCCGGAGGTCAGGATCACGGCCTTGGCGTTGATGGTGATGGTCTCACCGGAAGCGCCGGTGGCCTTGATGCCAACAGCAGCGCCGTTGTCATCGGTCAGGATCTCGGTGGCGGTGGTGTTCAGCATCATCTGGACACCAGCCTTCTGGCAGTCCTCCTCCAGCAGGGGCACCATGTAAGCGCCCACAGAGACGACCTTGCCCTCCTCATTCACAGGGCGGTGGATCCGCTTGACAGATGCGCCGCCTGCAGAGGAGACGCTGTTCAGGGTGATGCCCTGCTCACCCAGCCAGTCGATGGCATCAGCGCTGTTGGAGCACAGGGTCTCCACCAGAGCAGGGTCATTGACACCCTTGCCGCCGATCATGGTATCCAGCTCCATCAGCTCAACGCTGTCAAAGTAGCCGGTGGGGTTGGCCTGGTAGGCAGCCCACTGCTCGGCCACGGTAGCAGCCAGAGCGGTGATGGTCTCGTTGTCAGCATACTTTTCAGCAGCGGTCTTCAGGGTCTTTTCGACACCGGCAGACTCGCCGAACTCGTTCTCATCCTGATACACGGTCTTGCCGGCGTTCATGCCGCCGGTAGCGCGCACGGAGTTGCCGCCCACCACGGGCTGGCTCTCCACGACGACAACGCTCTTGCCCTCGCTGGTGGCAGTCAGGGCAGCGGTCATACCTGCGCCGCCTGCGCCCACGATGACGATGTCGGTATCAACGGTAGAGTCCTCAGCAGGCTCAGCGTTGTTCTCCACAGCGGTCTGGAAATCCTCAGGCTTCAGACCAGCAGCGGTGATAGCAGCAGCGGCTGCCTCCTTGATGGCATTGGAGGTGATGGTTGCGGTGGACACGCCGTCCACTGCAATGCTGCCGCTCTCGGCGATCTCGCCGGGCAGCTGCTCGATTGCCTTGGAGCCCACGCCCTCGGTCTCATCGGCACCCTCAGCGGTGCAGCCGGTGATCTTGCCGTCGGTCAGGGTCAGGGTAACGGTAACATCGCCGCCAAAGCCCTTGGCAGTGCCGGTAAAATCGCCGGTAGCACCAGCGCCGGTGGTGGAGGCGGGCTTGCTGCCGCAGCCGTAGCCCAGCAGGCTCACTGCAACGACAGCGGCCATGGCCAGCGCTGCAATGCTCTGTTTCATCTTCGTATTTTTCATGGTTTCTTCTTTTTCCTTCTTAGTTGAAGCAACGTTGCAGGCAGTTAGCCTGCGCGAACATATCTCAGCATAAAAAGGGGGCTGCCCATCGGAAGGCAGCCCCCTTTGCCGAACTAGGAAAAGATCAGGCGTTGGCCTGTGCAGCAGCAACAGCGCAGGCAACGGTAGCGCCGACCATGGGGTTGTTGCCCATGCCGATCAGGCCCATCATCTCAACGTGTGCGGGCACGGAGGAGGAACCTGCGAACTGAGCATCACCATGGACGCGGCCCAGAGAGTCGGTCAGGCCATAGCTTGCGGGGCCTGCAGCCACGTTATCGGGGTGCAGGGTACGGCCCGTGCCGCCGCCGGAAGCGACGGAGAAGTACTTCTTGCCGTTCTCGATGGCCCACTTCTTATAGGTGCCTGCAACCAGGTGCTGGAAGCGGACGGGGTTGGTGGAGTTGCCGGTGATGGAGCACTGAACGTCCTCCTTCTTCATAATGGCAACGCCTTCCATAACGTCGTTAGCGCCGTAGCACTTGACAGCAGCGCGCTCACCCTCGGAGAAGGGGATCTCCTTGACGACGGTCAGGGTCTGGGAGGGGATATCGTACTCGGTCTGCACATAGGTGAAGCCGTTGATACGGGAAATGATGTAAGCTGCATCCTTGCCCAGGCCGTTCAGGATAACACGCAGGGGGGTCTTGCGGACCTTGTTTGCAGTGCGGGCGATGCCAATGGCACCCTCAGCAGCAGCAAAGGATTCGTGGCCTGCCAGGAAAGCGAAGCAGGTGGTGTCCTCGCTCAGCAGACGAGCGCCCAGGTTGCCGTGGCCCAGACCGACCTGACGCTGCTCAGCAACAGAGCCGGGGATGGTGAATGCTTCCAGACCTTCGCCGATGGCAGCAGCGCACTCGGCAGCGTCGGTCAGGCCGCGCTTGACGGCGATGGCGGTGCCCAGGGTGTATGCCCAGACAGCGTTATCAAAGCAGATGGGCTGCACGCCGCGCACGATCTTGTCGCAGTCGATGCCCTTAGCGAGGAGCATCTCGTTGCAAGCGTCCAGAGACTCCAGGCCGTTAGCCTTCAGGCATGCCTCGATTTTCGGCATACGGCGATCCATAGATTCAAAAGTTGCCATGAGTTGTTCCTCCTCTCTTATTCCTCACGCGGGTCAATGTACTTGACAGCGCCCTGCTCCTTGCTGAAGCGGCCGTAAGTACCCACGTTCTTCTCGTAAGCCTCGTTGGGGGTCTTGCCGTGACGGATATCCTCCATCATCTTGCCCAGCTTGACGAACTGATAGCCGATGACCTCATCGTTGGCATCCAGAGCCAGCTTGTTGATGTAGCCCTCGGTCAGCTCCAGGTAACGGACACCCTTGGCCTTGGTGGAGAAGATGGTGCCGGTCATGGAGCGCAGGCCCTTGCCCAGGTCATCCAGACCTGCGCCGATGGGCAGACCGTCCTCAGAGAAAGCGGTCTGGCTGCGGCCGTAGACGATCTGCAGGAACAGCTCGCGCATTGCCACGTTGATGGCATCGCACACCAGGTCGGTGTTCAGAGCTTCCAGAATGGTCTTGCCGGGCAGGATCTCGCCAGCCATAGCAGCGGAATGGGTCATGCCGGAGCAGCCGATGGTCTCCACCAGAGCCTCCTCGATGACACCGTTCTTGATGTTCAGAGACAGCTTGCAGGTGCCCTGCTGGGGTGCACACCAGCCCACACCATGGGTGTAGCCGCTGATGTCCTTGATCTCATAGGCCTTGACCCATGCGCCCTCTTCGGGGATGGGAGCCGGACCATGCTTAGGACCTTTGGTGATCGGGCACATATTCTGTACTTGCTGCGAATAGGTCATAATCATACTCTCCTTTTGACAAATTGATGCCATTGGCAGGGGGTGTCCTGCCGTTTGCATTGACCGGCTGCGCCGCTCTCTTCCGCGCCACGCCGGTACTACCACGCATGATTTTATTATAGAGAACCTTGGCGGAATTTGCAAGACGTTTTGCGGATTTTTTCACAAGCATTTTTAACAGTTATTTATTACTAACTAGCACTTTCACCGCTTTCGCTGCCCAGTTCGTCACATTTCTATCATATTTGTCAAAAGGAATATCTTGCGCTGTCCGGTTCAGTTTTTTCTGGGCGGCTGTTGGGCTCTGACAGGCCGGAGCGCCCAGATGCACACAAAGCCCGCCGCCGCGCCTGCCATGGCCAGCCAGTGCCGCCCGGTGGCAAGACCCCAGAGGTTCGCTGCAAAGGGGAAGGCAAGGCTGCCCACGCTCTGTCCCAGCGCCAGAAAGCCGTAGTTCACCCCGGCATGGGGCAGGCCGAACAGGTCGGTGGAGAGGGAAGGCAGCACCGCCGCCAGCGCCGAATAACAGAAGGTAAGCCCTGCGTACACGGCCACAACGAGCCACCCCTGTGCGAACAGGAAGGCCGCTGAAAGCCCCAGCGACACGCCGAACAGGATCAGGTCAGTGGGACGGCGGCCGATCCGGTCGCTGAGCAGGGGCATCAGCAAGCGGCCCGCCGCACTGCCCACGCTGCCCAGCACCACACTCCACAGGGCAGCGCCCTCGTCCAGGCCCCGCTCCATGCCCAGCTTTAAGATGATGGGGCTGAACAGCAGCACCGCCGGGGTGGAACAGCAGACCGCCCCGGCACAGAGCCAGTATTGCTTTGTTCTGAGCATCTGCAGCGGGGCAAGGTCGAGGGCCGGGGTGCCCTTTTCCCTGCCCTGCTCCTCGGGCTTCTGCTTTGCCGGGGGCGGGTCGGTGAGCAGGGCACTGCCCATAAGGCAGACCGGCAGCGTGAGTGCCCCCAGCGCCCAGAACGCCCCCCGGATTCCCTGCACCGGGCCAAAGCCCTTCAGCGCCGTGCGGACGAATCCGGTCAGGAACGCACCGCTCAGGCCCACCGCGCCGCCAATGACCCCCGTGGCAAGGCCCTTGCGCCCGGCGTACCACTTCTGGGCGCAGGACTGGATGGACGGGTAGAGAAACGCCGTGCCCAGCCCCGCCGGAATGCTGAACACTGCCCAGAACCATGCGCCCTTCTCCCCGGGCAGGAGGGCCGCCGCAAAGAACCCGCCGCAGAGCAGGCCGGTGCCCCACAGCGCCGCGCAGCGCGGGCCTTTTTTATCCTGCAAAAAACCACCGATGACGCATCCCACCCCGAACGCTGCGATCAGGATGCCGAACGCATAGCCAGCGCCGTCCTCGGTCAGGCTGAACTCGTCCATCACCGGCTGCTGGAACACGCCCCACGCCGCAGGCAGGCCCGTCAGGATCTGAATGGCCGCCCCCGCCGCCAGGATGGTCCACGGGTGTTTTGCTGCAAATTGCTGTTTCATTGCCTGCCCTCCGAATGGTTTTTCCCTTACAGTGTACCCATTTCAATTGACAAAACGGCAGATTCCTTTATAATGGATAAAGTAACAACTAAACACGGCCTCGCCCTCTCCGTCATCGCTGCGCGATGCCACCTCCCCCAAAGTGGGAGGCTTTGGCAGTCCACACAAAGTTTACGGTTTTGCCAAGGGCTCTCCCTTTGGGAGAGCTGGACGCGGAGCGGCCTGAGAGGGCGAGCACTTGATAGAGAGGAACCAACTATGAAATCACAGGCATTGAAGGGTATGCGCGACCTGCTGCCCGCTGAGCAGACCCTGCGCGACTACATCCAGGGCAAGATCCTGGAGACCTACCGTGCTTCCGGCTTTGAGCGCATCTCCACCCCTATGCTGGAGGATATGGAGAACCTGGACAAATCCGACGGCGGCGACAACCTGAACCTCATCTTCAAGGTGATGAAGCGCGGTGACAAGCTGACCAGCGCCCTGGGATCTGGCGACCCCAAGCAGCTCTCCGACATGGGCCTGCGCTATGATCTGACCCTGCCCCTGAGCCGTTTCTACGCTGCCAACAAGGACAAGCTCCCCCACCCCTTCAAGGTCATCCAGACCGACCGCGTGTTCCGCGCCGAGCGCCCCCAGAAGGGCCGCCTGCGCGAGTTTGTCCAGTGCGACATCGACATTCTGGGCGACGAGAGCCCCAACGCAGAGGTGGAGCTGATCGATGTGACCGCCCGTGCCCTGCTGGGCATCGGCTTTACCGGCTTCACCGTGAACATCAATGACCGCCGCATCCTGCGCGGAATGCTGGAGAGCATGGGCTTTGCCGCCGACACACTGGACTCTGTCTGCATCACCTTCGACAAGATGGATAAGATCGGTGCCGAGGGCGTGAAGGCCGAGCTGACCGAGAAGCAGCTGCCCGAAACTGCCATCAACGCGCTGGCCGATTTCATTGCCGCCGGTGATGTGACACTGGAGTCCGTAGCTTCCCGCTGTGCCGACCCCGCCATTGCCGATGACCTGAAGTACGTGCTGACCACCGCAAAGGCCATGGCCAACGGCCGCTTCGATGTGGCCTACTGCCCCAGCCTGGTGCGCGGCCAGGGCTACTACACCGGCATGGTGTTTGAGATCACCTGCCCGCAGTTCAGCGGTGCTGTGGCCGGCGGCGGCCGCTACGACAACATGGTGGGCAAGTTCCTGGGCACTCAGGTGCCCGCCGTGGGCTTCTCCATCGGCTTCGAGCGCGTCTGCGGCATCCTGCTGGAGCAGGGTTATCAGATCCCCGGTGCCAAGCAGAAGATTGCCCTGCTCTACAACAGCGACGTGGACTTCCCCGCCGTGCTGACCAAAGCCGCACAGCTGCGCGACACCTACAACGTCACCGTTCTGCCTCAGGCCAAGAAGTTGGGCAAGCAGCTGGGCCAGCTGGAGGCTTCCGGTTTCGCCGGTGCCGCCTTTATGGACAAGGATGAAGTAAAGATCTTCGCAAAGCAGTAATGGGCGGGCGGCGGGAAGTTTCCCAAAGCAAGTGTCCGCTGGGGTGGGACCCTGTTGCCGCAGGCAATAGGGCGGGCGATGGAATGGCCCGTTTCACTTGCGCGGGAAAGCTTCCCGCCGCCCTTTGCAACAGCATATATAAAGCCCTCTCGGTCGATCGGCCGGGAGGGCTTTGTTTTGTGCGGGTTAATTACAGGTTGTACAGTTCCGTATACTTTTTGGTCAGGTAATCCAGATAGTAGTGTGCGTCGAAGGTGCCGCAGGCGTTTCTGACGACTTCAGCAGGCTCCAGCAGGTGGCCGTACTGGTGCACCTTTTCCCGCAGCCAGCCGGTGACGGCAGAGAGATCCCCGTGGGCCACGCCGCCGTACACATCGAACTCCTGCTCCATATTGTGGAGCATCTGGGCACCGTAGGCATTGCCCAGAGCGTAAGACGGGAAGTAGCCGAAGGAGCCGCCCGACCAGTGGCTGTCCTGCAGGCAGCCCTCGCGGTCATTGGGAACCTCCACGCCCAGATACTCCTTGTACAGCTCTGCCCACGCGGCAGGGACTTCCTTTGCCGTCAGGGTGCCCGCAATGAGCTGCTTCTCGATCTCGTACCGCACCATAACGTGCAGGCAGTAGGTCAGCTCATCGGACTCGGTGCGGATGAGGCTGGGCTCCACCTTGTTCACGGCGCGGTAGAACTGCTCCGCAGTCACATTTCCCAGCTGAGCGGGGAAGAATTCCTGCACCTTGGGATAGATGGCCCCGATAAAGGCGCGGGAGCGGCCGATGAGGTTCTCATAGAAGCGGGACTGGCTTTCGTGCACGCCCATGGACACACCGCCTGTCAGGCAGGTGTACTGCAGGTCATCCCGGATGCCCAGCTCATACAGGGCATGGCCGCCCTCGTGGAGAACGGAGTACATCGAGGAGGCCACATTGTGCAGGTCGTAGTTGGTGGTGATGCGGACATCCTTGTTGTTGAACTCCAGCGTAAAGGGATGTTCGGTCTCACCCAAGCCGCAGTGGCCCCGGTCAAGGCCCATGACCTCCATGAGATAGTCCGCAAACGCCTTCTGCTGCTCGACCGGATATTCCAGATGCAGGAAGCTGTCATCGATCTGGGGCTTCTCGCCGATGGCCCGGATGAGGGGCACCAGGCCCTTGCGCAGGGTGTCAAAGAACACGTCCAGCTGTTGGGTGTCCACGCCCCGCTCATACTCGTTCAGCAGGGCATCATAGGGCGCTTTTTCCGCATCGTAATAGCCCGCGAACTTCCGGTTATACTCCACCAGCTCCTGCAGGATGGGGCAGAAGGAGGCAAAGTCGTTTTCTTCCTTGGCCTTGTGCCAGACATCACTGGCGCGGTTGGTCAGCTCGCTGTATGCCATATACTCCTCGGCGGGGATGCGGGTGAGCTGCCGGCAGCTGCGGCGCAGCTCCTCCACCTCGCGGCGGTGGAGGGTGTCCAGCGTCTCCCGCCGGGCATAGAGCTCCTCCACCAGTGCAAGGGTCTCGGGGGCGGTCATCAGCTTCTGCAGTTCACCGGCCAGAATGCTCAGAGCCACACCCCGGCCCTCGGCCGTGTTCTTGGGGGCCACGGTCACAGCGTCCAGATACAGGCTGTTGGAGGCGCAGTTGTAGGCGTACAGCTTCTTCTGCAGGGTCTCCAGCGCCCGCAGCTTCTCATTTTGTTCCATTGGGTGTTTCTCCTTTTTCAGTTTTTGGTGGGAAATGCCGGGTCATTCCAGAAAAAGCGCCTCCGGGCCACCGGGTCCGGGTCCGGGATCTCAAACGTATAGCGCTCCGTTGCATTGATGACCGTGGTCTGGCCGTGGGTGCACACCCGGGGCAGGTTGGCATTATAGCTCAGGTGGACATGTCCGTGCACGAACCACTTAGGCTGGTACTCCTCCAGCAGGTCGTTGAAGCAGGCAAAGCCCTTGTGGGCCCGGTCATTGCCATCGTTCAGGCCAGCCGCCGGGGAATGGGTCAGCAGCAGGTCGATGCCGCCCGCCCGGTGGGCCTTGAACCAGAGCCGCCGCATCCGGCGGCGCATTTCCTGCTCCGTGTACTGGAAGGTCTCCTCGCAGTTGTAGCGGATGCTGCCGCCCAGCCCCATGATGCGCAGCCCTTTCCAGACATACACCTGATCGTCCACACAGATGCAGCCACCCGGCTCGCCCTCCGTGCGGTAGCAGCCATCGTGGTTGCCGTGGACATACAAAATGGGGGCCGCTGTAAAATTTGTTATATATTCGAGGTATTTTTTTGGCAGATCCCCGCAGGAGAGGATCAGATCGACCCCGGCCAAGCGTTCCCGGGAGCAATAGTCCCACAGCGCCTTGGAGGGGGTATCGGAAATTGCAAGTATCTTCACGTCCGCAACACTCCGTTCTGTTGAGCTTTTTTACAGCGTCGTCTCTTTCAGGCTGCTCAGGCCGTTGATCTCCAGCAGGCCCAGCGTTCTGACATCCAGCTGATCGTACCGGGGCAGGCTGCCCTCCACGCACTCGCCCAGCCAGTCCATCTCCATCAGTTCCTTGGGGGTGTAGGTGTCTGCAGTGGGTGCCTTGGGGATATGCCCCTGCGCAAAGATGCCCGCAGGGAAGATGGGGAACTCGTTGGCCGCAAGGTTCTTTTCCAGCAGATCGAGCAGCTGCTGCGTGCCCTTGGGCAGGGTCTCGTAGTAATCCAGCCGCTCCGCGTCACTGTGGAAGCCCCACCAGTAGTTGATGGCCTTGCCGCTGGAACCGCTGTCCCAGGTGCCCTCGAAGATAGAGCGGATGATGCCGATATAGAACACTTCCCACTTCCAGACCGGCAGCGCCACCGGCTGGATGCTGCCATCCGGCATCCGGCGGCACAGGCCGTATTCCCTGGCGCTGCCGGTGGGCTCAAAGGGGCTGCAGGCGTAGAACAGCTCGATATCCGGGCAGTCGGAGAAATCCAGCGGTTTTCCCGGCTCCTGCAGGCAGGCCCAGCGCAGCAGGATATGGCTGTTGGGCCGCACGGTGCGCAGGCCCCGGGCAAAGGCATTGACGGCCGCAGGCACACCGTAAACGGGGTTGGCCGCCACATAGCCCACCCGGTCGGTCAGATTCAGGATACCCGCCAGCATTCCCAGCAGGTAGTTGGCCTCATAGGTGCGAGGGTAATAGGTGCGCACCAGCGGATGGGGCGCGTTCAGGCAGCAGTTCAGGAACCGGGTCTTGGGGTGCTGGGCCGCTACCTTGAGGCAGGCGGGCCGCATCCGGATACTGGTGGTGAACACCACGTCCGCGTTGTCGTGGGCCACCTCTTCCATGATCTGCTCCGCGTCCACCTCGGGGGAGACATTTTCCCGGTTGGTGATGACGAGCCGGTCCGGGAATGCTTTTTTCAGGGCCTCGATCCCCTTTTCGTGGCCCCGCACCCAGGCGCTATTTTTAGCATTGTACTCGTGCAGGAACACCACCTTGAGCTGGCTGGGCTTGCTGAAGATGTTCAGCTTGTTCAGCAGCGGCTCACTGCCGGGCTTTGGCTCCAGCGAAAGCTCCACGGCGTGGGGCTCCGTCAGGATCTTGATCTCATCCCACAGTTTGGCCAGGTTTTCCCGCACCTGGCTGGGGGTGGACTGGCAGGCATCCGAATACCGGTAGACCGAGAGGTACACCAGCAGCGCGTCGCCCGGGGTCAGCCTCAGGGCAGAGCCGCCCAGCGCATAGAACTGCTGGCTGAACATGGTATACAGGGCCGAGAAGTTCAGCCGGTCGTCATCCGACCATACCTCGCTGGCGGCCTTGCAGACCAGTGTCTGCAGCTTTGCATAGCCGCCCAGCCGGGAGAACTGGACATTGTTGATCTTGCTCAACTTATAAAAATCGAGAAACTCGTAGTAGATCTTGTTTTCCAGCGTGTCGTTCCGGGCCGGAACAAGCCGGGTGACCGTGCCCGGAATGGTGACCGCCTCGTAGTATTTGAGGACAGACACCCGCTTGTTGCCCTCCTGCACATAGAACTTGTTCAGGTATTCGTAGGCAATGATGGGGGTGTGGATGCCCTCCTCCAGATGGGCCTCGCAGAGATTCGACCACTTGATGGCAAACTCGGTGTCCTCTTCCAGCAGGGGCATAAAGTTGGCCGCAAAGGCTGTGTGCCGCCCGCTGGTCTTGGTGCCCACAATGCTCTCGGCGGGGATATCCACCAGCCCCAGCGGTTCCTGGGCAACGATGTTCACCCCGTTCAGGATATCATCCAGCACCGCAAGGTACGGCGACTGGCCGCGCGCCACACAGGCACGGTAGGCACGCTGGCCCGCGCGCAGAGCGCTTCTATAATCTTCTATCATGGCCATAGCAGAACTCCCTTCTTCAATGGCTCCTGTTTTCCTTTCCCGGCCCGTGCCGCCGTGTTTGCGGCACAGGTCCAAGAACAGTATAACATGAAATTCGGATTTATGGGAGACTTTCTCCGGCAAAGGTGTTGATTTACAGAAATTTTTCAGGTACGATAAATAGGAAACCATATTTGTGAGGTACATTTTCATGCAGACTGAACAGCTGCCCCGCCTGGAAGCGGGGGAATACCCCGGCGGCATCTGGTACTACGAGCCCCACACCTACCTGCCCTACCGCTATGTGCTGGGCCGGGTGGGCAGGCACCCGCTGGTGTGCATCGGCATCAACCCCAGCACCGCCCAGCCCGGCGCGCTGGACCCCACCTTAAAGAGTGTGGAGCGGCTGGCCAACGCCAACGGCTTTGACAGCTGGATCATGTTCAACGTATATCCCCAGCGCGCCACCGACCCCAACGACATGGACCGGGTGCCGGACCGCGCCCTCTGCGACGAAAACCTGCGCTGGCTGCGGGCCGTTCTGGCCGAGACCGAGCCCACCATGTGGGCCGCATGGGGCACCCTGATTGAAAAGCGGGACTACCTGCCCGGCCTGATGCGGGAGATGGTGGCCCTGACAAGAGAGCGGGACATCCCGTGGGTCACCTTTGGCAAGCGGAGCAAAAAGGGCCATCCCCATCACCCGCTCTACCTGCGCAAAGATTCCACACCCGAGCCGTTTGATGTTGAAAACTATCTGGACACCTGTTTTTGAGGGAGGGATACCATGACCCCGGAACGCTACCAGGCTCTGCTGCGCTGGCTGGAGGCCCGCCCCGCCCTGAAAAAGCTGGTGATCGCCCTGAACCGCTGGCTGCCTGCCGTGCCCTTTGCCTGCTACCCTTTGCTGCTGGTGCTGCTGAATGTCCGGTGGTTCCGGCTGCTCTCCGCAAACCGCGCCGCCGCTCTGGATTTTATGCAGCTCATCGCCCGGGCAGTCTTTGTACCGGCCTTCGTCTTTCTGGGCGGCACGCTCCTGCGGGCCAGGCTGAACTTTCCCCGCCCGTATGAGCAGCCCGGCTTCACGCCGCTGGTGCCCAAGGAGACCCACGGCAAGTCCTTCCCCTCCCGCCACGCCCTGAGCGCCGCCGTGCTGGCCGCTGTGTGGTGCTACTTCTACCCCGCCGCCGGGGCCTGCATGGTGGTGGTGGCCCTGCTCATCTGCGCCCTGCGGGTGCTTGCCGGGGCCCACTATGTCCGGGATGTGGCCGCCGGTGCTCTGCTGGGCTTTGCCCTTGGGGCCGCCGGAATGTACCTGCTGTGACCCCAAAATGCCCCCTGCGCCGGAAAATCCAAAAAAATTTGAAATTCCGCTTGACAGAAGCCTATGCGTATGGTATTATACTTCTCGCAGCGTGTGCCGAACGCACACTGCCGCCAGATAAGTACCCCATGGGATAACAACGTGCGCCCGTAGCTCAGGTGGATAGAGCAACTGCCTTCTAAGCAGTGGGCCGGGGGTTCGAGTCCCTTCGGGCGCATATTATGTGGTGCCTTTAGCGTAGTCGGTTAACGCGCCAGATTGTGGATCTGGAGACCGTGGGTTCGAGTCCCACTGGGCACCCCACCAAAAAGTCCGCTGTTCAAAACAGCGGACTTTTTTTATTTGGCGGGGTGCTCAGTGGGGCTCGAACAAGGCGGCTCTGACGCATCAGCAGCAGAGCAACCAACAGCCCAGTGGGCTGTTGGTTAGCCTGCGGGTTCCAATCAGTAGGAATGTCTACCAAGACAAATGCTGTGCTGATGCTTTGCATCGGCGGATTTTTTTATTTGGCGGGGTGCCCAGTGGAACTCTGCCCCCGCGCCAATATTTTCTGCTAAAAAAGCATGTGCAGACCCTTTGGAAAACTGTGGTTTCCCGGGGTCTGCACATGCTTTTTTGTTCAGCGCTTTTTCTTTATTGCAGTCAGCGCTTCATCTGCTGCAGGATCTGCGCGATCTCTGCACTGGAATAGCCATCCCTGCGCAGCGCACTGCTGATGCTGGTATCGTTTTTGCCCTGACTGCGCATCAGCATCGCCATGTAGGGCACCGTCACGTTCCGAGAAGTGTCGCTGCCCAGACGGGTGGCGCTGCTTGTGCTGCGGTTGGCCGTACCGGAAGAGCTGCCGCTGCCCGCGCTGCCGGAAGCCGCCGTGCCGGATGCCGCACTGCCCGCCCGGCTGGCCTTCTGGGCCGCATTGTTCTTTTTCAGATTCCACTCGCCCATTGCAATGTTCAGCTTCTGGCTGGTGATATCGTTGTTGAACTTCTGCTGATTGAGCTTGTCCTGATATTCCCGCTCGCTGGCCTCATTTTCATAGAGCTGCTGCTTCAGGCTGTCCCGATACTGCCGCTCCTGCAGCTGCTGGTTCCACTGGGTGTCGGCACGGTCTGCCTCGTACTGGCGGTTGCCGGAATAGATGTTGTAGCCGGTGTTCAGCAGTCCACTGACCATGGAACCCAGACCCGTGGTGCCGCTGAGGGCGATCTGCACCGCATCGCCCAGTACGCCCAGTACAGTCACCACGTTGTTGAATGCCTGCTGGCGCCGTGCTGCCTGCTGCTGTTCCTGTGCGCTGTAGTAGTCGTCCAGTGTGCCCAGCTGGTTCAGGTAGTCCTGATACTGTCCGTAGTCCTGCGCATATGCATTGTTGTAGGCTTCGCCCTTCTGCCGCAGCTGGGTGTAGTAATCCGACAGCCGGTCGTTGTACAGCTGCTGCGCATCCTGCTCACTGCTGTTCAGCTGGTCCAGCTGGCTCACCAGCTCGTTGCCGCCGCTGGTATAGGTGTCCAGCGCCAGACTGTACAGCGTAGGGATGGCACTGCTCAACGCGCCGATCTGCTGCTGGTATGCCTGCTGCGCCACACTTGCGGCATAGCTGGAGCCGTAGCCTCCGGTCAGTGCTGCCGCCTGTGCCGCAGCATCTGCACTGGCGTTGTGGGCGTTCTGCAGATAGTTCTGCTCGTACTGACGGTAGAGCGGGTCTTTGGTGTAGCTGTACTGGAAGCTCCCGCGCTGCAGCAGCTGGCCCAGAAGCTGGACGCCCACCGCACCCGGTGATTTTTGCGGGCAAAGGGGCTTTTCATTTGCCGCAGAATTTGTTATACTAAATAATGGCGCTGCGGCGCTCTGCGGGCTAGTAGCTCAGTTGGTCAGAGCTGGCGGCTCATAACCGCCAGACCTTACCGTTTCCACCTTTTCCAAACAGCGATTTTCCGTTGTTTTTGCTTTTTCGAGTGGCTTCAAGATCGGACTTGGGTATTTTCTGGGTACGAAAGCCGGTTAAAAAATCTCAAACAACGTCATAAGGGCCAGTAGTTCAGTCGGTTAGAACTCCCCGCTCATAACGGGGTTATCGCGGGTTCGAGTCCTGCCTGGCCCACCAAAA
>OHQT01000786.1_pt1 | contig 14717 bp, 11 predicted proteins | sample 1578221 | NCBI WGS metagenome assembly OHQT01 (sample SAMEA3879547, study PRJEB24766) | human gut metagenome | biome: human-associated habitat; feature: feces | place: USA | collected 1985/1987
CTACTATAACGACATGAAGCTCGAAGAGATCGCTGCAGCCATGGAGATCAGCCGCAGCAGCGTCAAACGCTATATTGCCTCCGGACAGGATCATTTGAAAGAAAGAATGAAAGGATAACAGATTATGTTTTTTCATAAAAAGAACCGATATGAACTGGACATGACAACTGCCAACAATGCTTTGCAGAATATCCTGTCCAGTTGCAACCAGCCGGTCAATACGATCCCTTTTGACAAGCTGGTGCTTCGCAAAAAAGTGAATGCCGCCTCCTACAACCGGCTGATCGTTGCCACGACACTGATCTTCGTGCTGACCTTTTTGTCGCCGCTCGCCATCGTTCCTCTCTCTGAGATGACTGAAAAACTGTTGGCCCCCACACCTGCGGTGCTTACACTGGATTATGTGGAAAATAATATTTTAAGTCTGAAGTTCACCGGTGACAACATTCTTTACGAGGAGGCTTTTATGGAGACTGTGTCCGGGGAGATCATCGAACCGCTCTCTGTGGATTCCTCCAAGGGTGTGATCAATTTTCCGTTTTTGTCCGAGGAAGCCAATATTTATGTCCCCGTCAAAAACGGTGAGACTCTCCACCTGCTTTTTACTCCCGATAATGTAACGGGCCTGGAACAATAACAACAGGATGTAACGATTTTTATGCGGATGCCAAAATTATCTGCGCGACTGCGCATTTTGCTAATTACATATTCCATGACAATCGGCTTATGTGCCTGCGGATCCGGCTCTGACAATCTGCCTGTGGATGCCCCCGTCGCAGACACTTACGGCGAACCATCACAATCCTCCGCAGTTCCTTCTTCTGCGGATACGAATATCAGCTCTGCGGATGCCTCTTCTCCTGAAACGGAAGCCGTAACTGACGCAGAGCCTCTCCGGGATGCCACGCCTGTCTGTCTTGTGCCCCGGGCCGACGGAACAGCAACAGCTTCCAATGATGTGGCTGTCATTGACTATTCTCATATGTCTGACGGCTATGTCTGTGCCAATTACACCGGCACCTGTCCCAAGGTCAAACTGCGCATTACCGGGCCGGATACCGTTGTCTATACTTACGATCTGCACGGTGGCGGCTATGAGACTTTCCCCTTGTCTTCCGGAGACGGATATTATGACGTGACGATCTATGAAAATATCTCCGGTACCAATTATGCCACCTGCCTGTATGCAGACCTGGATGTACAGATTACGGATGCATTCAGCCCTTTTCTCTACCCCAACCAGTACGTGAATTTTACTGCGGACAGCAAAGTGGTGGCCAAGGGACAGGAACTTGCCGAGGGTGCTTCCTCGGATCTGGAAGTGATCACCCGGATCTATGATTATATTACCCAGAATATTACTTACGACTACGACAAAGCCTCCGATCCTCCTACGGGCTATACCTCCGATGTGGATGCCATTCTTGCTTCCGGCACCGGTATCTGTCTGGATTATGCCGCAGTAATGGCAAGCATGCTGCGAAGCCAGCGGATCCCGACCCGGCTGGAGGTCGGCTATGCCCAGGATGCCTACCATGCCTGGATCAGTGTCTACACCGCTGATACCGGATGGCTGAACGGCATCATAGAATTTGACGGCAATGTCTGGACCCTGGTGGATCCTACGTTCGGTGCCAACACGGATGACAAGACTCTGAAAAAGTTCATCGGTGACGGCAGTAATTATATCCTGCAGAAAATGTATTAGTGAAAGGGAACAAAACGCCATGAAGACCACAGAGAAAAAACTACTTTCTAATGAAGAGATCGCTTCTTTTTGCAGTCAGGCTGCCATGCTGTTTCAGGCAGGCATTCCGCCCGTGGAGGGCATGGCCATCCTGCAAAGTGATGCCCAGTCTCCCGAAGGCAAGGCGATCTTCGAGGAGATCCTTACCGTATGCCGACAGGGAGAAAGCTTTCACAAAGCACTGGAAGCCACCAAGGTCTTCCCCGATTACTGCCTGCATATGATCGCTCTGGGTGAAGAATCCGGTAATCTCGATGTGTGTATGAGCTCTCTGGCGGATTATTATGAAAAAGAGGATGCCATCGCAGGCAGTATCCGGGATGCTGTAACATATCCCTTTATCATGATCGCCATGATGGCCGCTGTCATCGTGGTACTGGTCAGCCGCGTCATGCCGATCTTCGAGCAGGTCTATATAGAGCTGGGCAGTGAGATGACCGGGTTTGCTGCATCACTTTTGCGTCTCGGCAACCATCTGAACCGGTATTCCTTTATTTTCGTAAGTATTCTGTGCATATTGTTGTTACTGTACCTTTTTGCTACCAGAACCCAGACCGGCAAACGTGTCACCGCCCGGTTCCTGAACTGGTTCCCCCTCACCAGACGTTTTTATGAAAGTGTGGCCTGCGAACGTTTTGCCAGCGGTATGGCACTGACCTTAAGCAGCGGTATGGATACCTATTCCAGCCTGGATATGGTGGCCGCTCTGGTAGGCAACGAGAAAATGAAACAGAAGATCCTGAGCTGTAAGGAAGCCATTAATGCCGGTGCCAATTTTGCCGAGGCTCTGACCGGTGCTGGCATTTTCAACCACCTGTATTCCCAGATGGTATCTGTCGGTTTCCGCAGCGGTAACGTAGATGTGGTGCTCAAAAAAATAGCGGATCGTTATGAGGAAACTACCAACCGCAGACTACAATCCATCATTGCCATTCTGGAGCCGACCCTTGTCATTATTCTGTCGGTGATCGTGGGCTTGATCCTGTTATCGGTCATCCTGCCTCTTATGGGTATTATGACCAGCATCGGATAGGAGTACGATACTATGAACCGTTTTGAGCAAAAAAGTATGTCCCTCGGGCGTAAGCTGATCTATTTACTTCCCATTCTGGCCTTTGTGATATTGTTTGTTCTTTTTCTGCGGGGCATCGGCTCCGTCGGTGAATCTACTCTGAGCAAGCAGCAGGAAAGTCTGGAAACCGCATTGGAACGCAGCATTTCCCAGTGCTATGCCGTAGAAGGCTGTTATCCTCCTTCTCTGGAATATCTGGAGCAGCATTACGGACTGTTGTATGACGAGGACAGCTTCTTCATTGACTATGAATATTATGGCAGCAACCTTCTTCCGGAAGTCACTGTACTTCGCCGGACCGGTGCTCACTAAAGGAGTTTCTGACATATGAACAATAGAAATCATCAGAAGCAGGAAAAACATTTTATTGTGGATATCTTGTTCGTTCTGGCGTTGTTCGGTGTATTCGCTGTCTCCGCACTTGCCCTTGTTACCATCGGAGCAGATGTATACCAGCACACTGTAGAAGATATGGGCGTCAATTACGAAAGCCGGACGGCGGTGTCTTATATCATGGAAAAGGTGCGGCAGAACGATACCACTGACAGTATTTTCCTGACCGATCTGGAAAATGTTCCGGCGCTCTGCATGCTTTCCGAAATTGACGAAGAAACCTACTGTACTTACCTCTATCTGTATGACGGACATTTAAAAGAACTTTTTATGCGGGAAGGAGCTTCTCTCGGCGGACAGGTATTGCCTGCCGGTACGGATATTATGGACTTGCAGGAGTTCTCCTTATCCTATGCGTCGGACGATCTGATCCGGATATCCCTGAGAACCGCCTCCGGAGAGGACCATACTTTTTATATCCACGTGCACTGTAATACTACCACAGAATAGAAACCGAACAGAAAGGATTCCGAACTTATTATGAAACATTCCAGATCCAGTTTATTTTTAATGGAAATGATCATAGCGATCCTGTTTTTTTCACTGGCCAGTGCCGTCTGTATCCAGTTGTTTGCCCGCTCACATCTTTTGAGCACACAGACGGTAAACCAGAATCATGCTGTCATTCAGGCACAGAATCTGGCAGAGTCCTATCTCTCTCTGGAGGGCAATGTGGCTGCCATGCAGGATTTGTTTTCCCCATCGGAGCTGACCGATGAAAACACTCTCCGCCTTGCCTTTGACAGCAGCTGGAATCTGTGTGCCGATGGTGACAGCACCCGCTTTCTTGCAGAACTTCATCATACTCCGGCCGGAGAGAATGGTATTATGGAGGCCGTGATCACCGTATATGACATCTCCGCCCCGGAATCTCCTGTTTATACGCTTTCTGTCATGCACCACACAGCAGAAAGGAGGGATTCCCATGCGTAATTCTTCTAAGAAAAAGCAATTCGGTATGAATATCGGGTCCGCTTCCATCCTGCTGGTCTTTGTGATCCTCTGTCTGGTATCCTTTGCCGTGCTCTCTATTGTCAGCGCCAATGCCGACAGCAAACTCAGTACCCGCGTACTGGAACGTACTACTGCTTATTATACCGCCTGCAATCAGGCTGAGCAGTCTCTGGCCGGTATGGATCATACCTTACGCCGTATCTATGAGTCCTCTGACAGTGAGGAGGCTTATTTTGCTTCCGTCGGTCACGGAAAATCTTATGTGATTCCGATTTCCGATCTACAGACCCTGCAGGTGACCATTGAGATCCTCTATCCGGAATCTGATGAAGATACCTTTTACCGGATCACTGCCTGGCAGGTTCTGAATACAGAAGAATTGCAATAATTGTTCCGATTCTAAAAGGCTCCCCGGGAAAATCCCGAAGAGCCTTTCTTAATAAAGTCTTTTTATTTTACTGATTATCAGCGTCTGTTCCCACTTCCACAGTTTCTGCTTCTGTGTTCACATTTTCATTCCGTTCTGCACCTTCTGCATCCAGTTCGCTTCCGTCACTCAGATTCAGTTCTGCATCATCACCATACATGTCGCCACTGAAATCAATGGTTTCCACATCATCGGTGCTCAGTCTGGTATTACGATATCTCTTCATACCGGTTCCTACAGGAATCAGCTTACCGATGATAACGTTCTCCTTCAGACCGATCAGATTATCTACCTTACCCTTGATGGCAGCTTCTGTCAGGACCTTGGTGGTCTCCTGGAAGGAGGCGGCGGAGAGGAAGGAGTCCGTAGCCAGAGAGGCCTTGGTGATGCCCATCAGCAGCTGGGTGTAGGTGGCCTCCTGCAGCTCCTCGCCGTCCTCCCGCTTCTCGCCTGCGGCGATACGGGCGCGGACAGCGGCGTTGGCGTCCTCCACCTCCATGATGTCCGCCATCGCGCCGGACAGCAGCCCCTCCGCGTCGTTGGCGTCCTCCACGCGCACCTTCCGCATCATCTGACGGACGATAACCTCGATGTGCTTATCGTTGATGTCCACGCCCTGCTGGCGATAGACCTTCAACACCTCTTGAATGAGGTAGTTGTGCACGGCGGATGCGCCGCGGATACGCAGCACGTCATGGGGATTCAGTGCGCCGTCCTGCAGCTGGCGGCCCTTCTCGATGACCTCGCCGTTCTGCACCAGCAGACCGGTGTGGGGCACCGCGTAGGTGCGTGTATCGCCGTCGTCAGCGGTAACGATGATGTTCAGCAGGCTGCCCTTGGTGGCCTCCTCGAAGCGCACCTTTCCGCCGATCTCGGCGATGGTCGCCATCTTCTTGGGACGGCGCGCCTCGAACAGCTCCTCCACTCGGGGAAGACCCTGGGTGATGTCGCCGCCGGCCACGCCGCCGGTGTGGAAGGTACGCATGGTCAGCTGGGTACCGGGCTCACCGATAGACTGCGCCGCGATGATACCCACGGCCTCGCCGGGACCCACAGGCTTGCTGGTGGCAAGGTTCATACCGTAGCACTTGGCGCAGATACCGCTGTGTGCGCGGCAGGTGAGCACCGTGCGGATCTCGGCGGTGTGGATGTCGAAGGACTCCAGCAGCGCGGCGTCGTCCTCGGTCATCATGTGATCCTTGGACACCAGCACCTCGTCGGTGCCGGGCTTCAGAATATCCCGCACGGGGAACCGCCCCTTAATGCGCTCGGAGAACTTCTCGATGACCTGACCGCCCTCGCTGATCTCGGACACCACGATACCCTTCTCCACGCCGCAGTCCGCCTCGCGGATGATCACGTCCTGGCAGACGTCCACCATGCGGCGGGTCAGATAACCGGAGTCTGCGGTACGCAGAGCGGTATCGGACATACCCTTTCGTGCACCATGTGCGGACATGAAGTATTCCAGTACGTCCAGACCTTCACGGAAGTTTGACTTAATGGGCAGCTCGATGGTTCTACCTGTAGTATCAGCCATCAGTCCACGCATACCTGCCAGCTGTTTGATCTGCTGACTGGAACCACGCGCACCGGAGTCTGCCATCATGAAAATGTTGTTGTATTTATCCAGACCGGACAGCAGTACGTCGGTCAGCTCTTTATCGGTCTCGTTCCAAGTCTCTACAACGGCACGATAACGCTCTTCCTCGGTGATCAGACCACGTCTGAAGTTGCTTGCGATCTTGTCTACGGTAGCCTGTGCAGCTGCCAGCATTTCACCCTTCTTCTCAGGGACGGTCATATCGGAAATGGATACGGTCATAGCAGCTCTGGTAGAGTACTTGTAACCGATAGCCTTAACATCATCCAGTACCTCTGCGGTCTTGGATGCTCCGTGGGTATTGATGACCTTCTCCAGGATCTGCTTCAACTGCTTCTTGCCTACGTGGAAGTCTACTTCCAGCTTCAGGAAGTTCTCGGGATCGCTTCTGTCTACGAATCCCAGATCCTGAGGCAGGATCTCATTGAAGATGAAACGTCCCAGAGTGGACTCTACCGTACCGGTAATGGTCTCGCCCTCTGCATTTACCTTGTGCATACGCACATGGATGCGGGAATGTAAGGTCAGCGCCTGGTTCTCATATGCCAGGATTGCTTCGTTTACGCTCTTGAAATACTTACCTTCGCCGATCGCACCGGGTCTCTCCTGGGTCAGATAGTAGATACCAAGTACCATATCCTGGGAAGGAACGGCTACGGGTCCACCATCGGAAGGCTTCAGTAAGTTGTTGGGAGACAGCAGCAGGAAACGACACTCTGCCTGTGCCTCCTGGGACAGAGGAAGATGTACAGCCATCTGGTCTCCATCGAAGTCCGCGTTGAATGCGGTACATACCAGGGGATGCAGCTTGATTGCCTTACCTTCTACCAGGATCGGCTCAAATGCCTGAATGCCCAGTCTGTGCAGTGTCGGCGCACGGTTCAGCATAACAGGATGTTCCTTGATAACCTCTTCCAGCACATCCCATACCTGTGTATCCAGCTTTTCTACCAGCTTCTTCGCATTCTTGATGTTCTGGCTGATTCCCTTGGCTACCAGTTCTTTCATTACGAAAGGCTTGAACAGTTCGATTGCCATTTCCTTCGGCAGACCACACTGATAGATCTTCAGTTCCGGTCCAACGACGATAACGGAACGTCCGGAGTAATCTACACGCTTACCTAACAGGTTCTGGCGGAAACGACCGGTCTTACCCTTTAACATATCGGACAGAGACTTCAGTGCTCTGTTACCGGGGCCGGTAACAGGACGTCCGCGTCTGCCGTTATCGATCAGAGCATCTACCGCTTCCTGCAGCATTCTCTTCTCGTTACGAACAATGATATCAGGAGCACCAAGCTCTAACAGTCTCTTCAGACGGTTATTACGGTTGATGATCCTTCTGTACAGATCATTCAGATCGGAGGTAGCAAAACGTCCGCCATCCAGCTGTACCATAGGACGCAGATCGGGAGGAATGACAGGAACCACATCCATGATCATCCACTCCGGCTTATTACCGGACTCACGGAAAGCTTCTACAACTTCCAGTCTCTTAATGATACGTGCACGCTTCTGACCGGAGGACTCCTTCAGACCGGTCTTCAGCTCTACTGCCTCTTTTTCCAGGTCAATGGCCTGCAGCAGCTCTTTGATAGCCTCTGCACCCATGCCTACACGGAACTTGTTGCCCCAGGTCTCTCTTGCATCCTGATATTCCTTCTCGGACAGCACTGCCTTGTATTCAAGGTTCGTGGTTCCCGGATCCAGAACGATATAGGAAGCGAAGTACAGAACCTTCTCCAGGATTCTGGGAGACAGATCCAGGATCAGGCCCATACGGCTGGGGATACCTTTGAAATACCAGATATGGGATACGGGAGCTGCAAGCTCGATATGTCCCATACGCTCTCTACGAACGCTTGACTTTGTGATTTCTACGCCACATCGGTCGCAGACAACGCCCTTATATCTGATCTTTTTATATTTACCGCAATGACATTCCCAGTCTTTGCTGGGTCCAAAGATTCTCTCACAGAACAGACCGTCTCTTTCGGGCTTCAGTGTTCTATAGTTGATCGTCTCGGGCTTTAATACCTCACCATGGGACCACTCCCGGATTTTCTCCGGGGAAGCTAATCCAATCTTGATGGCATCAAATGTCATAGGCTGATAGGTTGTTTCATTTTTTGTTTCTGACATTAATGGCACTCCCTTCTATACAAAGCATTAAAATTCATCATCACTGCCGTCAAAGCTATCATCGGTGTAATCATCGTCAACGTAATCGTCGTCCTCAGAGTTCACCAGCTCACCATTGTCATCAAATTCCTGTGACTGATAGCCCATCTCGCCAAGGGAGCTCTTGTCGTAATCGTCATCGTACTTACGATCACCTTCCATCTCATAACGGTAATCGGTATCGCCGTAATCGACAGTCTCCATGATCTCAACCTCGGTCTGATCCTCACGCAGCACTCTGACATCCAGACCCAGTGCCTGCAGTTCCTTTAACAGAACCTTGAAGGACTCGGGGATACCGGGCTCAGGGATATTGTCTCCCTTGATGATTGCTTCGTAAGTCTTCACACGTCCGATCACATCATCGGACTTCACAGTCAGAATCTCCTGCAGGGTGTAGGATGCGCCATACGCCTCCAGAGCCCATACTTCCATCTCTCCGAAACGCTGGCCGCCGAACTGGGCTTTACCACCCAGAGGCTGCTGTGTTACCAGGGAGTACGGTCCGGTAGAACGCGCATGGATCTTATCATCTACCAGATGATGCAGTTTCAGGTAATGCATGTGTCCGATCGTTACAGGGCCATCAAAGTATTCACCGGTTCTACCGTCACGAAGACGCACCTTACCGTCTCTGGAAATGGGAACACCCTTCCATACTCCTCTGTGATCTCTGTTCTCAGACAGATACTGCATAACCTCAGGAAGAAGCTCTTCACCATGCTTGCTGGTAAAGGTCTCTCCTGCCCAGGGCTTACCGTCTGCGGTAGTTTCCTGTCCCTTTTCTTTCCACTCTGCACTTTCTGCATCGTCGAAAGGAAGGTTTACATAATCGTTGGCAAGATCCAACGTATCCATAATATCTTTCTCGTTCGCACCATCGAAGACAGGTGTTGCCACATTGAATCCCAGAGCCTTGGCAGCCAGGGAAAGGTGGATCTCCAGGACCTGTCCGATATTCATACGGGAAGGCACGCCCAGAGGGTTCAGCACGATGTCCAAAGGACGTCCGTTGGGCAGATAAGGCATATCTTCTACAGGAAGCACGCGGGAAACGACACCCTTGTTACCATGACGACCTGCCATCTTATCGCCTACGGAGATTTTTCTCTTCTGTGCGATATAAATGCGGACTGCCTGATTTACTCCGGGTGCCAGCTCATCGCTGTTCTCACGGGTAAATACCTTGGCATCCACTACAATACCATATTCTCCATGAGGTACTTTCAGAGATGTATCTCTTACCTCACGTGCTTTCTCACCGAAGATTGCACGAAGCAGTCTCTCTTCAGCAGTCAGCTCTGTCTCTCCCTTTGGAGTTACTTTTCCGACAAGGATATCTCCGGCACGAACCTCAGCACCGATACGGATGATTCCTCTCTCATCCAGATCTTTCAGTGCATCATCACCAACACCTGGGATGTCTCTTGTGATCTCTTCTGGTCCGAGCTTTGTATCTCTTGCTTCTGCTTCATATTCTTCAATATGAACAGATGTGTAGACATCATCCTGAACCAGTCTCTCACTTAAGAGAACAGCATCCTCGTAGTTGTAACCTTCCCATGTCATGAATCCGATCAATGGGTTCTTACCAAGAGCCATCTCTCCACCGGATGTAGACGGTCCATCAGCGATAACCTGTCCTGCCTCAACGCGTTCACCTTTGTCAACAATTGGTCTCTGGTTGTAGCAGTTGCTCTGGTTACTTCTCTGGAATTTTGTCAGTTTATATGTTTTCTTTGTTCCGTCATCATGTCTGATTGTGATGCTTGTAGATGTAGAGCTTTCAACCACACCAGCCTGCTCTGCAACTTCAGCCACACCGGAGTCAACAGCTGTCTTAACTTCCATACCTGTTCCGACTACCGGAGCTTCTGTTGTAAGAAGCGGTACTGCCTGACGCTGCATGTTAGATCCCATCAGCGCACGGTTGGCATCATCGTTCTCCAGGAAAGGAATCATGGATGTAGCTACTGAGAATACCATCTTTGGAGATACGTCCATTAAGTCAAGGTTTACTTTATCAAATTCTGATGTATCCTCACGGAAACGTCCGGATACATGAGTATTTACGAAATGTCCATCTTCATCAACAGGTTCGTTCGCCTGTGCTACTACATAATTATCTTCTTCATCAGCTGTTAAATAAACAACTTTGTCTGTAACAACTGGATTCTCAGGATCTGATTTATCCAGTACACGATATGGAGCTTCGATAAATCCATACTCGTTAATTCTCGCATAAGTAGCAAGAGAGTTGATCAGACCGATGTTAGGTCCTTCAGGTGTCTCGATCGGACACATTCTTCCATAATGTGTGTAATGTACGTCACGGACTTCGAATCCGGCACGATCACGAGACAGACCACCTGGTCCTAATGCAGATAAACGTCTCTTATGTGTTAACTCAGACAGTGGGTTGTTGTGGTCCATGAACTGAGATAACTGAGAACTTCCAAAGAACTCTTTCACTGCTGCTGTTACTGGTTTGATATTGATCAATGACTGTGGTGAGATAGATTCAATATCCTGAGTTGTCATTCTTTCACGAACAACTCTTTCCAATCTTGAAAGACCGATACGATACTGGTTCTGAAGCAGTTCACCTACAGCACGGATACGACGGTTTCCTAAGTGGTCAATATCATCATCATGTCCAATTCCATACTCTAAATGGATATTATAGTTGATGGATGCTAAGATATCTTCTTTTGTAATATGTTTTGGAATCAATTCATGAATATTCTTCTTCAGAGCTTCTTTTAATTCTTCTCCTTCATATCCTTCTTCTAAGATTTTCTCTAATACAGGATAGAAAACATCTTCATGAACACCGATCTCTTCTGGATTGAAATCTACATATTCAGCAAGATTTACTTCCATGTTGGAAAGTACTTTTGTAGCACCTTCTTCTGTCTGGATCATAACACTTGCTACGGCTGCGTTCTGAATCTTATCTGCAAGTTTCATGTCCACATTCGTTCCAGCTTCTGCTAATACTTCTCCAGTTGTTGGATCTAAAACATCTTCTGCTAAGATAAATCCACTGATACGATTTCTTAATGCTAATTTTTTATTGAATTTGTAACGTCCAACTTTCGCAAGATCATATCTTCTTGGATCGAAGAACATGCTGTTGATCAAGCTTTCCGCACTATCTACAGATAATGGTTCTCCCGGACGGATCTTCTTATATAATTCTAACAGACCATCTTCATAGTTATCAGATGGGTCTTTTTCAATACTTGCAAGGATCTTTGGTTCTTCACCAAATAATTCTTTGATCTCTGCGTTTGTTCCGATACCTAATGCACGGATCAAAACTGTGATAGGCACTTTTCTTGTACGGTCTACACGTACATTGAATACATCATTGGAATCTGTTTCATATTCAAGCCAAGCACCACGGTTTGGAATAACTGTGGAAGAGTATAACTCTTTACCAATCTTGTCATGAGCAATTCCATAATAAATTCCAGGGGAACGCACTAACTGACTGACGATAACACGTTCAGCTCCGTTGATGATAAATGTTCCTGTTGCTGTCATTAAAGGAAGATCGCCCATAAAAATCTCATGCTGCTTGATTTCATCAGTCTCTTTATTATGAAGTCTTACTTTCACTTTTAAAGGTGCAGCGTATGTTGCATCTCTTTCTTTACATTCTTCAATTGAATATTTGACGTCATCTTTACATAATTGATAGTCAACAAATTCCAAGCTTAACTGATCGCTGTAATCTTCGATTGGGGAGATATCTTCAAATACCTCTGCTAATCCTTCTCTTAAAAACCAATCATAGGAATCCTTTTGAATTTCGATCAGATTTGGTACTTCAAGGACGTCATCCTGTCTGGCATAGCTGATTCGCATCCCTGTACCTGATTTTATTGGCTGTATTCTGTTCTTTTCCATGGACGTTTTTCACCTCTTGATCTAAACCTGGTTTATATACTACATCAACTGTAAGAAACCCTCTATCTTATTATATCTTTCTTACAATCTTATTCTTAATTTTACATAGAGTGTGGGCAGACAAACCCACATTAAGACATTTTCTTATATTACCATATAGAATTTATCATGTCAATAACTATTTTTAAATACATGAAAAAAGCACCTGAAAATGTTTCTCATCTGCCTTTTTCAAGTGCTTTTTATTGAATTACGTTTTCTACATTTCTTTGATATACTTCGCGATCTCATCAATACAGTCTTGTGTCTGTGGAAGGCTTCCAAGACGATCGAAGAACCCATGGTCTAGTCCTTCATAATAAATGACATCAACATCTTTTCCTTGTTCTTCTAACTTTTTCACAAATTCTTCATTACAGATTTTAAAATAATCGAATTCTGCTTCGATCATCAGAACTTTTGGCAAACAGTCAAGATGTTCACTGAACAATGGGGAAATTTCTCCATCTAAAGTTGATTCCCCATTTTGTAAATACAGCTCATTCATAGAATCATTTAACTCTTTAAAACGGAACAGGCGGTTCATGATATAATCCTTTTGTTCTTCCTCCATCTGGTATAGTGAGTAATCCCAATTGTATGGTGTATCTTCTGCTACACTCATATCCATAACTCCGTATACAGGTACAACCAGTTTCATTCTTTGTTTTTTATCTTTCAGGCAAGCATTAACCGCCAAATGGCCTCCTGCACTTTCTCCCATGATTGCCATCTTATCCGTATCAATATTGAATCTGTCTGCATTATCTTCTAACCAGTCGATCGTTCCAAGTACGTCTTCTTCCGCTCCTGGATATGGAGTTTCAGGTGCCAGACGATATTCCGGTGAGACAACAACCGCACCAGATTGTTGTGCAAGATAGCGGCATTGATTTCCTTTTGTCTTTACATCACCACCGATAAATCCTCCTCCATGAACAAATAACGCAAGATTCCTTTTTTCTTTTGAATCTTTTTGATCTTTTCTTTCATAAATGGTGATCTCGATCATATGATCTTTCAATGGTATGATCTTTGTCGTTTCTATGATTTCTTCTGTTGTGATATCCTCACCTTCACGTTTCATGTCTATTCGAATCTGTCCAAGATCGATATCTTCCAGCAAAATATCATTTTCCTTATAAAATTCACCAACTCTTGGTGCTCCTTTTGCTTTTTCTCTCTGCAAAACTTTCTTTTCAAATGCATGTTGTTTCGTTTCTTCCAGTTTTTTCTTTATTACCTTCTTCATAATTATGCCTTTCTTCAAAAAATCCCAAAGAATGAAATTCTCTGGGATTTTATCTTTATAGTTATTTTGTTTCTTCTATCAGGTAATTCGCAACTTTCTCGTCTGTGATCAGTACATTCACATAACCACCTCGAAGTACTCCGAGAATTGCCTCTTTCTTGTCAAGACCATAAGCAACTCCGACACGGATTGGTATTTTCTTAAATTCTTCAAGATCAAGACTTAGCAAATGTTCTTCAAATTCATCTTTCACCAGCTTTCCATCTTTATCTACCACATGGGAAAGAATTTCTCCTGTACCACCTTTTTTCTGTAATCTCTCAAATTCTTCCATCGGAATAAATTCTGCATTTGTCAAAGCTGAGTTATGATCTAATGTTCCTATACCAGCTACTGCAATATCAGCACTCTTTGCAAGATCAAACACTTCTTTGATACTTTTCTCTTCCATGAAAACTTTTTTAGCTTCTGGAGATGTCACATATTGTGGTGCAAGCATCTGATAACTATTTCCATTAATAATCTTCGCTACTTCTTCGATCAGATAATTTGAATAAGCCATTCGATATCCCTTATCCATTGAAACCGATATATTCGTTGCTGCCATCAATGGTACAACATTCACATCATCCGTTTTTAAAAATTTAAGTCTCACATCTTTTCCGAGAAATTCTACCATATTCTGTAGTGTAACTCCTCTTGTAAGAGCGATTGTCATATGGTTTTTTAAAGTTCTCAGCAGATAGTCTGATGCAAAAAATGCGATCTCTTCTTTTAAATCATTCTCATTAAGTGAACTTGCGATCACAGCTTCCTTCAGACCAAATCGTTCTTCCAATCGTCCTTCAAGATTAATTGCTGAATCTTCTGGATAATTAATCTTAATCTGCACATATCCCTGTTTCTTAGCCTGTGCCAGTGCTCTTGATATCGTTGTTCTTGATACATTTAATTTTTTACCGATTTCTTGTTGCGACAATCCTTGTTTATAATGCATTTCAACTACTTTGATAATAAAACGTTCTTCCCTCAACTTCCCTGCCCTTTCTATCATTACTCGTCATTGTATATCTTTAACCATAGTATATATAACATTAGCAAGGGACGTCAATCAAAAGCTTTGCAGCCTTTTAA
>OHQT01000791.1_pt1 | contig 14642 bp, 13 predicted proteins | sample 1578221 | NCBI WGS metagenome assembly OHQT01 (sample SAMEA3879547, study PRJEB24766) | human gut metagenome | biome: human-associated habitat; feature: feces | place: USA | collected 1985/1987
GTCTCGAAGCGGATATCCCTGTAGTCCAGCGGTGTGGACAGCTCGTCGAGTTCGGCGTCGCTGATGCCGTCCTGCCCGGATGCGGGCGCTCCGGTGTCCAGGGCCTTCCGGGCCTTTTCGAGCAGGCCGAGACAGCGGAGATAATGCCGGTTGGAGTCATAGTATGCGTCGAACACCTCGACGACCTCTCCCTCGGAGGGTGCTATCTTCTGCTGCAGGAATACGGGAAGGTCGACCTTCCCGACGAAGCATATCCCCTGGGAGTCCTTCTTGTCGGCCGAGGGCAGGTCGGCCTCCCTGGCGATGCGCCTCACCTCGCTCTTGAGCAGGTCTCCTATGGGGAAGAGCGCGTGCCGGAGCTGCTCCTGGCCGAGCTGGCAGAGGAAGTAGCTCTGGTCCTTTCCGGGGTCGCTGCCCTCGAGTATGCGGCAGGTGCCGTCGGGCAGGGTCTCCTTGCGGCAGTAATGCCCCGTGGCCACCATGTCGGCCCCGAGCTTCTTCGCGGCCTCGAGGAAGGCGTCGAACTTGATCTCGCGGTTGCAGAGCACATCGGGGTTGGGGGTGCGTCCCCGGGCGTATTCGTCGAACATGTAGTCGACGACCCTCTTGCGGTATTCACTGCTGAGGTCGACGAAATAGAAGGGTATGCCTATCTTGCGCGCCACCATTTCGGCTATGAACCTGTCTTCCTCCCATTCGCACTCGCCGTGCAGCGTGCCCTCGGTGTCGTGCCAGTTCTGCATGAACATCGCGAACACGTCGCAGCCCTGCCTCTTGAGCAGCAGGGCTGCCACGCTGGAGTCCACGCCTCCTGACAATCCTACGCAAATTTTCATACCGGCGCAAAAGTAGCAAAAAAATGCGTATATTCGGCTCGACCAAACATGATTGACACTATGCAACACAAGCGACTTGAAATCAGCTATACCGAATATTCGTCCCTCGCAGAGCTGGAACCGTCCGACCGCGAGCTCGCCGAGGCGGCGATAGATGCGATGAAGGGTTCGTATTCCCCCTATTCCCGTTTCCGCGTGGGAGCCGCCGTGCGCCTTTCGGGAGGCGGGATAGTCAAGGGGGCCAACCAGGAGAACTCGGCATTCCCCTCCGGCCTGTGCGCCGAGCGTACCGCGATGTTCGCGGCGAGCAGCTGGTATCCCGACGAGGACATGACCGCCATTGCAATAGCCGGCGGCCTCGAGGGCAGGCTCGCCCCTTCGCCTGCCACGCCCTGCGGTGCGTGCCGTCAGGTTATGGCCCAGTACCAGCACCGCTCCGGCAAGCCGATGAAGGTGCTCATGGTCGCGGACGGCCGTATATGGAGTTTCGAAAAGGTCGACGACATACTGCCGTTCATTTTCGACAGCATTTAGAAAATTTTGCTTATCTTTGCACGGGGAAAGTCGTACACGACCAGCTCCCTTCAAATCCTCCAGGGCCGGAAGGCAGCAAAGGTAGAAGGTCGTAGCGGTGCGATGTGCTAAGCTTTCCCTTTTTCCGTATATATGAGAGCCGATATTCTTGTCATAGGCGGGGGAGCCTCCGGTCTGATGGCCGCATACGCTGCGGCGTCGGCGCTCGTCAGTTCAGGTGCCGCGGCCCAGGTCACCGTGCTCGAGAAGATGCCCCGCGTCGCACGCAAGATAATGATAAGCGGCAAGGGGCGCTGCAATTTCACCAATGTCAAGGCTTGGAACGAATTCTCCGGACACATACGCTCCAAGCCGAATTTCGTCAGGTCGGCTTTCCATGCGCTGCCTCCGGAGGCGCTCGTCTCGTTCTTCGAGGGCTTCGGCATGAAAGGCGTCGTGGAGAGGGGGGACAGGGCTTTCCCTGCCTCGCACCGCTCCTCGGACGTGGTCGACACGCTGGTCTCGGCCTGCCACGGAGCAGGCGTGAAGATAGAATGTTCTTCCGAGGTGTCTTCGGTGGAACGCTCGGGAGATGGGTTCCGCGTGCTGCTCTCCGACGGCCGGGAGTATCTGTGTCCGAGGCTCATAGTCGCTACCGGAGGCCTCAGCTATCCCGGTACCGGCTCCACAGGCGACGGCTACCGCTGGGCGGCGGAACTCGGGCACCGTATCACCCCCACTTTCCCGTCGCTTACCGCTCTGGTGCCCAAGGGATACAAGGACTATGACGGAAAGGACCTGCATATAGACAGGAGCACGCCGCTCGGGGAATACGGGCGGATGCTCTGCGGCATACAGCTCAAGAATGTCGGGCTGTCGCTCGTGATCGAGGGTACGGTGGCTGATTCCGACTTCGGCGACGTGGACTTTACGGACGGAGGACTGGAAGGGCCGCTCGGCTTCAGGCTCAGCCGCAAGGCCGTGAAGTCGCTGCTGAACGGCTCGAGGGTGTCGCTGGTGCTCGACCTCAAGAGTGCCGTGCCGCTCACCGAGCTGACGCTGAGGATAAAAGAGCTCTGGAAAGAAGTCGACACGGATCCCCGCTCCGCCAGGCTCAGGGAAAAGGAGAAGTGCAGGATAATGCTCGGCAAGCTGATGCCGTGGGAGCTTATCCCCGCGTTCGTGCATGCACATCCGGAGATATATACCCTCGAGCGCCGCGGCAGGAGGGATACGAAGCTTTGGGTGAACCTCGTGAGCATAGCCAAGGCTCTGAAGGAGTGGCGCTTCGACATCGCCGGTTTCGTGGGTTACGAGCGTGCCGTAGTGACGGCTGGAGGCGTGTCCTGCGACGACTGCATATCCAAGACCATGGAATCAAGGCTGGTGAAAGGCCTGTATTTCTGCGGGGAACTGCTCGACATAGACGGCGACACCGGCGGCTACAACCTGCAGCTGGCCTTCTGTACCGGTTCGCTTGCCGGAGAAAGCGCGGCGCGTTCGCTTCTTGCCTCCTCGGCCGGGGCGGAGGAAACACTGACGGTAACTCCGGAACCCTGACTGCGGCTCAGGAAACTTAGGAACTGAAATAATACAGAAAACATAATATCATGGAACTCAGGAAGATACTGCCCGGGAACCCCGACATCGAGAAAATCGGGCGCATCAATCTCGAAGCCTTTCCCGACGAGGAGAGGATGGACTTGGACTGGCAGCTCGGCTTCTGCGCCGACGGAAAGCTCGACCTGCTCGGCATCTATGACGACGGCTTGCTCGTAGGGTTTACGACCGTATTCCCTTCCGAAGGAATGGACTACGTGTTCTTTCTTGCCATGGATCCCTCAGTGCGCTCCAGAGGCTACGGTGCGCGCACTCTCGAGCTTGTCAGGCAGAGGTACTCGGGTGACTGCATAGTGCTGGACATCGAACCTCTGTCTCCGGAAGAGCCCGGTGCGGAACTGCGCTCGCGCCGCAGGGGATTCTACCTGCGCAACGGCTTCCGCCCGAGCGGATGCCTGCTGACATACCTCGGCCTTGCGTTCGAGGTGCTGTACTGTGGAGACGGAGACTTCGACCGCGGCGCCTATGCCTCGGTGCTCGAGGGCGTGAGGGAGATGCTTTCCACGAGGGGAATAGACAAGTTCCATCCGGTGCTCAGGGATATTTCCCTCGACGGCACCCTGCCCGCCGGAGCCTGACAGGCCGCCCCGGACGGCAGCCGTGCAGGACCGTGCCTGGGCCGCCCTGTTGCAGGTGTCGGGACGGATTTAAAGTTTTTTCCATATCCGGTGCAAGGTTTCGCCTCTTACTGCATTATAGTGGGTGAACAGAAAACATTACAGTGATGAAGAAGACAGTTTATCTCGTTGCGGCAGCGTCCGCACTGCTCTCCCTGGCGGGATGCCAGCTGAACAAGCAGACCCCCGACTATTCCAAGATCTATGCAAACGCTATCGTCACGGTGAAGCACACCCCCGAGGATGTGTTCTACCTCCAGCTTGACGACAAGACTACGGTGAAGCCCTCGAACATGGATGAGTCTCCGTTCGGCGACAAGCAGGTGAGGGCGCTCGCGAACCTTACCGTTTCTGACGAGAAGCCCGAGCAGGGAAACTCGTCGGTAGCGTTCGACAAGACCGCGGTAGTGAACTGGATAGACAGCGTGCGCACCAAGGACATGGTGCCTTCGCTCGGTTCGGAGGCGGAGGATGACCACGAGTACGGCGACGCTCCTATCGACATCATAGGCAACTGGGTGACGATACTCGAGGACGGCTACCTCACTCTCGCCTTCTGCGCCTACTGGGGCAATCCTGCCGCCGTGCATGCCGTGAACCTCGTCTCCGGCGTTGATCCCGAAGACCCCTATACGCTGGAGTTCAAGCATAACGCCTTCGACGACAACTGGTACTACAATCCCATAACGGCTACGGGTATCGTGGCCTTCGACCTGAGCAGTCTGCCTCCTACAAACGGCGAGACCGTGGAGCTCAAGATCAAGTACAAGCCTATCTACGGTTCCGAGTCCGTGGCGAAGTTCAAGTATTGCACAGGCAAGACTACCGAAACAGGAGCGGTCCCCGACCCTGCAAAGCTTACGAAGTCTCTCAATATACTTTAGTTTAATAGAAGGAGTTTAATGGACGGCAGGCGCGGCCCGGATGAGAGGAAGCTCGTCGCTTTGGCCCGGGAGCATGATGCTGCATCCCTAAAGGCTCTATATGATGCCTATGTACAGTATCTTGCTGCCGTCTGCCGCCGTTATCTGAATTCCGAAGACGATGTCAAGGATGTCCTCCAGGACAGCTTCGTGAAGATTTTCTCTTCTCTCGACCGCTTCGAATGGCGCGGCGAGGGTTCGCTCAGGCTCTGGATGCGTAGGATTGCCGTCAACGAGGCTCTGATGCTTCTGCGCCGCAGGTCTTCCGAGAAGACAGCTCCCTTTTCGTCCCAGCCCGAGGCTCCCGACCTCGAGGATGCCGATCCCGAGGTTGAGCAGGTTCCGCTGGAAGTCCTCCAGGACATGATACGCAGCCTGCCCGAGGGATACAGGACGGTCTTCAACCTGCATGTGTTCGAGCAGCTCCCGCACAGGGAGATAGCAGGGCTGCTCGGGATAAGCGAGAACACTTCCTTTTCGCAGTTCAGCAGGGCGAAGAACCTGCTGGCCAGGAAGATAAGGGAATACCTTTCCTCAGAAGGACGTTACGATACCGATAACAAGTTCAAAAGCTGAAAATGGCCAACGACTGGAAAAACAAGCTCCGCTCGGAATTCGAGCATTACGAGGAGGCGGAACCCGAAGGGCTCTGGGCTGCGGTGCGCGACTCTCTCGCGTCGGCTGACGGCCTGCGTGGGGCGTCAGTGCAGGGCAACCGTTCTTCCTTGGGTAAGCGGAGACATGCTCCCGAACAGTACGGGCGCAGATATGCAAGGGCTGCGGCGTTCGGCTCGTTTGCCGTTGCGGCCGCCCTCGCCGTCGCCTTGATCCCGGACTGGGGAGGCAAGCCGTCCGGGCCTTTGTCCGGTGAGGGATTCGCCGCACTTTCGGCGTCTTCCGCGACCGGCTCTGCCTCTTCTCGCATGGACAGCCTCGACCCCTCCGGTGCCGGCAACTCCGTCTTCATGGTAGACGGGGCTGGGGGCGACGGTTCTGCTTTTGCCGATTTGCTCTCTCCTGAACGCTCGTCTTCTGCAGACGGCAGCCCCGCCAAGCCCGATGGATCCGGGGAATCTGCCGTAGCGGGCTTTAGGGAATCTTCCGGTTCCGGCGCTTCTGCTGAATCGGGATACACCGTTGAATCCGGCGCCTTTGGCGGATTCGGAGAATCTGCCGGACCGGGGAAATATTCCGGCTCAGGAGAATCTGCCGAGCCTGTGGAATCTTCCGGCTCCGGCGCCTCTGCTGAACCCGGAGACTCCGGCGAATCCGGAGAATCTGCCGGACCCGTCGACTCAGCAGTACCCGTTGACCCGGCCGTGCCTGAGGTGTCCGGCGAATCCGGAGGACAGCTGATTTTTGAAGACGCCGGGGACTTTTTCCCGCTTGACGAGTATGACTCCCGCGTTTCCGGGCAGCGTAAGGCGCTGTCGCTGAAGCTGGCGGTGGCAAGTTCGTCCTTCTCCAGCACGAGCCATTCCGGATACGGTGCCATGTACGGCTCGAGCGTCGCCGCGTTCCGTTTCTCTGCTACCCCCGTGGCCGACGACGGATATTCCGCCGTGCTGCTGAAGAACAATTATCAGGAGGTATCGACCACGAGCCGTCACTATCTTCCGGTCAATGTCGGCTTCAGCCTCGGCTGGGAGTTCGCTCCGGGATTTTCGCTGAGCGCAGGCGTGGACTATACCTGTCTCGTTTCCGACCTTTCTTCCGGCACGGACGCGACCCGGTACGAGACCCGTCAGACACTGCACTATCTGGGAATACCTGTCACCCTCGAGTGGAGCTTTGTCCAAAGGTCCCGTCTCAGAGCCTACCTTTATGCAGGCGGACAGGCCCGCAAGGCGGTCTACGGTACTTCCAGCACCCGCTATGTCATAGATTCCGCTCCCTGGGAGCCCGTCATAGAGAAGATCGGGGAGACTCCGCTCCAATGGTCAGCCGGAGCCGGTGCGGGAGTCGAATACATGCTCGGCGACAAGGTCGGCCTGTATGCCGAACCGGGATTGAACTATTACTTCGACAACGGCAGTCCCGTGGAGAACGTCTTTAAGTCCAGGCCTATGAACTTCAACCTGACGCTTGGCCTGAGGCTGAAGCTCTGAAAGGCAGCCGGCCTGTGGCGCCTCGGCACCTCGGCAATTGCAAGTAAATTTGCATTGCTCTCGGCTTCTTCGTATATTCGGCTGCGCCGCATATACTGTGGCACCTCGGGAATGGAAATTAAAAAGTTTATTTCCATTCCTCTCGTTTTCTTCGTATATTTGCGCGCATTTTTAAAACCCACGGGTTTTGGTGCAATGGGATCTGAAAGCTTTCAGATTGAGTAACACATTTTAAAACAAATTCAAATGCAGCATTTTTCTCTTAGCGGCAATGTCCGCGAGACAGGCGGAAAAGCCGCCGTAAAAGCCCTCCGCAAGCAGGGTCTGGTGCCTTGCAACCTCTACGGATGCGGAGTCGAGAACGTACTTTTCACCGTAAGCGCGAAGGAGCTCAAGGGTCTTACCGACACTCCCGCCTCATACATCGTCGACCTCACCCTCGACTCAGGCAAGAAGTTCACCGTGGTTCTCCACGAGCTCCAGTGGCATCCCGTAACTGACGAGTGCCTGCACGCGGACTTCCTCGTAGTGACCGAAGACAAGCCCGTAAGCATCAACGTTCCCCTCGAGATCGTCGGACACGCGATAGGCGTACAGCAGGGTGGTAAGTTCTACCAGTCCATACGCGAGATACGCATCAGCGCCCTCCTCGCCGACCTGCCCGACAAGGTTACCGTCGACATCAGCAGCCTCGGTCTCGACAAGAGGCTCAGGACGAGCGATATCACCGTCAAGAACGCAAGGATCCTTACCGACAAGGATACTATCGTCTGCGGCGTAAAGGCAACCCGCAACTCCAACGCAGCTGCCGCCGCATAATCCCGGGATTAAGTGGCTGACAAGAAATATCTGGTGGCCGGCCTGGGCAACATAGGCCCGGAATATGCCGGAACCAGACATAACATTGGCTTTATGATATTGGATGCCTGGAGCGAGGCATCCAATATCGTATTTGTCCCCGAGCGTTACGGCGATGTGGCCGTAGTACGCCACAAGGGGCGCGAGTTCGTGCTCCTCAAGCCCTCCACCTACATGAACCTCAGCGGGAACGCCGTCAGATACTGGCTCCGGAAGCTGGACATCCCGCAGGAGAACCTGGTCGTGGTATGCGACGACCTCAACCTGCCTTTCGGCACCGTAAGGATGCGCCAGAGCGGCAGCGACGGCGGACACAACGGTCTCAAGAACATAGAACTGATGCTCGAAAGCCGCGACTACGCAAGGATACGCGTCGGTGTCGGCCATGACTTCCAGCAGGGCGGACAGGTCGATTTCGTGCTCGGCAGGTTCAGTCCCGAACAGGCTGAACAGATTCCCGCGATAGCGAAAAAGGTCATCTCTGGCATACAGACATGGGCCTTCGTCGGCGCCCAGAAAGCGATGACCGAACTCAACAGCAAGGGCTGAAATTCACCGATTGTCGGTATTGACCGCCAGTTTCCTTTCGTATACATTTGTATCCGCAATCCAGACAAGATGCAGAAACTGAAAGGAGACATAGAGGAGCGTATATTGGCATCGGCAAGGGACCAGTTCCTGAGACACGGTTATTCAAAGGCCTCGATGCGTGGCATCGCATCCGCCGCTGGCGTCTCCACAGGCAATCTCTACAACTACTTTCCCAACAAGGACGAACTGTTCCGGCGCGTCGTCGCTCCGGCGATAACGCTGCTGGAGGAGATGCTCCGGAAGCATCACGGGCAAAAGGGTACGGATGTCCGGGATATGCTCTCCGAACAGTACCGGATACAGTGCATGAGAGAATACACTGCACTCGTAAGCATGCACCGCCGGCCGATGGAGATACTCTTCTTCCACGCCGAAGGCTCGTCGCACGAGAAGTTCCTCGACAGGTTCACGGATTATGCGACCGACCTCACCATAGACTGGTTCCGGCATCTGGACGGAGCGCATCCCGGCATCGGTCCCGAGGCGATGTGGTTCACGGTACACCTGCATACCGTATGGATGTTTTCTTTCCTCAAGGAACTGATAAGCCACGACCTGGACGAGACCCAGACCAGGCAGGCCCTGTCCGACTATGTCCGTTTCGAGATAGAAGGTTGGAAGTACTTCCTTACTGACGATACCATAATATGAGCATTAAACAATTCACTATACTGCTACATGGTGCCCAGGCACCGCAGAGGAGAGAAGTTCGCGCAAGAGCTTCTCTCCTTTTTTTTGAACACTTGCGGAAATCCGTTCACTGTTGGGCGGATCCGCGGCAAACGATAAACAAATGAAAAGAATGGAAGAAAGGAAAAAGAAAACAGGACTGTCCAGGCTCTTCGAGATAGCCGGGCAGAAAAAGGGACTGCTGGTGCTCGCCGGAATACTGTCGGCCGGCAGTGCCGTATGCATGCTGGTACCGTACTGGTCCGTATATGAAATCCTGCGCGAGCTGCTGGAACATTCCGGCGACCTGCATCTCGCTGACGGTGCCTTGATGGTACGATGGGGTTGGATAGCTCTGGCAGGGCTGGCGGCAGGACTCGTATTGCTGTACGCGTCGCTGATGGCCTCGCATGTGGCGGCCTACAACATCCTTTTCGGGATGAGGGTGAAACTCGCAGACCATATCGGGAGGCTGCCGCTGGGTTTCCTCAGCGGAACGTCCACGGGGGCGATAAAGAAGACCATGGACCAGAACATCGAGAAAGTCGAAGGGTTCATAGCACACACCATCCCCGACATGGTCAATGTGGCGGCTACCGTAGCCGTGATGTTCACGATATTCTTCTCGCTGAACGCATGGATAGCTGCAGTCTGCCTGTTTATCATAGCAGCCAGCATAATACTCCAGTTCAGCGGGTTCCTCGGAAGCAGGGCGAAAGAGTTCACCAAGGCCTACTATGACGCACAGGAAGCCATGAGCGCATCAGCCGTACAATATGTCAGAGGGATGCCGGTAGTGAAAGTCTTCGGGCAGAGCATGAGATCCTTCCGCCGTTTCAATGCCGAGATACAGGCATACAAGACCTATGCGCTGAAGGTCTGCGACAGCTATGAATCCGGCATGACGGCATTCGTCGTCATGTTGAACTCTCTGCTGACGTTCATACTTCCCGTCGGAATATTGCTGATGCAGGGCGATCCGGGAAGCCTCGCGCTCGCGACGGTGTGGCTGTTCTTCATAATTATGGGGCCGGGAGTCGCATCTCCGGTATACAAGCTGATGTTCCTCGGCAGCGGCACCCGCGAAATCGACGAGGGCGTGGAAAGGCTCGAGCGGATATTCAGCCGCAAGGTAAGCGAAGAACCGGCGGAGCCGCATACTCCGTCCTCTCATGAGATAGAATTCAGAGATGTCTCGTTCAGCTATGAGGACAGTTCCTCAGCCAGCCGAAAGGAAGCCCTCTCGCATGTGTCGTTCACTGCACGGCAGGGAGAGATAACCGCCCTGGTAGGCCCGTCCGGGAGCGGCAAGTCCACCGTTGCCAACCTGATACCCCGTTTCTGGGACATTGAGCACGGGGAAATACTCATAGGAGGCGTCAACATAAAGGATATCGGAACTGCGCAACTTATGGAACTCGTCTCGTTCGTATTCCAGGATACATTCCTCCTGTACGACACGATATACGAGAACATAGCCGTCGGAAGGCCTTCCGCCACGCAGGAGGAGGTGGTCACTGCGGCCAGGGCAGCGCAGTGCCACGGATTCATAAGCGCCCTTCCGGACGGCTACGGGACAAGGATAGGAGACAAGGGCGTATACCTCTCGGGAGGAGAGGCGCAGAGGATATGCGTAGCACGCGCCATACTCAAGAACGCTCCGATACTCGTGCTCGACGAGGCGACGGCGTTCGCAGACCCGGAAAACGAGTGGAAGATGCAGCAGGCCCTGCTCACCCTGATAAAGGACAAGACCGTAATAATCATAGCCCACAGGCTGTCGTCGATAATGTCGGCAGACAAGATCGTGGTGCTGAGAGACGGGAAGATAGTCCAGCAGGGCCGGCACGAAGAGCTCTGCGGCACCGAAGGGACATACAAGAATATGTGGGATGCGTTCACCAGCGCGTTCCAGTGGCAACTTGATATAAGAAAATCATAATACACACATATACCATGAACGCGATAAAGAACATAACGATAGGACATACCGAAAGGCTGAGGAAGCCTGTGCTGCTTACGATGCTCTCGAACTTCGTGAACATCGTCCCTTTCTGTCTCTCAATAGAGGCTGTCGGCATCATCTTCGAGGCATTCGACGGAAGCGGAACCGCGCTCGATACCCGGCGCCTGTGGATTATCACCGGTATCCTCGTACTCTACATCGGAATCATGGCCCTCGCCGAAAGGGCCGCATACAGGGCCAACTTCCGCGGCGCGTACGAACTGAGCGCATCGGGAAGGATAGGACTTGCCGAGCATCTGCGCAAGCTGTCTCTCGGATTCCTCTCCAGGAGAGATCCGGGAGACCTGTCTTCGATGCTCATCACGGATTTCATGATGGCTGAGCAGGGCATATCACACCATCTTCCCCAACTGCTCGGAGCGCTGGTAATGCCGGTGCTGGCATTCGCCTCTCTTGTGTTCGTAGACTGGAGGATGGCTCTGGCGATGTTCATAGCCCTGCCTGTCGCCGTCCTGATACTGTTCCTCAGTACTTTCGCGCAGAATAAGCTGGGCGGCAGGCAGATAGAAGCCAAGATAAATGCCGGCAACAGGCTGGAAGAATATCTTCTCGGCATCAGGGTCATGAAAGCCTACAACCTTGTCGGAGCGAAGTTCGTCCGTCTGAAAGAAGCTTTTTATGCCTTGCGCAGGGCATGTATCCGGCAAGAAGCCCTGCTCGGCCCGTTCGTGCTGCTGAGCATCTCGGTAGTCCGTGCAGGACTTACTTTCATGGTGCTGTGCGGCACCTATATGCTGCTTGGAGGAGAGTTGTCGCTGGCAGTGTTCGTACTGTTCCTGATAGTCGGATCGAGGGTGTTCGACCCTCTGACATCCGCGCTGACCAATTTCACGGAATTCCGATATTACTCCATCGCAGGAGGACGGATACTCTCGCTTATGGAAGAACCCGAGATGTCAGGCTGCCTCAAGGCACCGGAAAGCGGTGACATCACATTCGAGCATGTAGACTTCAGCTATCAGGACAAGGATGTCCTCCACGACATAACGCTAAGGTTTCCGGAGAACTCTCTGGTCGCCCTCGTAGGACCGTCCGGAAGCGGCAAGAGCACGCTGCTGAAGCTGTGCGCGAGATTTTACGAGCCTGGAAGGGGTATCGTTCGCTTCGCCGGCATGCCCATGGGAGAAATAGAGCCGGAGAGCCTTATGGAAAGGATTTCGATGGTATTCCAGGATGTCTACCTGTTCCAGGATACCATACGCAACAACATCCGTTTCGGGAAGGCGGACGCCACCGAAGAAGAAATCATGGCCGCGGCGAAGAAAGCCTGCTGCCACGATTTCATAATGAAACTGCCGCAGGCCTACGACACGCTGGTGGGAGAAGGCGGATGCACCCTGTCGGGAGGAGAAAGGCAGAGGATATCTATAGCTCGGGCCATACTCAAGGATGCTCCCGTGGTGCTGCTCGACGAAGCGACGGCCTCTCTGGATCCGGAGAACGAGGTGGAAGTCCAGAAAGCCATAGATACCCTGATACAGGGGCACACCGTTATTGTGATCGCCCACAGGCTCAAGACCATAAAGAACGCCGACAAGATAGTGGTGCTGGACAGAGGCCGCGTCGTGGAACAGGGACGCCACGACGAACTCATGGAAGAAGGAGGTCTATATGCCAGGCTGTGGGAACTCCAGGAGCAGAGTGCCGGTTGGAGGATTCTCCGCGGATAGTCCTGCTTATTTCGCGCACAAATCCGCAATGGATAGAAAACAAAGGCAGCCCACCGGTTACGGCAGGCTGCCTTATTAACTTCCGCGGAAAGAGAGGGATTCGAACCCTCGAACCGCTTTGGACGGTCACACGCTTTCCAGACGTGCCTCTTCAGCCACTCGAGCATCTTTCCAATGATGCCGCACCGGAGTGCGGATTGCAAATATACGAAGAAGCAGGGAGGAGAACAAATTTATTTTTGTTCTCAGAGGCGCAGACGTAATGCGGCGCAGCCTACTCCACGAGCCCTACGGCCTCGTTCCACGAGAGCGTGCGGTAGAAACTGTTGAGTTCGGGCAGGGCTTCCGAGGGAATGTATGTGCTCAGGCCGCAGCAGCGCTCAAGCTCGAGGTTGAAGAAGGTCGGGGTCTCGGCGTGGTAGCTTATGCACTGCCCGAGCGCTGCGTCCAGTTCTTCGAGTTCGTATGCGGAGGCTCCCATGCAGACGGCGAAGTCGCGCAGGTCGAAGTAGTACTGCTTGCGGTCGTAGAAATACCTCTGGCATCGTTCCCTGGCCTGCGGGACGGCGTCCCTGTGATTCTCTATTATGCCCTCCATGCAAAGCGCCAGAGCGTCCAGACTGCCGCAGTCCACGACAGTTATCGTGGCCGAACGCCAGTCTCCCTCCAGCGAGTCGTAATGCTCGAAGTAGTCGCGGCATATCCCCTCGATGTCGGGGGATGCTCCGCTGAAAAGCCTCCACGACATGGGCTCGTAGACGAATCCGTTGGCGATTATCTCCGCCGGCGAGAAGGCTACGGTGCCGCATACGTCCCTGAGTTCCCAGGCTACCTCGACGCCGCCCATAAGGCATGCGTCGAAAATGATATAGTCCAGCTTCATCGGAATCGCTTCCGCGAATTCCTGCAGTTCCATTTCTTCCGACACGGATGACGATCCGTGGTACTGTGCTCCTATGGATTTCGTGGGCAGCGGCGGCTCCTGCCATTCCTCCCCGGCGGAGAAAGTGCTGGATGAGGATGCGCGGTAGCCTTCAGGTATCCAGCCCGTAGCATGCGAGGAGAACAGCATTCCGTAACTGTCCGAGGGGAAGAGTTCCATGACATCCTCGAGAGCGAGCCTGAGGGTCGGGCCGTCCGTGCTCGAGAGGGTCGCGGGATAGGTGGCGAGGGTGTCTATCGCGCAGGCGCCCCTGTCGCGGTAGAGCTGCAGCAAGCAGGGTGCCGATGGAGTGCTGTAGTCTCCGGCCGATACGGTGTTGTGTGCGAATATGACTATGGCCTGGTCGCGGGACTTCTCGGGGAGCACTCCGGAGCCGAGGGCTTCGAGGTTGCTCCTCAGGTACTGGCTGAGGTTGTTGTACCCCGCCAGATAGCCTATGAACACATGGCGGTATCTGTCCGGGCGTATACCCTCGGGACCGTCCTTGCCGCAGGATACCAGCGCCAGCAGCATGGCCAGGCCTGCGAATGCCGATATGCGTATTCTCTTCATGCGGACAAAAATAGCGATTTTCCGGGGATTTAGTATATTTGTGCATACTTGCATGCTATGATAGACGCTTCCGAAACCAACGGAACAGAAAGGGAACTCCGGGATTTCTCTTATTATCTGAAGGTCGAGCGCGGACTTTCTCCGAACACGGCCATGGCTTACTGCCGCGATGTGCGCGCGTTCTTTGACCGCTGCCCGGTGAGGGCGGCCAAGGTGGAGTCACGGCATGTCTCCGACTACTTCGCGGACATATCCGGACGGCTGTCAAAACGTTCTCAGGCCAGGGCGCTGAGCTCCCTGAGAATGTTCTTCGACTGGCTCGTGGTCGAGACGGAGCGCGGCGACAACCCCTGTGACGCCATGGATTCTCCCAAGCTGGGAAGGTACCTTCCCTCCGTGCTTTCGGTGCAGGAGGTGGAAGCCATAATGGACTCGGTGGACCTTGCCTCTCCGACCGGACCGCGGGACAGGGCTATGCTGGAGATGCTCTACGGCTGCGGGCTCCGGGTGAGCGAACTATGCTCCCTGCATCTGAGCGACATGTTTCTCGACGAAGGCTATGTCAGGGTCATAGGCAAGGGCGACAAGCAGCGGCTCGTCCCGCTCGGAGAGGTCGCCGCAGGATGTTTCCGCCTGTATCTCGGAAGCCGCTCCGAGCCGGCGTCCCCGTCGTATGCCGATATGGCGTTCCTGACCCTGAAGGGGGCGCCTATAAG
>OHQT01000802.1_pt1 | contig 14495 bp, 6 predicted proteins | sample 1578221 | NCBI WGS metagenome assembly OHQT01 (sample SAMEA3879547, study PRJEB24766) | human gut metagenome | biome: human-associated habitat; feature: feces | place: USA | collected 1985/1987
CAATTCTGTGGCAAAGATTTCGGCTGAACATCTTTCTTATATTCTCCTTCTCGCAGATAGCGGATACGATCGGCATATTTTTTTTCAATGCATGCAACCGTCGGACATTGCCGTGCCTCTTCCAGCCTCTTAAAATCACCGCGCGCCAAATCATAAACGTCATCTTTATCGGATATGGTTTTCAAAGCTTTTGCAAGCTCTTCATCTCCGATATTTTTTTGTTGTTGCAGATTTCGGTTCAAACACAAAACCGTTGTAAAAATATCATTGGTATCCGAACAACTGTTTTTACCGGCATATCCCAGTTCTTCCAAGGTCTTATCAAGATAAAAAATCTCGCTGTGTCCCGGACTTTTAGGAGCCGGCATATCTTTGGGAACAAACAAGTCAATGGCAACCGCGCCGCCTAAACCTTCCGGCAGACTATCAAACGGCGCAAGCATCAAAAAGTTGCGGCAGCCAAAGTCCATAATTCCACCGCTACAACTGGACGGATAACGAAAATGATATGGTTTAACAATACCGCGTTTTTCATATTCCGGATTGTGCGTTTTATAAGGAAACGTAAAAATTTCATTATCAAGGATTTTACGGTAAAGCGATGAATCCAAAGGCTCAAGTTTACCATAACTGACCAGCTCGCGAACTCCGGCACGATCCGGCATAAGAGAACTCGCCACATCGGATTTTCCCTCTTTTTCAGTATTCACAGCCTGCAAGGCATCTGCTCTTTGCTTGTACAGACGACGCAGACAGTCCTTTGAACGGCAGGATTCTATGGCCTTGACAAACCTCTGTTCATGGCGCTCAATACTTTTGATACTGGCGGAAATTTCATTATCCCGACAGGCAACGATATCTGTCAGTAACTGAGATTTTTGACAATCAAGAGCAAAAGCCGAAGCTGAAGAAACACAAACGACAACAACGAAAAAAACACGTAAGTTTCTAAACATGGAAATCTCCTTAACAGTTAAATACACTATAATAAGAAAAAATTAAAAGTTCAAACCTTTTGTTTTTATTCATTCTTACCTGCAACTTTTCGAAAACACACTTATAATTTATTACTGCCGTAAAAACAATTTTCAGTTACGATATTGGCTGTCACATAAACACGACAGAACATGTCAACCGAAAGAATTTTTCCTTTTTACAAACAAAGTGCTTCGAAATTTCTCTCGAAGCACTTTTAGGGATACTAATTACTAAAACTTATACCTAGCGTTAATCAAGCCTGTGTGGTCTTGGTAGTCCTCACGGAATTTGCCTTCGTAACCAAGCGAGAGTTCAACATTGTCGTTGACTTCTGCGGTTACACCGGCACCAAATTCCATTCCGAAACGGTCAAGTGCTTCACCTTCAACCGCATAAGCCGAGCCATTAGCCAAAGTTACGACCGAATTAACATCATCGTTCATCAGGTCATAGGTTGCGGCAACTCTGACTTCCGGCTTAATATTCATACCATTGGACAATTCAAAGTTTTTGCTGACTTTCGCACCGATAACACCGGTCAGGATATCGCTGTTGTTGCCGGAGACTTTCTGGTCGGCAGAATCTTTATAAGCGTCTTGTTTGATATGGACATAACGCAAGCCGGCTTCCGGTGTTAACCCAAAGCCGTTGATATTCATATCATAACCGGTCATTGCCTGTAAACCGAAGGTTTCAACATCGTAGTCAGCTTTAACGCCAACTCCGGCGACACTCTTCTTTTCTTCATAATCAGACCAACCATAGGTCGCGATACCGTTTACATACCAGTTGCTTGGCTTATATTCGCCATATAAGATTGCCGTATGAGTATCAACATCGGTTGAGCGCATAAATCCGTCAATATCTGTGTTGGTATAAGCGTAACCAATACCAACCTTAGTATCATCGGTTACAAACTTCTCGGCACCGAAAGCAATACCAGAACTGTCGGCATCAAAACCTTTGGCTTTTGAGGTATCGTCCAGTTTGGATTTGTTAAACAATCCCTGAACCCACATTGCACCACGTTTGAAAATACTGTCACCGGAAGCCATACCTTCGCCGCCGGTTGAGATTGAACCGCCAGTCAGACGAGTGCTGACAGCACCAAAGACCTGATTGGCTGTTTCGGTTTGGGTTTTCTGAACCATTGGTGCAACTTCGGGAGCAACTGCTGTCAAAGCATCAACATAGGCTTTCTGTTCAGCAACATTTGTACTGTTGGAAAGCTGTGCCAGTTTTTCTGTAACAGCGGCAGCAACCGGAGAACTGGTTGAAGCACTGACACTGTCCCAAGCTTCGGCTGTTCCGGCATTGTTAGCCGAACCACCTGCATCAACAACGGCATCAGTGGCAGAGCCGACAGACGTAACTTCAAATGTTCCGTCACCATTATCAACAAACTCGTAACGGGAATTTTGACTCAGGTTGGCAAATTTGCCTTCGATTTCAACTTTGTCGGAATCCTCATCGTTAAACAATTTTAAGGTTGTGGTTTCACCTTTAGCCAAAGCAGCGCCATTCAAGGTCATATTTAAATTTGTACCGTTTTCGCTGATGTTGACATAGTTGGCATAAATTTTGCCATAGGTGTCTTTATCGGTAACAGTAAAGGCCAAAGTTGAATTGTCCTTGAAATGAACTCCTTCACTGTCAATACCTTTTTCACCGCCGGAATGCAACGCATTCGCCCCAATATCAAGCGTTGCGCCTTCTCCTACGACAACACTGGAAGCTCCGCCATTAATTTCCTTGTCATAAACCATGGTGCCTTTTTTGATTTCAAAAATATCCAGTCCTCCGATAGTACCGGAAACAGCCTGACTCAAAGTATGGCTGTCTTCAAAAATCAGACTGACAGCTTCAACGTTACCGTCAATTTTGGCTCCGGAATTTTGAAAATGAATTTTGCCTTCATCATTTCCACCAATATTAGCAACCAGCTTGCCACCCAAATTGATTTTGGTATCATTACCGGAAAGCTCCAAAGTTGAAACTTCTCCCGGATTATCGTTTTCATCCAGAGTTGCGATTGCCTGCAAGACTGAACCTTGGGCAATATCAATTGTTCCGCCGCTGACAGAAATATCTCCGCCCTCAATATAATTGCCGGTGCCATTAACGCTTATCTTACCGCCGGTCATTTCAAACTTGCCGGTTGTTACGTCATTGCCGTCGCCGTGATTGGTACCAATGACGCTGTGATTTCCGTTCATCACGATTGTTCCGTCAGTCAACTTGAAACTCTTGGCTAAATCGTCATTAGTAAAGTCCGTTCCGTTCAGGGTAATGTTTCCACCGGAAACTTCAATACCCTTGCCATGGAGTTCACTTTTGACGGTGTTGACTGTTCCGTTTTTGATATTAAGACTTCCCGAACCATTATTGCTGATTTCCGAATTATCGGCTATTATCGTTCCACCAGTAATGTTTATATCGCCGCTTGCTGGTTTGCCATCCTCGCTTTGATAGTCACCGCCTCTGACTATTGACGAATCTTTGAGAGAGATTGTCCCGTCGCTGATATTTATATTGCCAGTTTCGCCGTCATGGAATATTGCGGAACCGTTTTCCAAAGTAAACTCCCCGCCGCTAATGTCCAAATCTCCAGAATTCTCGCGTCCCAATGAACTCTCATTCATCTTAAACGTTCCGCCGGAAACGGTCATGGCTGCACCTTTCTGTGAATTGCCTTCTGCTGATGCAGCCGGATAAGTACTGATATTGGAATTATTCATTTCAAACATTCCACCGGAAATATTAAATTCTTTTCCGGCATCACCGTATATAAAGATTTCTCCCGTATCCAGCTTTATTTTGCCGCCACTAATATTCGCTTCTTTGGCATTCAGCGTTGCTCTCCATTCGGCTTCATTTTCCTGTTTCAGCGTCAGTTCACCGCCCGTTTGAGTATATTTACCGTCAACGAACATAAAAGGCTTTTCTGTATCATCCGCAGCATTGGAATTGATGACAGACAAAGAGGCATCATCTGCCAAAGAGACATTTCCACTAACATTCAAAGTATTAAAAGCATTAATATCCTCTTCTACAATAGCCTGAGTTTTTACATCTAATGAGGCCGTTCCGGATAAATTTATGTCTCCCGAGTGTGAAACCTGAGTATCCGAACGTTCAACAACATAGCTTCCCGATGTTAGATTGGTTGCATCCGTCGGAAGGTTTTCCGCAAAAGCATTATGGCCGCAAGTCAGCGCCACCAATGCCGTTGTCATTAATAAAGTTTTTTTCATACGATTAAACATCCTTTTTCAACTGGTTAAAAGAAAAACCCGCTCTTTAAGAAAAGGCGGGCGGATGTTCGAAAACCGTATAGACTTAAACGGCTCGGCTTATTTGGCTGAGCCTTATTCACCGACATCCGTCCAAGTAGAATCAGAAGTCGGCACAAGTTAAAGTCGTGTGCACACGACTAAGTCTATAAAAGGGTTTTCGACGCCCTAAGCAGTCTCCTGCTCGCCTTTATATTATAAAGCCTGTTAATGACAATCAAGCGAAAACATCAAAAACCCTCTGGTATTTTTATAAATAATCCGGTATAGCCGCTTTATAAACGTGTTGATTTATGATAAAAATGTCTATAATCCGCCAGTTTCAGCCTATTAAGGCAAAAATATAAAAAATAAATAAAGCTTCCCGATATCAAACGCTTTCTGTCATATTTATCGAATACAACAAGCTAACGTTTCCTGCTCTGCAAGAAACGGCGCAAAAAGATTTGTTTAATTCAACATGTTATAAACGCACGATAAAGAAAACTTTTGGGAAAAACCAAGTTATTTCAATTTATTCACCTGTATTTTCATTGATATTTGGTGTTTTTCTCCCGGATTCAGATGAACAAAAGAAGCCCCTTGGTTTGACGGCTCTACGCAAACAAACTTTTTATACTGCCCCTCGCTCATTTCTTTAAGATCCTTAGCCGGATTCCACACAACCGTCGTATTGGAACCGCTCTTTTCCACCGATATCACACGATTAAACACATGATCTGCTATCTCTACGCCTCCGGTATGATTCACGAAGGCAGAATCAAATTCGCCTTTTATTTTCAAGTCTCCGTCCAACTTATAAAGTTCTCCGTCAAGCGAATTTTTATAACAATGCCCCGCAAGCCCTTTTATCACAACATTATCAACGGAGCTTACGTTAAAATACGCATGCAAAGCTTCGCTAAAATCAAAAGCCTTGCTGCCGTTGTTTACCGTTTCTAGACGATATTCCAGTTTGTCCGTAACTTTAATAAAAAGAGTGGCAGTCGCCTCGACGCCATATTTTGCATCCGGAAGCAGAGAAAGCACCGCTTCCATCTTTGTTTCATCAACCGCAGCGTTCTTCAAATTCCAATTTGAAAGTCTGGCAAAACCGTGACGGGGAAGATTGCCGTTTAACGTCTCTTCGGCAAACCGCGGCCAACAAACCGGAACACCGCCGCGAATGGCCTGAACATTGTCAAACTTGTTAAGCTCTCCGAGCCAAAAGACGTCATGTTCCTCGCCTTTCGGACGATATGACACCACATTGCCGCCCCAAAGGGCAATTTTACATTCCGCCAGCTTGTTGCTTAATCTGATAAATCCGTTGTCGCTAATATCCATTATACACCTCTCGTATTGCGGTTAATTTACAAAAAAATATCACGTCAACCGCAAAACATCAATATTGAAAATGTCGTAATGAAACGCGAAATCCCGGTATTTTAAAGAAGGTCTTTCCATAAAAAATTATGCATATGCCTGACTCTATACAGCCACAGCCTAAAAACGATACTGGATTCCCAGGTTAACCTCCCAAGGAAGCTTTATTCTGCTGCCCAGTTGGGTAGACGCTTCAAAATACGCCGTTCCGTCATCGCTCCATGACGTGCTCACCCCCGCTCCCAGTTCATACCGAAGCGAAGATAGGTCTTCGTTGAAAGTATAGTCGGCAATCTGAACCTTGCTCTTGCCGTCAATGTCATGAATCAGCGCAAAGCGTCCGTAAGTGTCCAAAAAGTTGTTTTTTCCCCAGTTGAAGCTCTTGCCGACGACCAGATCCGCATGGGCGCTGAAATAACCGCTGTCGGATGCCTCGACCAATGTATTGAAGTTAGTTCTGTAGCGAATTGAGTCAAGATGCATATAGTTGACGCCGACCAACGGCTCGATAAACCATTTTCCTTCAAAATTTATTCTTTTTCCCGCATTGGCCGAAACCTGCCAGCTGTTGGTATGATACTTGCCCGTGACGCCGCTGCCCGAAGGCGTATAGCTTGTCAGCTTCTGCTTATGCCAGAAATAAGTTCCGACCAAATCCAAAAACCAGTTGCTTTCCGTATTAAAAAGGGAATATATGCCGAGAGACTGCGTATCGGCATCCCCGTGCCCGCTGCGATCGAATTTTTGGCGGGAAGACGTATATCCGCCATACACGCCGAAACTTATATAATGTCCGGCGTTTCGCCAAACTTCCCGGTCATACCCGATTTCGGTTCCGTAAATGTCTATTTTGCTGTGTGTACCGTCCTTATATCCGAATTTAAGTTCCTGTCCCAACCCCTTAACCCATAAGCCGTTATCGTGCCCGGAGGCATTTCTGCGGCTGCGGATATGGTTGTAAACGGGCGTCAGGTGCGTATAAAACAAAGAAGCCAAAGACGAATAAGTATTCTTGGCAATGACGGCGCTGTCGCTCACATCCTGTGAACGAACCAGAACCCAGTCGTCGCCTTCCTGCCTGAGCCCATAGCGAAAAGCTCCGACGTCAACCGCATCCCCGACCAGATAAAAACTGTCGGCGGCACCGCTGTCTTCATCAATGATTTTAAACTTTGCGGGAATATTACCGTCCGGGCTGTAATCGTGGATAATCAGGCCAAAATTACCGGTTCCCGAATGAACCAGAATTTTATCCGACAACCCTTCTGACAAACTGCTGTTAATCCCAAACAAACCGTTTCCGTTCAAACTGTCAAACTGCAACGTTGAAAAATCATGGCTGAAAGGAATGTTCACCGCGGCATTCTGAAGCTGCATATCCGAAATGTTATTGCTTCCCACAACCGTAACCACGCCTTCCGTCACTTTAGTCGTCCCTGCCAGCGATCCGCCGGAAACAAGAAACAGCCACCCGCCTTTGTCTATTGTGGTATTTTCAGCTTTGCCGCCGGAGAAAACGCTTTGCACCCCGCCGCTCCGAACCTGGGAATTCAGCGCGATACCGCCGCTTTCCACCTGCTGAACGCCGCCGCTGATAATGCTGTCCGTATCCGTTCCGAACACGCTCAAAGTGCCTGAACTCATCTGGGTGTTATATGAAAACGCATCGGAATTGACAACCAGTTCTCCGCCGCTGACTGCTGTTTCCCTTACCGAGCCGCCTTCCATAACGTCGACAATCCCGCCTTTTTGAACAGAGGTCTGCTCTGCTGTTCCCCACACCTTTTGCCGGCCCCGTCCGGAAACGACAGCCCCTATGCTTGAACCGCCGGCTTCAACCTGTTGCAAACCGCCGCTGACAGATGCATATTTGGACACCCCGCCGTTCAAAATTTGTTGTAGCCCGCTTTTGACGCTTGCGGCTTCATCCGTTCCCGAAACATTTTCCCGTCCGCCGTTCAAAACCGTTCCTTTAACCTCGGCTCCCGAAGAAACCACGAGCATTCCGCCGTTCACTACGGTGTCCTGCGCATAACCTCCGGCATTGACGTCCACTATCCCCTGGCTCGCCACGGTTGAAGAATAAGCCTCCCCGTTAACATTTTGAACCGCGTAATATTGCACATTCGTATTATGGGAAACGCCGCCTTTTTCAACATTTTGCTGCCCGTAAGGAAAAATATTGCTGTTATATGCCTCTCCGCCGGACATCACCGGCTGGTTTCCCGAAACCGTAAAATTTTTCGTCGTGCCGTAAACCCGCTGGGTAACGACGGTATGCACGTCGCCGCCGTCCAGAACCTCCCCGGCATTGACAATCTGGGTAATCGCAGCTGCCTGCTGAGGGAAAAACATTCCCAAAAAGAAGAAAAACATTCCCAAAAAGAAAAAGATAAATTTTCTCATCCGTCGCTTCCTCACCTTTTAATTTCGTCCTGTTTATATATATTTGAAAACCGAAAATAAAAGTGCCGCCGAAGTACAAGACCACAGCTCCGTCCTCAACGCCCTAACAATCAGATTGACAAAGGCCGCCTTTGTCGTTAATATGTGCGTGTTTACAATAATTTGAGGTAATATTTAAAAATATTATGAGTCCCATATACATGTATGTTTTCAACCTGGTGTTGGTTTTTCTTCTGGTATTCGCCAATGCCTTTTTCGTTGTTTCTGAATTTTCCATTGTCAAAATCCGCCGTACCAAATTGGAAGAGCTTGCCCATAACGGCAGCAAGCGCGCCAAAATCGGATTAAAAATCAATGACCATCTCAACACCTACCTAAGCGCCATTCAGCTGGGAATCACATTGGCTTCTCTGGGGCTCGGATGGATCGGCGAACCGGCCGTTTCCAAATTGCTTGAAGCCTGCTTTGACAATTGGTTTGCCGACAACCCCGTCTTGCTCCACTCTTTGAGCTTCGGTATCGCTTTCGGTTTCATTACCCTCCTGCACGTTGTCCTCGGCGAATTGGTTCCCAAATCTCTTGCCATCCAGGAAACCGAACGCTGCGCCCTGATTATTGCGCCGGCTCTGTACACTTTTAACCGCATTTTTGCACCCTTCATCTGGGTTTTTGACCATGTAACCATCGGCATTTTAAAACTGATGGGCATCAAACCCGGTGACGAAAACGACGACGCCCATTCGGAAGAAGAAATCAAACTGATTATCGATGCTTCGCAAAAAGGCGGTATCATTGACGATACCGAAGGCGAAATCATCCAAAACGCAATTTGCTTTTCCGAAACCAGCGCTCATGAGATTATGATACCGCGTCAGGACATCAAATGTATTTACAAAAATTACAGCTATAACGAAACGATGGACTTTATCCGCCAGCATAACCACACGCGCTTTCCGCTTTGCGACAAAGATAAAGACCATATCATCGGTATGGTTCACATCCGCGACATTTTGGAACACCCCGAAGACAAAGACGCCAAAGATTTCCTCAGCAGGGTCTCCCGCGAAATTCTTTTTGTTCCGGAAAACAAATCCATTTCCGACATCTTGCATCAGATGATGCACAAGCATATCCACCTTGCCATCGTTGTCGACGAATACGGCGGAACTGCAGGTATGATTTCTATGGAAGACATCCTGGAAGAACTTGTCGGAGACATTCTCGACGAACACGACGACATCTCTGACGAACCGATAAAGAAAATTGACGACACCAGTTGTGAATTTGACGGTCTTTACCTGGTAGAAGACGCTTTCGACTGCATGGGACTTCCTGAATTTGAAACAGAGGAAAGCACCATCGGCGGTTATGTGTTCGGCCTTATCGGACGCGAACCCAAAATCGGCGATCAGGCAGAAGATGATTATTGTCGTTATGAAGTTATGGCAGTGGATAATATGCGCATCACCCGCGTCAAAATTCACATCAAAGAAAAGAACCAAGCCGAAGATTAATACGTTTTTTCATCCATTCCGGCCAAAAGCATTAAACAAATATTAAAACTGTTGATTTTTTGTCAAAATTTTATATAATATGATAAGACAAGTAATGTGGAGGCCGGTATGGAAAACAATCAGGAAAGAATAAACAGGCTCAGAAAGAGAATGAAGCAGATAGCCGACATTGCCGTTGACTATATTCCCGAAATTTCAGGTGCTGCTGCAGGTGCCGCATTTGGCAATCCGGTTGTCGGCGCCGTTATCGGAACCGCGGCCAAAAGACTGTTAAAACGTTTTATGATAGCTCGAACCAAAAAGTTAAACTTTGAGGAGACCATTCAATATAACATAGAACGTTTCGGCAATGCCACCATTGCGGCATCCGGGAACCTGAAAAAACAGAAAGAATCCGATGACTTCCGCGCCAATACAACAATTACATATTCCTCCAACACTATGTGTACCGATTTACCGAAATACTTCTCTGCAGCCAAAGTCACTTACAACCGATAAGTTTCGGCAGCTCTGCTCAATCGGCCGGTACGGTTTCTATTGAAACCGCCGCCGAACGTCCCATCTCATCCACTGCCTTAATCTTCGCCTTCCCAACCGGCGTTGTAATTTCCAAAACCTGCCCCGCTTTTGACTGTCCGACCAAATGGTCGTTAACATACCAATAAACCAATTCCGCATCGGCATCCAATGCAGCCTTCAAAGCAAGCTTTTCTTCTGGCAGTTTGTGTGAGCGAACTAAAAAACGGCTGTTGTCGGCAGGAAGAACAATTTGCGGTGCCCTCCCCTGGTTAAACGTCTCTATTTGAGAACAGCTTTCCTTAAAGGCCGGAGGACGCCGGATATTTATTCCGGCCTCGGCATAAGCCTGCAAAACGTCAGAAGGCCAAAAATTATAATTTCGCATTTCCGTCTGCGGCGGCTTATGACGGCAAGCACGCAAACCGGTTTTGACGTCAATGGGAATCAAACGCGAAACATTTGACATCCGAATTCCCGAAACGCCCGGAATAAAATACGACAAAACGCTCCGCGGACAATAGGCATTGGCGAGATCGCCCGTATCTTTGCAAATTTTTACTTTCGCCAAATTCAGCTGCGGCGACGGCTCCAGTTTTGTCGCAATTTCCTGCTGCCCGGCAATCTTTCTGACCAGCCGAAAAAATAAAGGCGCTGCCATATCCCGTCCCACAAAAGCATTATTCGGCGTACCGTCAAAATTTCCGATCCAAACCACAACCACATAGGGACCGACGACGCCTGCGCTCCAGGCATCCTTAAATCCGTATGAAGTTCCGGTTTTCCAAGAAACCGGATAAGCTGTCTTTCGCTTGGAAAATCTGGTCGCAGTATCATCCGCTGCGGCGTTTTGGGACAACATATTCAATGTCAAAAACGCCGCCTCCGGTGACAACAACTGTTTAAGCGGCCTCTCTTCACCCTGCAAAACCCGCAGCGGGCCGAAACGCCCCTCATTATAAAGCATCGCATACATTGCCGCCAGGTTGTGCATCGACACCTCAGTTCCGCCCAGAGCCATTGCCAAACCGTAAAAACCAACCGGACGCAGCTTTTGTACGCCGCATGCCTTCAGCAAATTATAAAAATTTTCTTCTCCGACCTGCAACAGCAAATCAACCGCAGGAATATTCCGGCTGTAGACCAAAGCTTGCGTCGCGTTAAGCAGCCCGTAAAATGAACGGTCAAAATTTTCCGGAGTATAAACACCGTAATTTTTCGGAACGTCTTTCAACATCGTCATCGGATGAATTATTCCCCGCTCAAGAGCCTGGGCATAAATAAAGGGTTTCAGCACCGACCCCGGAGAACGCAAAGCCCGCGTTCCGTCCACCTGCCCTTCTATCGAATTGTCAAAAAAATCCTGAGAGCCGACATATGCCAGAATATCCGTCGTCCTGGCGTCAACGACCATGGCTGCCGCATTATAAACGCCCTGATGCCGATGCTCGCGCACATAATCGTGCAAAATATTCTCCGCCGCCTCCTGATAGTTCAAATCCAAAACCGTCTTCACCTCACCGGAAGCCTTTTCCAAAGCCAGCCGGACAAAATGGGGAGCCCGATTCGGCAAAAAAACGCCGGCATCCAAAGGCAACTCAAGATATGAATTCTCCTTATGCCGATATACCTCAAGCCAGGCCTGTTTCAGCCTTTTGGATGCTTCCTCTGCATTATGGCGGCCGCGAGCCGACATCAGCGTTCTTTTTGCCGGGTTTTGAGGAATAACCGTCAGAGCCATAATTTGCGGCAGACTCAGCTGTTCCGCATTTTTGTTAAAATAAATCAGAGACGCCGCACCGATACCTTCAACATTTCCACCGTATGGCGCAAGATTAAAATAAGCCTCGAGTATTTCCCTCTTGTCATAAAACATCTCAATCTGCAACGCCCTGAGAATTTGAAGCGCTTTGCCGCCTATTTTGGAGGAATCGATGTTATAAACGATACGGGCCAGCTGCATCGTAATTGTTGAGGCTCCTCTTTTGCGTCCGCCTCCCGCCATATCCCACAATGCCCGTCCGATACTCAGGGGATTCACCCCCGGATGATAGTAAAAACCGCGGTCTTCATAAAGCAACAGCGCTTGCTTTGCCGTTTCCGGAATCTTTTCAAAGGGAACAAACAGCCGATATTTGTCATCCATACTCAGCGAAAGTTTTAGAAGCTTTCCGTTACGGTCATACACCGCCGACGAAAAACTGTATTTCTGATAAAGGTCCGGCCTCGGCACTGTCGCAAAAACCAGGACACAGAGTACAACTATCCCCGCAGCATACGCAATCAACCGCCGCGGCCGCAAAAACCTCACTATGTAACCCGGGCTACTCACTGACTTTTATCATACCGGAGGCAGAGTTTGCGCGAACCAGAGGCAAATACAGCGCCGAACCGTAAACCGGAGGAACGATGAAATCACCCTCGGCAATAACCCTGACCTTATAAGTAAATTCGTGAGCCTCGCGGCCGGCCGTCACATAAGCGACGACCCTGTCTTCCCGAATTTCAGATGCGGCAACATTCCAATCTGTCTGCAGCGAATTGCTCACTGCCTCAAAACACCCCGGCAGCATATCGACAATCGCCACGTCGCCGAACGGCTCCTTGCGCAAACCGCGGTAAATTACTTTTACCGTTAGTTCATCGCCCAACTTAGCCGTAGAAACCTGTTTTCCGTCCCGGTCGTAAAAAGCCTTGGAAACCTCCAGCCCTTCTGCCGCAGCAGTCTTTTTGTCTCCAACCGCAAACCCTTGTTGCGCCGCAACGTAATAAAACGGCCGCTTGGAGCTTACCGTCAAATTCTTGGTTTGCGGAACAAAGTCAACTGTCGGAAAAGGCGTATAGGCAGGCTTCATTCCGGAAAAGCTGATATCCTTATCGCTTTCTTCGCTGCTCAAAGCATTCAAAGCCAACGTGGCAAAAGCGGCAGAATCAGTTGTAAAATCTCCGCTGCTCAACGGCTTCAACAAAACCTCGACCGTCTTTTTGCCGAGATTTTCCGACATATCCGGAAAATACGTCGCCATCAGATAAACATTTGCCGCATCTGCCGCCAGATTACCACTCGGCTGATACTGCCCGGCCAATCCCCGCGCCTTGTTTTCATCCTGAAGCAGCTTATAGCTTGCCGCCATAAAACTTGCTCCCAGACTTTTCCTCCAGCTTTTTTCATAATTAGCCTTATAATATTCCTCAAGATTCAACAAATAATTGGTCGTCACCTTGCCGCCGAGCGTCAAAACATATGCCGCATAGGCAGGAACCATATCCTCCGGCCCCTCGGGAGAACGCCCCGCCTGTTCCTCACAATACGACAAGGCTTTTTTCAGCATATTTTCGGGAACGTTAAAGTCATGTTCGCGGGCTTTAACCAAAAAATGCGCCGCATATACGGAATCATAAGCATCCGGCTTTGCCCCCGGAACACTCCAGGTCGTAAATCCGCCGTCCAGCGTCTGCCGCTCACGCAATTTGACCATCACGTCGTCAAACAAAGCGTAAACGTCCATATTGACCGCCAAAGCCGGAGACTTGAACAAAACCTCCATCGCGGGAAAAACCTTGCTGACCAGCTGCTCGGTACAACCATGCGGAAACTTGTCCAGATATTTCAGCAAACCTGACGCCAGAACCAAGGGAGAACCCGACGCGGACAGCTGCTGAACCCGAAATTCCGGATACAAGTCTTCCACCCCTTGCAGCCTGTATTGCGAAGTCTCGTACCCCATGGCAAATTTACTGCCATAAGGGGTAGACGGCCGCAAACTCATCGTATACGGCATCCGTGCTTTTCGAGAGGAATCTCTGACGCTTTCCGCCGTAAACATCAGCTCCTGTGCTCCCAATTTTGGCAAAGCCTTCAGTCGGAACTTTACCATAGCCTCGCCTTTTTCCGGCAATTTCACGCTTTGTACCCGCTCGCCGATAACCTCAAATCCGCTTCCCGCATTCAGAGCGACCCGAACCTCATAATCATCGCCCGAATTGTCAACCAAATTTCCCACGCTGAGTCCGACGACAAATTCGTCTCCCGGAGACACATTAAGGGGACCGGAAGGTATCAGGGCAAAATCGCCGCGCGACAACACGGATACCGCAGCATGTCCGAAACGGCTTTCCGAAACGGCAACCGCCATAACCTTAATCTCGCCGTTAAAGGTTTCCGGCACCTGATACGTATAGGTTCCGCCGGCTTCGCTGCTGTCCGCGATACCGCTCCAGAAAGCAACCGGTTTGTCGGTTCTGCGCGCAAACGGATTAAGGTTCTTGTCAAGCGCCGCTTCGGCATAACTGCCGTCACCGCCGCTTGCTGTCAGCATTCTCAGTATTTTGATATCCGGCATAATCAAATCCATAATCTGGGAAGTCACCACCCGCAACGCTTTCTTCTTCAGAAATTCGTTCAACGGATCCGGCGTCTTAT
>OHQT01000806.1_pt1 | contig 14414 bp, 10 predicted proteins | sample 1578221 | NCBI WGS metagenome assembly OHQT01 (sample SAMEA3879547, study PRJEB24766) | human gut metagenome | biome: human-associated habitat; feature: feces | place: USA | collected 1985/1987
GGACAGCAGAGATTCCACCGCCGGAGGGAGGTCGCCGTAGCGATCCAGCAGCTCGTCGGTCAGCTCGTCGCGATCCTCCGGCGTGCGGAGGGCGGCGATGCGGCGGTAGAGATCCATGCGCTGCTCGGGGGCGGGGACGTAGCTCTCCGGGATGAACGCCGCCACGGTGATGTCGGCGGAGCACTCCACCCGGGGAGGGACGGTCTTGCCCTGCTGCTCCAGCACCGCGTCGTTCAGCAGCTTCAGGTACATATCGTAGCCCACGGACATCATGTAGCCGGACTGCTCCGACCCCAGCAGATTGCCCGCGCCGCGGATCTCAAGGTCGCGCATGGCGATCTTGAAGCCGGAGCCGAACTCCACGAACTCGCGGATGGCGGTAAGGCGTTTCGCCGCCACCTCCGTGAGCACCTTGCCGGTGCGGTACGTCAGGTAGGCGTAGGCGCGGCGGGTGGAGCGGCCTATGCGCCCCCGTATCTGGTGAAGCTGGCTCAAGCCCATGCTGTCGGCGTCCTCAATGATGAGGGTATTGACGTTGGGAATGTCGATGCCCGTTTCGATGATGGTGGTGCACACCAGCACGTCGATGTCGCCCTCCGCCATGCGGGACATGACGCGGCTCAGCTCGCCCTCCGCCATTTTGCCGTGGGCGGTCTCCACCACCACGTCGCCGCCCAGCATTTCGCGCAGGCGGACGGCGGTAGCGTCGATGCTGTCCACACGGTTGTGGAGGTAGTAGACCTGTCCGCCGCGGCTCAGCTCCCGGCGGATGGCGTCGGTGAGGATGCCCCAGTCGTGCTCCAGCACGTAGGTCTGCACCGGCTGGCGATCCTGGGGCGGCTGCTCGATGGTGCTCATGTCGCGGATGCCGGACATCGCCATGTTCAGCGTCCGGGGAATGGGGGTGGCGGAGAGCGTCAGCGTGTCCACCTGCCGCGCACGTTCCCGGAGCTTTTCCTTGTGGGTGACGCCGAAACGCTGCTCCTCGTCGATGATGAGAAGTCCCAGATCCTTGAACTCCACGTTTTTCGCCAGCAGCTTGTGGGTGCCGATGAGAAGATCCACGCGGCCGTCCTTCACGCGCTCCAGAACCTGCTTGACCTGCTTGGGGCTGCGGAAGCGGGAGAGCACCTCCACCGTCACCGGGAAGGCGCGGAAGCGGGCGGCGGCGGTGGCGTAGTGCTGCTGCGCCAGCACGGTGGTGGGCACCAATATCGCCGCCTGCTTGCCGTCCAGAATACATTTCATGGCGGCGCGGAGGGCGACCTCCGTTTTGCCGTAGCCCACGTCGCCGCAGAGAAGGCGATCCATGGGCACGGGCTTCTCCATGTCGGACTTGATGTCGCGGATGGCGTTGAGCTGATCCTCCGTCTCCGTATAGTCGAAGGATTCCTCAAACTCCTGCTGCCACGGGGAGTCCGGCGAGAAGGCGAAGCCGCCCAGACGCTGACGCTGGGCGTACAGCTTGATCAGTCCCTCCGCCAGATCCTTTGCCGCCGCCTTGGCGCGGCGGGTGGTCTTTGTCCACTGGTCGCCGGAGAGCTTGTTAAGGCGCACCTTTTCCGTCTCCTCGCCTCCGCCGATGTATTTGCTCACAAGGTCGAGAGAGGTAGCGGGGACGTACAGACAGTCGCTGCCGGCGTACTGGATCTTGATATAGTCCTTCTCCACGCCGTCCACCGGCAGGCGGATCATGCCGGCGAACCGTCCGATGCCGTGGTGGACGTGCACCACCAGATCGCCCTCCTGCAGATCGGCGTAGCTTAAAAGACGCTGGCGGCTGTCGGACTTGGGCTGGCGGGGCTTCTTCCCCTTGCCCGACAGGGCGCGGGTCAGCTGTCCCTCCGTCAGCACGGCTAATTTCAGGGATGGCCACTCGCTGCCGGCGGACAGCGCGCCCACGGAGATGAGCACCTGTCCGGGGGCGGGTATGCCCTCGCCCTCCAGAGACAGGGCGGCGGGGATATGGCGGTGGCGGAGCAGCTCCTGCATATTGCGGCAGCGCACCGCACCGCCGCACAGCACCAGAACGCCGAAGCCGGTGGTCAGATAGTGGGTGATGTCGGTGGCGGCGGTGTCCAGACTGCCGCCGTAGCCCGCCAGCTGCTTGGCTCCCACGTCCAGCAGCAGCTGAGGGGGCAGGAGGTAGCGGCTGGTGGGGAGGCTTTCCAGCTGGCAGAGAGCGAAGCGGGAGAGCACCGTCTCCAGTTCCGGCTCGTTCAGCACAAGGTCGCCGAACGCCCCCGCCATGACGCCGCTCTCCACGGCGGCTGCCACGTCCTGCCGCGTCTGGAAGAGGAAGGCGCGGAGGGCCTCCTGCACGCGCCCCGCCTCGCTGACGCAGATGACGGTGTCCGGGGGAAGGTAGTCAAAGGCGGTGGTCTTATCGGGGTAGACTGCCGCCATGTAGCGGTCGCCGCCGTCGGGTGCCACGCCCTGACGCAGAAGCTCCGCGTCGTCCAGAATACGCTGCCGCACGGCACCGTGCTCCTTCTTCAGACGGCGCGCCGTCTCCTCCATGCGGCGGGCGGTGTCCTCCGCCGCGCCCTCCTTGGCGAAGGGCAGCAGTTCGGCGGCGGGGAGGATACACGCCTGCGGGCGGTTCAGCACGCGACGCTGGGTGGACACCTCGAACTCGCCCATGCTGTCCAGCTCGTCGTCGAAGAACTCGCAGCGGAGGGGGCGTTCCTCGCCGGGGGAGAATACGTCCAGTATGCCGCCCCGGAGGGCGAACTGTCCGGCACCCTCCACCTGCTCCGTGCGGGTGTAGCCGGCGGCGGTCAGCCGGGCGCAGAGGGCGCGGACATCGTACCGCTGCCCTACCTCCAGCGAAAACGAGACGGACAGCAGCACGTCGCGGGGCGGGCACCGCTGCGCCATGGCGGAGGCGGTCGCCACCACCACGGGCGATCCCCCCTGCGCCATGCGGCAGAGGGCGGAGAGGCGGCTGTTTTCCCACTGGCGGCTGTACGCGGCGGGGCGGAGCTGCAGCTCACGCTCCGGCAGGCGCACCGGCTCCCCATCGAGGAGCACCTGCAGATCCGCCGCCTGCCGGGCGCACTCCTTTTCGTCGGCGCACAGGAGCAGGAGCGGACGGCGCGTCTCCGCCGCGACGGCGGCGGAGAGCATGGCGCGGTGGACGGGGGACAGTCCCGTGACGGCGGCGCAGCGTTCCCGCCCGGTGAGGGCGGCGGTCAGCTCACGCAGCTGAGGCAGCGTGGATAGCTTTTGCAGTATGCCGGTCATGGGACGCCTCCTTTCGCGGGGTCAGTTGAATTTGTTCATGGCGCGGGCGGCACCGTCGGTGATGACGGTGAGGGCGGCGTCAGCGGCGCGGTCAAGGGCGGCGCGGAGCGTCTTTGCCTCCTCGCCCTGGGGCTTGCCGATGACCCAGTCCACCATCTCGTGCTCCGGGTGGTCGGGCATACCCACGCCCACCTTGATGCGGGGGAACGCGTCGGTGCCCAGATGCAGGATGATGTTCTTCAGCCCGTTATGACCGCCGGCGGAGCCGCTCTGGCGGATACGCAGCTTGCCCACAGGCAGGGAGACATCGTCGGAGATGACCAGCACGTGGTCGGCGGGCACCTTATAAAATCGCGCCGCCTCGCCCACGGATTCGCCGGAGAGGTTCATATAGGTCTGGGGCTTCATCACCAGTATTTTATGCCCTTTGTAGTCCAGCATACCTGTCCACGCCTTGAAGCGCAGCTTGTTGAGGGTGAACTTCTCCCGCTCCATAAGGCTGTCCAGTGCCAGCCAGCCCATGTTGTGGCGGGTGGACTCATACTTGGCACCGGGATTGCCCAGCCCCACCAGCAGCCATTCCACGCCGCCGCCACCGTTCCTGTTGAAAAACAAGGCTCTCGCCTCCTTGCAGATATAATAGAAATAAGAGGACTGCGAACGCAGTCCTCTTATTATAACACGGTCAGAGCCGTTTGGAAAGTATTTTAGTTGAACAGCTTGGCGATGGAGATCTCCTGGTAGATGCGCTCAATGGCCTCGGCGAACATGGGAGCCACGGACAGGTACTTGATCTTGTCGCAGCCGGTGCCCATGGACTCGGGAATAGTGTTCAGCAGGGCGACCTCCTTGATGACGCTGGCGTTCAGACGCTCCAGCGCGGGGCCGGACAGCACGCCGTGGCTGGCGCAGGCGTAGACGCTCTTGGCTCCGCCCACCTCCACGATCGCCTTGGCGGCGTTGCAGATGGAGCCGGCAGTGTCGATCATATCGTCGAAGAGGATGCAGTCCTTGCCCTCCACGTCGCCGATGACGTTCATGACCTCGCACTGGTTCGCCTTCTGGCGGCGTTTGTCCACGATGGCAAGACTCATGTGCAGCTTCTGGGCGAAGGTGCGGGCGCGGGCTACGCTGCCCACGTCGGGGGACACCACCACCATGTCCTCGCACTTCTCGCCGAACTTCTTGGCGTAGTAGTCCACGAACACGGGGTTGCCCAGCAGGTTGTCCACCGGGATGTCGAAGAAGCCTTGGATCTGGCTGGCGTGGAGATCCATGGTCAGCACGCGGTCAGCACCGGAGGCGGTGATCATGTTCGCCACCAGCTTGGCGGAGATGGGGTCGCGGGACTTCGCCTTGCGATCCTGACGGGCGTAGCCGAAATAGGGGATCACGGCGGTGACGCGGCCTGCACTGGCACGCTTGCAGGCGTCGATCATAATGAGCAGCTCCATCAGACTGTCGTTGACGGGCTTGCAGGTGGAGTTGATGAGGAACACGTCGCTGCCGCGTACAGTCTCGTACAGAGAGACGGACGCCTCGCCGTCGGCGAAGCTCTTGACCTCCGCCTCACCCAGCTTAATGCCGATCAGCTTGCAGATCTCATGCGCCAGCGCGGGGTTGGCGTTGCCTGTAAAGATCTTCAAATCCTTGCCGTGAGAAATCATAGTTCGTACTCTCGCTTTCTATCCGTTTTTTATGGTACAAATCCTGCAAGCAGTGGGACTGTCTTGCGCTTGTTAAAAAGAAAACAAAAAATATACCGCCCCGTTGAATGACCGCGTCACAACACGGCATACAGCGCAGACGGTACGACACCCGGAAGGCGGGCACATACACAGACAATATTCCCTTCACGCGCACGAATGATGCCCATGGGAGCTCACCTCTCCTTCGTTCGTTTGTTCTCCTGCTGTTATTATAGCATGTCTCACAGGAAAATCCAGTATTTTTCCCGTTTTTTTCGGCAATAATTTTTGCACATACACGCGCCGCTGCACCATTTGTCGCTAACGCCGTGAAACAGAAGCCATTTTCAATATTTCAGAGAAAATTCGCCTGTTTTTCCGTTTTTATAGTTGCAATTTCCTTTCGGTTGCATTACAATAGCTGTTGCTAATGCGACAGGAAGGTGGCGTGGGTATGCTGCATATCGTACTGGTGGAGCCGGAGATCCCACAGAACTGCGGCAACATCGCCCGCACCTGCGCCGCCACGGGGAGCCAGCTGCATCTGGTGCGCCCGCTGGGGTTCGACATTTCGGATCGGGCGGTAAAACGGGCGGGGCTGGACTACTGGCATCTGGTGAACGTGCAGGACTACGAAAATCTGGACGACCTGTTCGCCCGCCACCCGGAGGCCGCCGGTGCGCTGTGGCTCGCCACCACCAAGGCTCCACGGGAGTATACGCAGGCGCACTTTACACCGGACAGCTGGCTGTTCTTCGGTAAGGAGACGGCGGGGCTGCCGGAAGCGTTCCGCGCCGCGCACCGGGAGCGGTGCATACGGCTGCCCATGCGGCGGGAGGCGCGGAGCCTGAATCTAAGCAATTCCGTGGCGATACTCACCTATGAGGCGTTGCGGCAGAACGGCTTTCCCGGTCTGACGGGACAGGGAGAGATGGCGGAAGAGTGATCCCATTCGAGAGAGAGGAGTGTATCTCATGAATTACAATAAAAAGACGGTACAAGATGTGGACGTTAAGGGCAAAAAAGTGCTGCTGCGCTGCGACTTTAACGTACCCCAGGACAAGGAGACGGGTGCCATCACCAGCGACAAGCGCATCGTGGCGGCTCTGCCCACCATCCGCTATCTGCTGGACAACGGCGCGGCGGTCATCGCCTGCTCCCATCTGGGCAAGCCCAAGGGTGAGTGGAAGAGCAAGCTGAGTCTCGCCCCCGTCGCCAAGCGTCTCAGTGAGCTGCTGGGGCAGGAGGTCATCTTCGCCAAGGACATCGTGGGCGAGGACGCCAAGGCGAAGGCTGCGGCACTGCAGGGCGGCCAGATCATGCTGCTGGAGAACCTGCGCTTCGACATCCGGGAGGAGAAGAACGACCCCTCCTTTGCCAAGGAGCTTGCCTCCATGGCGGAGCTGTACGTATCCGACGCCTTCGGCACTGTGCACCGCGCCCACGCCTCCACCGCCGGTGTGGCGGCGTATCTGCCCGCTGTGTCCGGGTTCCTTGTCGCCAAGGAGCTGTCGGTGATGGGCAAGGCTCTGGACGACCCCAAGCGTCCCTTTGTGGCGGTGCTGGGCGGCGCGAAGGTCAGCGACAAGATCGCCGTGATCAACAATCTGCTGGACAAGGCGGACACCGTCATTATCGGCGGCGGCATGGCGTATACCTTCGCCAAGGCGCAGGGCGGATCCATCGGCAAGAGTCTGTGCGAGGAGGATAAGCTGGACTACGCGCTGGAGATGATCGCCAAGGCGGAAAAGAACGGCGTGAAGCTGCTGCTGCCCTCCGACACGCTGGCGGCGGACGATTTCTCCAACGACGCCAAGCGGCAGGTGGTCAGCACCATGGCCATTCCCGACGGCTGGGAGGGCATGGACATCGGCCCCGACACCATCCGGACGTTCTGCGGTGCCGTGAAGGGCGCGGGCACCGTGGTGTGGAACGGCCCCATGGGCGTGTTCGAGTTTGAGAACTTCGCCGCGGGCACCCGCGCCATGGCGCAGGCACTTGCCGACAGCGGCGCGGTGACCATCGTGGGCGGCGGCGACAGTGCCGCGGCGGTGGAGCAGCTGGGCTTCGCCGATAAGATCACCCACATCAGCACCGGCGGCGGCGCGTCTCTGGAATTTCTGGAGGGCAGGGAGCTGCCCGGCGTTGCCTGCCTGCTGGATAAATAAATCCCCTATTCCGCGCATATTTTCATTTATATATAAAGACGAGGAGCTAATTTGTTATGAATCGCAGATACCGTAAGACCATTATCGCCGGCAACTGGAAGATGAACAAGACCGCCAGCGAGACGAAAAAGTTCGCCGAGGAGCTGAAAGCTCTGCTGCCCAAGGCCAAGTGGTGCGACATCGTGGTGTGCGTGCCCTCCGTGAATATCGCCGCCGCCCTGAAGGGCTTTAAGGACGCCCGCGTGTCCGTGGGCGCGCAGAACGTGTTCTATGAGAAGGACGGCGCGTACACCGGCGAGGTGTCCGCCGATATGCTGAAGGATCTGGGCGTGAAGTACGTCATCATCGGGCACTCCGAGCGGCGGCAGTACTTCGGCGAGACGGATCTCGTCGTCAACAAGAAGGTGCTTGCCGCGCTGGACGCCGGTCTGCACCCCATTATCTGCGTGGGCGAGACGCTGGAGCAGCGGGAGCTGGGCATTACCATGGAGCTGATCGCGCTGCAAGTGAAGTCCGCGCTGGCGGGCGTGCCTGCCGAGAAGCTGCGGAAGTGCGTCATCGCCTATGAGCCTGTGTGGGCCATCGGCACCGGCAAGACCGCCACCGCCGAGCAGGCCGCCGAGGTCTGCACCTTCATCCGCACCACCGTGCGCCATCTGTACGGCGCGCGCATCGCACGGAGCATCACCATCCAGTACGGCGGCTCCATGAAGCCCGGAAACGCCGCCGAGCTGCTGGGGCAGCCGGACATCGACGGCGGGCTTATCGGCGGCGCGTCCCTGAACGCCGCGGACTTTATCGCCATCATCAATGCGGCCAATCAGGGCTGATGCCCAAGGAGGAACGGCATGAACAAGTCCCCTACCACCCTCATTATTATGGACGGCTTCGGCATCGCGCCGCCGGCGGGCGACAACGCCGTGACGCTTGCCAAGACTCCGGTGCTGGATAAGCTGCTGGAGGAATACGCCCACACCACCCTGTCCGCCAGCGGGCTGGACGTGGGTCTGCCCGCCGGGCAGATGGGCAACAGCGAGGTGGGTCACACCAACATCGGCGGAGGCCGGGTGGTGTTCCAGGATCTGCCCCGCATCAGCCGCGCCATTGAGGACGGCAGCTTCTTCAAAAACGACGCTTACAACGCAGCCATGGACAGCTGCCTGAAAAACGGCTCCAGCCTGCACCTGTACGGGCTGCTGTCCGACGGCGGCGTTCACTCCCATATCGAGCACCTGTTCGCCCTGCTGCAAATGGCAAAGGACAAGGGGCTGGAGCGCGTCTATATCCACTGCTTCCTGGACGGGCGGGACGTGTCCCCCACCAGCGGCAAGGGCTTCGTGCAGGAGTTACAGGACAAGTGCGCGGCACTGGGCGTGGGCAAAATCGCCACGGTCATGGGCCGCTACTACGCCATGGACCGCGACAAGCGTTGGGAGCGGGTGCAGATGGCCTACGACGCCATGGTGTACGGCGAGGGACACCACAACAGCGACCCCGTTGCCGCCGTGGCGGAGAGCTACGCCAACAACATCACCGACGAGTTTGTGGAGCCGGTGGTGGTGGACGGCGACGGCACCATCAACGACAACGACAGCATTATTTTCTTCAACTTCCGCCCCGACCGCGCCCGCGAGATCACCCGCGCGTTCGTCGATCCCGCGTTCGACGGCTTCAAGCGCGAGTTCTTCCCGCTCACCTACGTCTGCAACACCGAGTACGACGCCACGATGCCGAACGTGCTCGTCGCGTTCCCGCGCATCACGATCCATAACGGCCTCGGCGAATACCTCAGCAAGCTCGGCCTGACGCAGCTGCGCATCGCGGAGACGGAGAAATACGCCCACGTGACGTTCTTCTTCAACGGCGGCGTGGAGACGCAGTACCCCGGCGAGGATCGGGTGCTGGTGGCGTCCCCCAAGGTGGCGACCTACGATCTCCAGCCGGAGATGAGTGCCTTCGAGGTGTGCGACAAGTGCGTGGAGCGCATTGAATCCGGCGCGTATGACGTGATCATTTTGAACTTCGCCAACTGCGACATGGTGGGGCACACCGGCGTGCTGGAGGCCGCCGTCAAGGCGGTGGAGACGGTGGACACCTGCGTGGGCCGGGTAGTGGACGCCACGCTGAAAATGGGCGGCATCGCCATGGTCACCGCCGACCACGGCAACGCCGAGGATATGAAGCAGCCCGACGGCAGCCCCATGACCGCCCACACCACCAATCTGGTGCCCTTTATCCTCTGCGGTGCGGGCACGGAGCTGCGTACCGGACGGCTGGCGGACATCGCGCCCACCATTCTGGACGTGATGGGGCTTGCCTGCCCGGAGGAGATGGACGGCAAGACGCTGATCGTCAAGTGATCCGAACTATTTGAACGCGAAGTCCCGAAGCGCGGCTTCGGGACTTCCCTGTAAGGAGACGTTTCCATGAACATATTCGTTATCGGCTGCGGGCGGTGGGGCTCCCTCATCACCTGGTATCTGGATCACATCGGGCACCGGGTCACGCTGTACGGGCGGCAGAGTTCGCCGCGTATGCAGTCCTTTCTCGCCACGCGGCAGAACGATCTGCTGACGCTGCCGGAGTCCGTGGGGCTGACCACGGAGCTGCGGGAGGCGGAGAAGGCGGAGGTGGTCATTATCTCCATCGGCTCGCAGAGCCTGCGCGCACTGCTGCGGGAGGAGCCGATGCAGTCCCTGCGGGGCAAGACCGTGGTGCTGTGCATGAAGGGGCTGGAGATGGGCACCGGAGAAAGGCTCAGCGTGATCGCGGGGTCGCTGCTCCACGAGAGCAACACCGTCGCCGTATGGCTGGGGCCGGGACACGTGCAGGAGTTTTACCGGGGCATCCCCAACTGCATGGTCATCGACAGTGAGAATGACCGGGTGAAGCGGGAGCTGGTGCAGTCGTTTTCCAGCGATCTGATACGCTTCTACTACGGCAGCGACATGATCGGCAACGAGGTGGGTGCCGCTGCCAAGAACGTGGTGGGCATCGCCGCCGGGCTGCTGGACGGCGTGGAGATGTCCAGCCTGAAGGGGGCGTTGATGAGCCGGGGCACACGGGAGGTAGCGCGGCTCATACGCGCCATGGGCGGCAACGAACTGTCCGCCTACGGGCTGTGCCATCTGGGGGACTATGAGGCCACGGTGTTCTCGCCGTACAGCCACAACCGGCAATTCGGCGAGTCGTTCATCCGCCATCAGGACTATCACCGGCTGGCGGAGGGGTACTACACCGTGGAGGCTCTTATGGTGCTCAGTGAGAAGTACGGCGTGGAGCTGCCCATTTGCAGGGCGGTGCACAATATCCTCTACGAAAACGCCGAGCCGAGGGAGCAGCTGACGCTGCTGCTGCGGCGGGGTCTGCGGTCTGAGTTCGACGACTGACGGGCACAAGTGAATAAAAAAGTCTCTGTCCGGCGACAATACGGGCAGAGACTTTTTTATTACGGCGCACCGCCCGCCGAAAAGGGCGGCGGCGGGGTACAGCCCCGCCGGGAAAGGGACACAGTATGAAGGATTCCCGAAGCGAGCGTTGGAAAGCCATGTTCGCGGGGCGGGGCTATTACATAGCCATCGCCCTGTGCCTTGTGGCCGCAGGAACGATCGGCTATTTTGCCCTGAGAGAGCGTCCGGTGACGGTGCAGCAGGCGGAGACGCCGCCTGTGGTGGAGAACGTGCAGCCCGCGCCCGTCCAACCGGTGGTGAAGCCCGCGCCGGTAGTGGTGCCGGAGCCGAAGGAGGTGGAGATCAGCGAGCCGGCGGAGCTGCTGCCGCAAGTGGTGTCGCCTCTGGACGGCAACACGGTGACGGTGTTCAGCATGACGGAACTGCTGTATGACCCCACCATGGCGGACTGGCGCACCCACGACGGCATTGACGTACAGGCGGACGAGGGGGCGGCGGTAAAGACAGCCGCCGGCGGAACGGTGCAGTCCGTCAACGACGATGAGCTGATGGGCACCACGGTGGTCATACAGCACGACGGCGGCTACACCACCCGGTACAGCAGCTTGCAGAAGGACGTGCCGGTGCAGCAGGGACAGCAGGTCGCCGCCGGGGAGGTCATCGGCTATGTGGGCAGCACCTCCGCCGCCGAGAGCCGCATGGGCTCCCATCTCCACTTCTCCGTCAGCCGGGACGGCGCGGTGATCGACCCCCACGACTACGTGAGCGGAAACGAATAAGCAGAAAAAAGAACGCCCTGCGGGCGTTCTTTTTTCTGCTTATTCCGCTTATTCCATAGAGGTGACGGTGCCCATGAACAGGGGCACGCAGGCGTGGGTGTCCACGACCATGTAGAGGAAGGGTCGATCCAGCGTGACGGTCTTGACGTCCTCCGAGGGCGGGGCGGCACCGGCGGTCACGTCCAGAGAGGTGGCGGCAGCCGCCTTGGTGCCGTTTTCGTCCAGCTCCAGATACGTCTTGTGGAGCACGGAGTTGACGTAGAGGGTGTTGCCGTTGGGCGCGCTGCCCAGCCCGCGCAGATCGGCGGCGGAGACATCGAACAGGTCGCTGATGCCGGCGGCGCGCAGGGGCTCCTCCAGCTCCAGCTCGGAGCGGGCGGTGAACTTGGGGATGGACGCCTGCACGTCGGCGTAGTGATGGTCGGTGATCATCTGGTAGAGGTGCTCGCCGGTGAGGTTCCGCAGGTAGTCCGCCAGCGTAACGCCCTCGTCGGGCACGAGTGCCACAAAGGCGTATTTCCCGCCGTCGTAGGGCTTCAAAAACCCGGAGACGTTGTTGCCGGAGAGGTAGATAGTCTCGTGGCTGTCCAGATAGTCCGCCGTCTGACGCTTGCCGCTGGCGGCGGTGAATATGCCGTCGGTGCGGACGTTTTCCTTGGTATAGGGCGTCTCCCACTTGGCGTCAAAGCAGGCGGCGTTGACCAGATACAGCATGGTCTGCGCTCCCGGCTCCTTCTCCAGCAGGTCGCCGATCATGCCGTCAGTCTTTTTGCTGACCCAGCGGTTCAGGTCGGTGACAAGTCCGCCGTCAAAGGCGGAGCGGTAGACCTCCGCGCTGTAATAGTTGACGCAGCTGCGGAGGAAGGCGTCCTCCACCCGGAACGTATCCCGCAGCCACGCGGAGTTCGCCAGCGCGGCCTTACAGGTCTTACTGTCGGCGGGCAGGCTCATGCGGTAGGTGTACAGGAAGTCGTTGAGCTGGTGGAGGCTCATGCCGGTTGCCGTCTCGATCTGCTTGAGCGTGGTGCCGGAGGCTCCGTTTGCCACCATGCCCAGCGCGTTGAGGATGGACACGGGGGAGAGCAGCACGCTCACGCTGCCGGAGCGTTCCTCCCGCAAGAGGGACAGGGCGAAATCTGTCACCGCCTCGCCGCCGGCGGTCAGGTCGGTGGTGGTGTCCATCACCTGCGGCTCGAAGTCCGCCGTCAGCTCCTGTGCGCGGACGCCGCAGCCCGGCAGGGACAACAGCAGCACCAGCGCAAGCACCAGTGTGGTAATGCGTTTTGTCATAGGGTCCGTCTCCTTTCAAAAGGCTCTCGTCTGTTTAGACGGAAGCCGCCGGGAAAAGGTTTCCCCCGCCCGCGGCGGGGGATGGCGGGTCACTGGGGTAGCTCGCCCGGTGCCACAAGAATGATCTTGTCGGCGCGGTCGTAGTCGCTGTACGCCTCCTCCGTGCTGCGGAGGAGCGTGCCGTCACCGGAGTAGACGTTGCGGTACGTGCGGACGGCGTAGCCGTTATGGCCGTACTGCTCCACCTGCGTGGTGCCGGGGGCGACGCTCTCGGACTCCTGATAGACGACCTGGCTCTCGGAATAGGAGAGGAACCGGTTGGACATGGTCACGTAGGTGTCGTCGGTCTTGGTGCCCCAGAGGGTGACGGTCAGCTGGTTGTTGTCGTTATTATAGGCGGTGGTGATCTTGATGGGGTAGGGGGTGCTGTTGCGGAAGGCGAAGTCGGGGCCGCCCCAGCTGACGGTGGCGTCACAGCCGGTGACGGGCATATAGCCCGGATCGAACATGTGGGCGTACCGCAGGACGATCTTCAGATCCGCCATCAACGCGGCGTAGTACAGGGTGGAGGACACCTGGCAGATGCCGCCGCCGATGGAGGTGACGGTCTTGCCGCCGGAGTAGGCGGCGGCGGGCTGGAAGCCCCGCGCCTCGGTGCGCTGCCCCACGGTGGCGTTGTACCAGAACTCCTCGCCGGGGTTGTAGATGCGGCCATCAATGGCGGCGGACGCCAGCTTGATGTTCTGCCGCCGTCCCCAAGGGCCGGCGCAGGTGGTAGTGCAGGTACCCAGCACGTCGCGGAACATGGCGGTCTCCATCTCCTCGGTGGAGGCGGGCGGGAACTGCACCTCCGCCTCCGCTAAGAACTCCTCGCCGGGAGCGGCGGCGTCCATCTGGTGCTGCACCGTCTCCACATCGAACTGCACGCCGACGCGGGACTGGGTGGGCTTGCCGGTGGCGCGGTCATAGGTGGCGGCTGCCATGGCACCGGAGATCTCGTCGTGGAGCTGCTGAATGTCCAGCGTCCGGGCGGTCTGGGGCGCAAAGACGCACTCCACCCGCCGCGCCGCAGCGGACAGATCGCGGTTTTCGATGCGCTCGCGGAGAGCCTCCTCCAGCGCGGCGGCGGACAGCTTTTCGCCGTCGCGGGGCTTGGTGATGTAGAGCCCCTCGCCTTCGACGAGGCGGTAGGAGCCGTCCACCACGGTACACGCCACGGTGTCGGACAGCTCCTCGCAGGCGGCGGTGAGCTTCGCCTCGTCCACGTCCAGCTGGGGCGTGACGTCCACGGTCTTATACCAGCTCTCGATGTAACGCCAGCCGCCGCGGAGGAATGCCTCCACACTGCTGCCCCAGTTCCGCGTATGCACATCGCAGCCGGCGGCGTTGGAGATGTATATTGGCTGGGCGGTCACGCCAAAGTCGGACAGGGGGCTGCTGTGCAGCTCCTCCCCGCCGCGTGTCAGCGATATGGCGGTGTTATCCAGCAGGGCACCTCCCTGCTCTGCCCACAGCTTCTCCACCTGCTGGGTGGACATACGGGAGACGTCCATACCCAGAACGGAGGTGCCGGGGAAGGCGGCGTGGGAATACAGGGCGTTTGCCAACACGCAGATCCCTGCGTAGGTCAGCACCAGCACCGCCAGAATAGCGCCCAGCTGGATCACGTAGCGGTACATATCCATAAACTCGGTGGAGACCTTCAGCTTGATAAACTCATCCACCAGGATAAGATGGCCGGTGGAGCTGATGGGCAGCCACTCCGTGATGCCCTCCACCACGCCAAGGAAGAAGGATTTCAGCAGTTCCAAAATCAACATGGCAAAATTCCTT
>OHQT01000813.1_pt1 | contig 14250 bp, 10 predicted proteins | sample 1578221 | NCBI WGS metagenome assembly OHQT01 (sample SAMEA3879547, study PRJEB24766) | human gut metagenome | biome: human-associated habitat; feature: feces | place: USA | collected 1985/1987
TAGTATCCGGGGCTGCCCACCGAGGTGAACGCCTGATCGGAGTAGACATCCACACCGCCCAGTGCATCGATGATGCTGATGAAGCCTGCAAAGTTGATACGGATGTAATGATCCACGTTGACGCCGTACAGATTGCCCAGCGTTTCCATGCTGGTCTCCACGCCGTACAGACCGGCGTGGGTCAGCTTGTCCTTGCTGCTGGTACCGGCAAGGTCTACGTAATAGTCGCGGGGCGTATTGACGAGGGCCACCCGCTTGGTGACAGGATTCACGGCAGCAAGGATGTTCACGTCGCTGCGGGCATTTTCAGTCAGCTCACCGCGGGTATCCACACCGCTGAGGTAGATGACGAAAGGCTCCTTGGTGATCTTGTTGGCCTCGGCACCGGTGAGCAGGCCGGAGGTCATGCTGCCCAGAGCGGAAAGGCCCTGCTGGGCCCAGAAGCAGCCCAGCGCCATGGCGGCGCACAGGAACACCGAGAACACCCGGGCCACCTTGCCGGGAACGTTGTACTCCTGACAGCGCTTTACCAGCAACCACAAAAGCGCCAGCAGCGCGGCCAGAATGACCAGATACAGAACTGGAAGCATCTGGGTGCGCCACAGCTGCACCAGAGCCAGAACACTTAAAAGGCCTTGTAAGATCAGCAAAATATTCCCCCATTTGGAAGGTGCTGCCACGGCTCCGTCCACGGGCGGATGCGCCTGCGGCGGTACCGGTGCATCGTGATGCTTGTGCGTGGGCTTCTGGGCAGAAGGACGCTTGGGCGGCGGGGTCTGCGGCGGTTCCGGAGGAGTCTCGGAAAAGAACGCCGAGCTGTCCATTCAGGGCCGTCATGACCCCTGCATCGTGCCCAGAGCCGCCATCGTGCAGACCTGCGCCGCCGCACTGGCTGTGGGCGACCTGCTCACGGCACGCTACGGCGCGGCATGGATGACCCACCCCACCAGCTTCCGGAAGGAGGACGAGTAAAATGGAATACGGACTCATCGGCGCAAAACTCGGCCACTCCTACTCCAAGATCATCCACGAGATGCTCTGCGGTTACCACTACGACCTGTGCCCTCTGCCCACCGAGGAAGAGGCCCGGGCCTTTCTGGCAAAGCGGCAGTTCAAGGCCATCAATGTCACCATCCCCTATAAGAAGCTGGTGATGGAATACTGTTCCTACATCGACCCGCGGGCCAAGGCCATCGGAGCGGTGAACACGGTGGTGAACAAAAACGGCCTGCTCTATGGATACAATACGGATTACATGGGCTTTGCCCACCTGTGCGACGCCCACGGCGTGAGCTTTGCAGGCAAAACGGTGGTTATTCTGGGCACCGGCGGCACCCACAACACCACCAGCGCTGTGGCCCGGGACAAGGGCGCGGCAAAGGTGCTGACCGTCAGCCGCCATCCGGACCCGGAAAAGGGTGAGCTGAGCTATACCGAGGCCGTTTCCAGCGGGGCGCAGATCGTGATCAACACCACCCCGGCGGGCATGTACCCGAATGTGGGGGTGTGCAATCTGGACGTTGCCGCCATGCCGGGCCTTGAAGCTGTGGTGGATGTGGTGTACAACCCCGACAAGACCGAGCTCATCCTCCGTGCCGAGGAAGCGGGCGTGCCGGTGGCTGTGGGCGGCCTTGAAATGCTGGTGGCGCAGGCAGTGTATGCCGCAGAATATTTTCTGGACCGCAAGTTTGAGGATGCGCCGGTTGAGATCCGCCGCATCACCGCCGCACTGCGCCGGGATATGCTGAACATTGCTCTCATCGGGATGCCCTCCTGCGGCAAGACCACCCTCGGCAGGCTGCTGGCAAAGAGCCTTGGCCGCACCTTTGTGGACCTCGACGAGGAGATCGTAAAGACCGACGGCCGCAGCATTCCGGATATTTTTTCCGCCGAGGGCGAGGACGGCTTCCGCGCCCGGGAGACCGCCGAGGCCCGCCGTTTCGGCAGGGAGGGGCGGCAGCTCATCTCCTGCGGCGGCGGTATCGTGAAACAGCCCGAAAATCTGCGGGCGCTGCACCAGAACGGCGTCATTCTGTTCATCGACCGGCCATTGGATGCACTGACCGTGGGCGGCGGCAGACCGCTTTCTTCCAGCATGGACGCTCTGCGCCAGATGGAAGCCCAGCGCCGCCCGCTGTATCTGGCCGCAGCAGACGCCGTGATCCCCAACAACGGCACACTGGACGAAGCCCTGCGTGCCGCCATGGAGGCATTGGATGAAATTTTTGATTCTTAACGGCCCGAACCTCAATCTCATGCGCTGGTCAGAGCCGGGCGTGCCCGGAGAGCTGGACTACAACGCCATCATGGACTATGTGCAGGCAGGCTGTGAGCAGCTGGGCATCGAGACCGACTGCTGCCAAACGAACCACGAGGGCGACCTCGTGGACGAAATTCAGGCCGCAGCGGGCCGGGTGGACGGCATCGTGCTGAATCCCGGGGCCTACGCCCACTACAGCGTGGCCATTCTGGACGCCCTGCGCCTGTGCGGCGTACCCGCTGTGGAAGTGATGCTGCACGCCCCGGACGAGCGGGAACCCTTCCGCAAGACGGACGTGGTGTCCTTTGGCTGTCAGGGCCACTTCATCGGGGAAGGCCCGCAGGGCTACCTGCACGCCTGCATCTATCTGGCCCAGCTGCTGCGCACCGACGGCTCCAGCAAGGCGCATATCGTGATGTAAAAACAACCCTCTCAGTCGCCTGCGGCGACTGCTCCCCCGAGGGGGGAGGTGGCATCGCGTAACGATGACGGAGAGGGTTTTATAAAACAGGAAAGGAACAAACTCCCATGATCATCTCCACCAAAAAAGGGACTCCGAAGGACGAACTGGAAAAGATCGTTGACAAATTCGAGAAGCAGGGTCTGGACGTGACCCTCATCACCGGCAAGAACTACAACGTGTTCGGTCTGGTGGGCGACACCACCAAGATCGACGAGCGGGACGTGCTGGCCAACCCCTGGATCGACAACGTCACCCGCGTGTCCGCTCCCTATAAGCGGGCCAACCGCCTGTTCCACCCCGCCGATTCCATCATCGACTGCGGCGGCGTGAAGATCGGCAGGGGCGAGAAGATTGCCGTGATGGCAGGCCCCTGCAGCATCGAGGGTGAGGAGCAGGCACTGCGCATTGCCAACGGCGTAAAGGCGGGCGGCGCAAGCCTGTTCCGCGGCGGCGCTTATAAGCCCCGCACCTCTCCCTACTCCTTCCAGGGTCTGGAGACCGAGGGCATCCTCGATATGGTCAAGGCCCGGGAGGCCACCGGAATGCCCATCGTGTCCGAGCTGATGAGCGAGGACCGGATCCCGGAGTTTGAGGAATATGTGGACGTGGTACAGATCGGTGCCCGCAACATGCAGAATTTCCAGCTGCTCAAGGCCGTGGGTAAGATGCACAAGCCTGTTCTGCTCAAGCGCGGCCTGTGCAACACCATCGAGGAGTGGATCATGTCCGCAGAGTATATCATGGCCGGCGGCAACGAGCAGGTCATTCTCTGCGAGCGGGGCATCCGCACCTTTGAGAAGTACACCCGCAACACCCTCGACCTCTCCGCTGTGCCTATCATCCACGAAAAGACCCATCTGCCCATCATCGTGGACCCCAGCCACGCCACCGGCAAGGCCAATCTGGTTGAGCCGATGATGATCGCCGCTGTGGCCGCCGGTGCCGACGGTCTGGAGGTGGAAGTCCACTATGATCCCCGCCACGCATGGAGCGATGGCGCACAGTGCCTGACCCCGGATGCCTTTGCACAGGCCATGGCAAAGTGCCGTCAGGTCGCATGGGCCATTGGCCGGGATATGTAAGATGGATGTGGTGGTAAAACGCGCCCGCGCAGTGGCGGGCAGGATCGCCGCGCCGCCCAGCAAAAGCATGGCTCACCGGGCGGTGCTCTGCGCGGCGCTGGCAAAGGGGACCTCCCATCTCCATCATCTTGCTTTCAGCAAGGATATCTCCGCCACGCTGGGCGCGGCGGGCCGACTGTGTGCCCGTGTCACCACCGGTGAAAACGACGCGGTGGTGGAAGGGCTGGGCCGATTTCTGCCGGTTGATGCCCCCGTGGACTGCTGTGAGAGCGGCAGCACCCTGCGCTTCCTCATCCCGCTGGCCAGCCTGACCGGGCAGGAAGTGACTTTTACAGGCCGTGGGCGGCTGATGGAGCGGCCCCAGTCGGTCTACAAAACGCTGTATCAGCAGCAGGGCCTGCGTTTTGAGCAGGGCGCGGACCGCCTGACTGTGGAAGGTGCCCTGACCCCGGGCGAATACGAGCTGGCGGGCAACGTGTCCAGCCAGTTCATCAGCGGGCTGCTGTTTGCCCTGCCCCTGCTGGGCGGCACCAGCACCCTGCACCTCATCCCGCCTGTGGAGAGCCGGAGCTACATCGATATGACCCGCGCGGTGCAGCACGCCTTTGGCGTGGAGAGCCGCTGGCTGGATGAAAATACGCTGGAAATTCCCGGCGGGCAGCACTATCTTCCCGGTGATTACACCGTGGAGGGCGATTACAGCCAGGCGGCTTTTCCTGCCGTGCTGGGCGCTGTGACCGGCGGTGTGGCCATCACCGGCCTGTCTGAGGAGACCTTGCAGGGCGATGCGGCCATTCTGGAGATCCTCCGGCGGTGCGGTGCAAGATTCACCCGCACCGGGCAGGGCGTGGTGTTTGAAAAGGCCCTGCTCCACGGAACGGACATCGACCTTGCCGACTGCCCCGACCTGGGCCCTGTGCTGATGGTGCTGGGCCTGCTGTGTGAGGGCACCACGGTCATCCGCAACGCCGAGCGTCTCCGCATCAAGGAGAGTGACCGCATCGAGGCCATGGAGACCGAGCTGCGGGCCTGCGGCGGGCAGCTGGAAAGCGAGGGCGGCACCATTACCATCCATGGCTGTGCCGGCGCGCTCCATGCCCCGGAGCAGCCGCTTTCCGGCCACAACGACCACCGCGTGGTGATGAGCCTTGCAGTGCTGGCGCTGGCCGCCGGGCTGGCCCTGCCCATCAGCGGGGCCGAGGCCATTGCCAAGAGCTGGCCGGATTTTCTGGAAGCCATCAAGCCTTTGGGCGCGGAGGTGGAACATGTTGGATAAATCAAAGCGTTATCTCATTGTGGGTCTGGGCCTGCTGGGCGGCAAGTACGCCTTGGAGCTGAGCAGGGCCGGGTTCCATGTGGACGGCATCAACCGCAGCGAGGGCCATCTGCAGTATGCCCTCGCCCACGGCTATATCGCCAGCGGCAAGACCCACGATTTTGAGGATCTGGTGCGTCAGGCCGACCATATCATCTTTGGCTTGTACCCCACGGCCCTGATCGAGTGGTTCCGGACCTACGGCCACCTGCTGAAGGAGGGCTGCATCTTTACCGATGTGTCGGGCGTAAAGACCGGTCTGGTGGAGCCCATTCAGGCCATGTGCAGGCCGGGCGTGGAGTTCATTGCCAGCCACCCCATGGCGGGCCGTGAGACCTCCAGTGTGGAGCACGCCGCCGAGGTGAATTTTGCCCCGGCCAACTTCATTGTGACCCCCACGGAAAAGAACACCCCGGAGGCCATTCAGTGGGCCAGGGAGCTGGCCGAGGTGCTGGGCTTCAAGCATATCTGCACCCTGACCGTGCAGGAACATGACAGGATGATCGGCTATGTCAGCCAGCTCTGCCATGCCATCGCCGTCAGCCTGATGTGTGCCAACGACAATACCTCGCTGTGCGAGTACACCGGAGATTCCTTCCGGGACTTGACCCGCATTGCACGCATCAACGATAAGATGTGGGCGGAGCTGTTCCTCTGGAACAAGGAAAACCTCATCTCCGAGATCGACCAGTTCAGCGGGGCACTGAACGAGATGCGCAACGCCCTTGTGGCCGATGACCGGGAAAAGCTGGAGGAGATGTTCCGCCTGTCCACCCAGCGCCGCGCGGCGTTTGATAAGAAAGCGCCGTAACCTTTTCAGCACACAGCACTGCTGTTTTTTTCCAGCTCCCCTGCTGGGGAGCTGGAATCGAGACTGAGAGGTTTGGCACAACACGAAAAAATGAGGTGTACCGAATGCCCAAACAGGAAGGCCAGAAATCCAAGCTGCTGGCGCTATTGCGCATTTTTGAGCAGCAGACCGATGAAAACCACCTGCTGAACGTGCCGCAGCTGGTGGAGCTGCTGGAGACGCAGGGCATCCGCTGCGAGCGCAAGAGCGTGTACAGCGATATTGAAGCACTGGGTGCGCTGGGCTATGACATCAAGCTGCGCCGGGGCCGGGGCGGCGGGTATTTCCTTGCCAGCCGCACCTTTGATCTGGCGGAGCTCAAGCTGCTGGTGGATGCCGTGCAGGCAAGCCGGGTGGTATCCGGCACCACGAGCAGGCGGCTGATCCACAAGCTGGAAAAGCTCTGCTCCAACTACGAGGGCAGCCAGCTGCAGCGTCAGGTCTATGTGGAGGGCCGCCCCAAGACCGACAGCAAGAGCCTGCTGTACAGCATCGATGCCCTGCACGAGGCCATCAACAACGGTAAAATGGTGGAGTTCCTCTACAGAAAAGCCGACAGCCGCGAGAAAGAGAAAAGGACCGTCAGCCCGTGGCAGCTGGCCTGGGAGAACGGGTGTTACTACCTCATTGCCTTTGCCGACGAAAAGGGCATCCGCCATTATCGGGTGGACAAGATGAGCGGGGTCCGGGTGCTGGATGCGCCCCGGCGCGGTCAGGAGCAGTTTGCGGATCTTGATCTGCCTGCCTATCTGCGCAAGCACTTTGGAATGTACGGCGGGCCGGAGCATCGCGTTACCCTGCGGTGCACCGCGGATCTGGAAGGTGCCATGCGGGAGCGCTTTGGCGCAACGCCCATGTTTTTACCCGAGGAGAATGGCTGCTTCCATTTTGATGTCCCCATCTGCGTCAGTGACCAGTTCTATGGCTGGGTCTGCGGCTTTGGCGGCAAGATAGAAGTGGTCGCCCCGCCCGAAGTGCGGCAGGGAATGCGGGAGATGACCGCCCGGTTGGCAGAACAGCATCAATAACAAAAAAGGACTGCGAAAGCAGTCCTTTTTGCGTGTTTACGGTTCCTTCAATTCCAGATCACTGGGCAGGATCAGATCCAGCGCGGCGGCGGGCTCGGCGACAAGGCGGCGGCTCTGGTGGAAGATGGCCTTTTCCAGTGTGTTGCGGGCAAGGCGGCCATTGCCGGCGGTGCGGGCATCGGCTGCCTGCCAGCGGGCATAATAGCCCAGCAGGGGTTCGGTACAGGCTTCGGCCAGGGTGTAGCCCTTGTTTTTGGCAAGGACCTGGGTGATCTGCAGCAGCTCCACGGCGGTGTAGTCCGGGAACTCAATCCGGTTGGGAAAACGGCTGGCAAGGCCGCTGTTGGCGGTGAGGAAGGTCTCCATCTCCCGGGTGTAACCTGCCAGAATGACCACCAGCTTATCCCGGTGATCCTCCATCCCCTTCACCAGCGTGTCGATGGCTTCCAGCCCGAAGCTGTCCTGCTCGCCGCGGTAGAGGCTGTATGCCTCGTCAATGAAGAGCACACCACCCAGCGCGCTCTCGATGACGCTGTTGGTCAGGGGGGCGGTGTGGCCGGTGTAGCGGCCCACCAGGTCGGCACGGGTCACCTCCACCAGCTGGCCGCCCTTGAGGGCACCGATGGCTTTCAGATACCGTGCCACCAGCCGGGCAATGGTGGTCTTGCCGGTGCCGGGGTTGCCCGTGAAGATCATGTGCATCGAAAGGCTGGCCGTTTTCAGCCCGGCGGCGGCCCGGCGCTGCTGCACCTGCAGGTTGTCGGCCAGACCGAACACATATTCCTTGACCGGGGCAAGGCCCACCAGCTCGTTGATCTCGGCGCGGATGGCATCCAGCGCGCCGGTGTAGGCGGCAGGCAGCAGGTCGAACAGGGGCTGGTCTGCGCCGTCGTTCAGGCGGAACAGCACCCCTTCCGGCCCGGCGGTCAGGGTCACGGTGCCGGTAAGGGTTTCATCGGTCCGCAGACAGTATTCACTCAGGGCACGGAAGATGCGGTCACAGCATTCGGCCAGCCCGGCGGCACCCTTCTGCGCGGTGCACTGGGCTGCGACATAGTCCCGCACGTCGGCCCCGGCGGAAAGGGTCAGCCCCAGCCGGGTGCGGATCTTCTGGGCCAGCGCGTTGAGCTGCTGTGCGGCAAGGGCGGCCAGATCCTCCCGGGTGTAGGAGGCCGTCTCGCAGACATCCCCCAGTGCCGACACCAGCGCCGCACCGAATTTGTCAGCCAGTGCCTCCCGGCCCTTGTGGGAGTAGAAGATGAGGTATTTGCCGCAGGGGTCGATGCGGCTGACGGCTCCCGGGGCCAGCGCCGTGCCTGCATCCACAAGGATGCCCTCCTTGTTCACGAGATACCGGCTGGACAGGGGGGCACTGCCCTTGACGGCCAGATCAGACAGGGTCTTCAGAAAGCCGGGATAACAGCTCTCATAGTGCTCAAAGGCAAGGATCTCCCCGGGCGCGTGCAGGGCAGCGTAGAGGTCCTGCAGGAAGAGCTTCTCGGCTCCGGAATTGGGGTAAAGGGCCAGATCCAGCGTGGCGATCCTGTCGCTCTGCAAAAGGCCCCGGGCCGCCATGCAGCGGGCAGTTTCTTCCAGTGCAAAATGCCTGCCTGTGCCTGCCCCGCCTGTGAGCAGGATGACGTTGCGGGCGGCGGGGGCTTCGGTGCCCAGCACAAAGGGGCGGCGCATGGCCCGCACCACGCTGTCCACAAAAGCATCCTGCCCCAGCACCGTCTGCTTGACCTCGGCGGCAAGGCCTTCAAAGCTGCCCAGGTGCTCCGGCTTCACGTCGGTGGTGCCCCTGGCCAGCAGGCCTTCGTCCTCCATGTCCCGCAGCATCTGGCGGCTGCTTTCCAGCGCGGCGGCGGTGGCATCGCTCTGGGTCCTGAGCTGGGCGTTTTGCTGCTTCAACAGCTCGTCCAGCCGTTTCTGCTGTTCCAGAAGCGCCGCGTTCAGGTCAGGCAGGGCGGCGCTGCCGCCTGTTTTGGGTGCAGAAGTGCCGGGGGCGGCCTTGAATCTGCCCCCCGGGCCGAACACGCCGTTCATCAGACTTTCCCAATCATCGGTGTATGCCATAAAACTTCCCTCCGTGCAGTGTTTTTTCTTTCAGTATAGTGGAGTCTGGTACGTTTTGCAAGGAAAGGGTTGAAATAAAGGACAAAGTTCGTTACACTATTGTCAAATGAAAGGATGAATTGCCATGGAGCCAAGAACACCTGCTGAATGGAAGACGCTGTTTGAGAGCGAAGCCTTTGCCCGCCAGACGGAATACTACGGCCCGCTGGGGGTGGAGTATACCCCCGCCGGGACGCACCTGCGCCTGTGGGCTCCCACGGCAAAACAGGCAGCAGTGAACCTGTACCGTCGGGGCACCGGCGGAGCCTGTGTGGGCACCCTGCCCCTGCAGCAGCAGGACAAGGGCGTGTGGAGCATCTATCTGCCCGGCGACCAGCACGGAAAATACTACGATTTCACCCTTGCCACCCCGTTTGGCACCTGCAATGCAGCGGACCCCTACGCCCGCGCGGCAGGGGTGAACGGGGTGCGCAGCATGATCTTTGACCCGGCCCGGGTAGACCCGCAGGGCTGGGAGCGGGATGTGCGGCCGGTGATCCCACCGGCCCGGCGCAGTGTGTGGGAGGTCAGCGTCCGGGATTTCTCGCAGGACCCGGCCAGCGGTGTGCACACAGCCTGGCGGGGCAAATTTCTGGCCTTTACCCAGCAGGGCACAACCCTGAGCAGCGACGGCATCCACCCTACCTGCATGAATTATCTCAAGCGGCTGGGGGTGAGCTATGTCCAGCTCATGCCAATCTTCGATTTTGGCAGCGTGGATGAGAGCCGCCCCCTGACCCGGCAGTATAACTGGGGCTACGACCCCACCAACTTCAATGTGCCCGAGGGCAGCTACTCCACCGACCCCACCCGGGGGGAGGTGCGGGTGCGGGAGTGCAAGCAGATGATCGCGGCCCTCCATGCGGCGGGCATCGGCGTTGTAATGGACGTGGTGTATAACCACATGTATCGTTCCGATAATGTGCTGAACCGGGTGGTGCCCCTCTACTACTTCCGCCAGAACGACGACGGTTCCCTCTCCAACGGCAGCGGCTGCGGCAACGAGTTTGCCTCCGAGCGGCCCATGGCCCGGCGCTATCTCATTGATTCGGTGCTCTACTGGGCACGGGAATATCACATCGACGGCTTCCGGTTTGACCTGATGGGCCTGTATGACGTGGAGACCATGAACCTCCTCCGGGCTGAACTGGACAAGCTGCCCGGCGGGCGGGATATCCTGATGTACGGTGAGCCGTGGCAGGGCGGCTGCAGCGCCCTGCACCGGTACGAGGCCAACAAGAACAACCTGAACATGCTGAACGAGCGCATCGGCATCTTTTGCGACAACACCCGGGATGCCATTAAGGGCGGCTGCTTCGATGCCCGGGAGCCGGGCTATGTGGAGGGCAAGCCCGGGAGTTTCTGGGATATCGGTGCTTCGGTGGCGGCGTGGTGCCGCAGTGAAAAGCTGCCGCCCCACGCCCCGGGGCAGATCATCAGCTACGTTTCGGCCCACGACAACTTCACCCTGTGGGATAAGCTCCTGATGGTGCGCTACGCCCGCCCGGAGTTTGCCGCTGTGGACAAGACCGCGCTGGCCCAGAACCGGCTGGCAGCGGGCATCTACCTGACCAGCATGGGCCTGCCTTTCTGGCAGGCGGGCGAGGAGTTTGCCCGCACCAAGAAGGGGCAGGGCAACAGCTACCACTCCAGCCCGGCCCTCAACCGGCTGGACTGGCACCGGGCCGAACAGTTCCACAGCCTTGTGGATTACTACCGCGGGCTCATTGGTCTGCGGGCGGCGTTCCCCCGGCTGGGCGCGCTGGACAAGGCCAGCCCTGCCGCCATCGAGTTTTTCCCGCTGGAACAGCCTCTTGTGGGCTGGCGGCTCCCCGCCCAGTGGGGCGACGGCGCGGCATGGAGCGCCCTGTGCGTCTACTATAACCCCACCGAGACGGCGCAGGTCGTCACCCTGCCCGGCGGCAGCTGGAAGCTGCTGAGTGACGGCATCTCCTCCAGCCTGTGGCGGGGCAGCAGCCGCATCTGCACCGGCCAGACCGTCCTCCTGCCCCTGAGCGCCACCGTGTTCGGGCAGGTGTAAAAATACGGTCTGCCGTTGCTCGACAACCTGCAATTAAAAATCCCCTGACCAGTTCAACGCCGGTCAGGGGATTTTTGATTTATTGATCAGGAAAAAGATTGGGGAGAATCAGGAGTTTTTCTGTGCCTGCTGAGTCTGGGCGTTCTTTTCGCCCAAGGTCAGGCTGACGGTCTGCATCTGGCCTTCCCGGGCCACGGTGATGGAAAGGGTATCACCGGCGGCATGCTGCTGGATCAGGGTGCCAAGGTCGTCCTTCTGGGCAATCTCGGTGCCGTCGATGCTCACGATGCGGTCACCGGTCTTCAGACCAGCCTTGTCGGCGGGGCCGCCCTGCACAACATCCACAACGTAAACGCCGTAGGCAGTGACGTTGAGCTGTGCGGCGGTCTGGGCATCGGTCACAGCCAGATAGGTGATGCCCATGTAGGGGCGGCCGGAGACATAGCCGTTCTCCAGCAGATCCTGTGCCACCTTGATGGCATCGTTGATGGGGATGGCAAAGCCCAGACCCTCCGCGTCGCTGGAGGAGGACTTTGCGTTGACCAGACCGATGAGCTCACCGTTCATGTTGAACAGGCCGCCGCCGGAGTTGCCGGGGCTGACAGAGGCATCCATCTGGATCAGGGACATGGTGTTGGTGGAGCTGGTGCCCTGGATGGTCACGCTGCGGTTCAGGGCGCTGACGATGCCGCTGGTCACGGTGCCGCCCAGCTCACCCAGCGGGTTGCCCACGGCCAGCACGCTCTCGCCCACGGCAAGGCTGTCGCTGTTGCCAACGGTGGCGGGGGTCAGGTCGGTGGCATCGATCTTGAGGACAGCCACATCGCTGGTGTCATCCTCGCCCACCACAGTGGCGGGGTAATCGGTATCGCCGATGGTTACGGTGATGTTAGATGCGCCGGATACAACGTGTGCACAGGTCAGGATATAGCCGTCGGAGCTGATCACGACACCGCTGCCAGCGCCGCTTTCCACCTGGCTCTGGCCGTACCAGGACCACTGGGAGTAGACCACCTGCTCGGTGGTGATGACCACAACGCTGGGGCTGACCATCTCAGAGACCTGAGCGGTGGTCATGCCGGAAGCAGTGTTCACTGCGGAGGCAGAGCCGGAATCACTGCTGGACGTGGAGGAAGGTGCCACCTGCTGGATGACCACCTTGCCGCCTGTGTTGCCCACCTGGGCTCCCACAAAGCCGCCGACAAAGCCCATGGCTGCGGCCAGCACCAATGCAACTGCACTGCGGGCGATATTGCCGTTTTTCCGGCGGCGCTTTTTGGGAGGCTGCTTGGGGCTTCCCTGTGCGGCCTGATACCGAGGGCCTTCCGGAGGCGGCACCGCGCCGCCATCGCTGCCGCTGTTCGGCTCGGCCTGGGAGGCAGCCTGTGCGGCCTCGCCGTAGGTGCCTGCCGTGTTGGCGGTGTTCATGCCGGAGGAGCCAACGTTGGGGTAGCCGGTCTCACCGGTCTGGCTATGTTCAGAGGAATAATCGTATTCCCACTTGTTCTCGTTATCCATACTGGTTACTTCCTTTCTCAAAGGGAATGGTTCGGAGGGGGCGCTTCTGCCGCACCTCCTTGGAACTGTTTCTATTGTATCCGGTAATTGTGAAAAGGAATCGCTGACCGGGTGAAGAATATGTGAAATAAGGTCGCAGCGGGAAGCCTTGACAGCGGCGCGGGGGCTTGGTATTTTAAGAACGACCCTCTCAGTCATCGCTGCGCGATGCCAGCTCCCCCGAAGGGGGAGCTAACACATCTGACAGGCGAGCAATCGCTGATTTGCAGGGACCTTATTCGGAGCCACAATAGGCTCTCCCTTTGGGAGAGCTGTCTGCGAAAGCAGACTGAGAGGGCAAGCTCGCGAAAGGAGCAAATTATGAAATTGGAAAAGACCCCGGGCGGTTATGCCCTGTATAAAGAGAAAACCATCATTGGCACCTGCCAGGCCCGGCCCACGGAGCAGGGCGCGGACATCACTGCCCTGACCATTGTGCCGGAATGGCGGCGCAAGGGCTACGGCTCCTACCTGTTAAAAGAGGTATTGCGCGGCCTGGGCGGCTATGACAAAGAGAGCGCCACGGTGTTCACGGCTCCTCTGCCTGCCGATGCGGGGGAGCTGGCCTTCTGGGCAAAGTTCGGCTTTGCGGCAGAGGGCAGCGGGCTGTGCCGCCGCCGCACCCCCGACCTGACGGCCGTGAAGCTTGTGCAGGACTTCCTCGCCGCGCGGCTGGCTGACCCCAGGCTCTGCATCGATGCCACCTGCGGCAACGGGGGCGACACGGCCTTTCTCTGCCGCCTTGTGGGCGAAGGGGGCCGGGTGCTGGGCTTTGACATCCAGCCGGAAGCCATTGCCTCCACCCGGCAGAATCTTGCACGGAAGGGCCTTGCGGCAGAACTTCACTGCGACAGCCACGCCAACCTCTTACAATATGTACAGCCCGGCACCGTCGATGCCGTGATGTTCAACTTCGGCTGGCTGCCCGGTGCCGACCACGGGGTATTCTCCCACGCCCAAAGCAGCATCCCGGCGCTGGAGGCCGCCCTCGGGGCCCTGCGGCCCGGTGGGGTGCTCAGCGCCATCCTGTACAGCGGCAAGGTCATCGGCTCCGACGAAAAGACTGAGATCCTCCAGTGGATGCGCTCCCGGCCCCTGAAACAGTGCACCGCCCTTGTCTGCGGTTTCGCCAATTGGGCCGATACCGCCCCCTTGCCCTGCTTCCTCCTGAAAAAATAACAAAAACTCTTGCATCTAGGTGGAATTGCTGGTAAAATATAAGTTGTGTGTAATTTTGGCATCCTTACCCTCTCAGCCAAAGCCTGTCGGCTTTGCCAGCTCCCCCGGAGGGGGAGCCAACGCATCTGGAAGGAGAAGTGCTGCAGATCTGCAGGGCCTGTACCTGGAGCAGCAACCGGCTCTCCCTTTGGGAGAGCTGGCTGCGAAGCAGACTGAGAGGGCAAGCCAGTTTACGGAGAATCACCAATGTAACGTGAGATTGACCGAATAAAGAGCCATTCTGATTCAGGAGAAATCAATATATGACAAATCGTGAAGAGATCGAGCGCCGCCGGACGTTTGCGATCATCAGCCACCCCG
>OHQT01000817.1_pt1 | contig 14182 bp, 8 predicted proteins | sample 1578221 | NCBI WGS metagenome assembly OHQT01 (sample SAMEA3879547, study PRJEB24766) | human gut metagenome | biome: human-associated habitat; feature: feces | place: USA | collected 1985/1987
AGCTGCTTGTGCTCAGGGCCAAATGCCTCCATAGTGATAACAAGCTCAACTGCTGAATTCCTGTTGATGGATACGAACTGGTTGTGCTCAAGCTTGATAACATTTCCCTGGAGATCAGCGATAACCTTTGAAATGTTCATGAGTGCACCCGGCTTGTCAGGAAGAAGTGTTGAAACTGTGAAGATCCTGCTTCTTGCGATAAGTCCGTGCTGTACAAGTGAGGCAAATGTTATCATATCCATATTGCCGCCCGACAGTATGCTTACGACCTTGGCACCCTTTACATCGAGATGCTTAAGTGCTGCCACTGTGAGAAGGCCTGAATTCTCAACAAGAAGCTTGTGGTTCTCAAGCATATCGAGGAATGAAACGATGAGTTCGTTATCCTCTACAGTTATAATATCATCTATGTTCTTCTGTATATATGGGAAAATCTTGCTTCCCGGTGTCTTTACTGCAGTTCCATCTGCAATGGTGTCGACATATGGAAGTGTTGTAACCTTCTTGTTCTTCAGTGAGACCTGCATACAGTTTGCTCCGGCAGGCTCAACACCTATGACCTTGATGTTCGGATTCATCATCTTGGCAAGTGTGGACACACCTGTTGCCAGACCGCCACCTCCGATAGGAACAAGGATATAGTCAACGAAAGGAAGCTCCTTTATGATCTCCATCGCAACCGAGCCCTGTCCTGTGGCAACATCGAGATCATCGAACGGATGAATGAATGTATAACCCTTGTCCTCTGCAAGCTCAAGAGCGTATGCACATGATTCATCATATACGTCTCCATACAGTATAACCTCTGCGCCGTATGCCTTAGTTCTGTTAACCTTGATGAGAGGTGTAGATGAAGGCATAACGATGGTCGCCTTTACTCCATATGCTTTTGCAGCATATGCCACACCCTGGGCATGATTTCCAGCCGAAGCTGTTATCAGTCCCTTCTGTCTCTCTTCATCTGAAAGAGTGCTTATCTTGTAATATGCACCCCTGATCTTGTATGCACCGGTCTTTTGAAGGTTCTCAGGTTTGAAGTATACCTTGTTGCCTGTTATCCCACTGAAATAGTCACTGTATATGAGCTTTGTAGGGAGAACCACCTTATGTACAATGTCGTAGGCCTCCTCAAATTTCGCAAGTGTCAGTTTGTCTGTTGTGTTCTGTTCTGCCATTTGTTAATGTCTCCTTATGTAAAAATCCTTTTGAAAATCATATATGGTTGTGCACAGATATAAGTACATTGACATACATACATATGATCATTATATATGCCGTAGTATTACATGTCATCGCCGATGAGCATATCGATCTCGGATCTGTCCTCGTCAAAATCTGCGAACAATGCGTTGACATATTCCTGAGGGTCAAATCTCTGGAGATCACCGATCTTCTCACCAACTCCGATAAACTTGACCGGTACGTCAAGCTCTGCCTGGATCGCTATCGCAATACCACCCTTGGCAGTTCCATCAAGCTTGGTGATAACTATACCGTCAAGCTCAGTTACATTGCTGAACTGTCTTGCCTGTTCAAGGGCATTCTGACCTGTTGTTCCGTCCAGAACTATGAGCGCCTCAACATTTGCCTCCGGATAATCCCTTGTGATGATCCTTCTCATCTTTGCAAGCTCGTCCATGAGATTCTTCTTGTTGTGAAGTCTTCCCGCTGTATCAACGAGAAGGATATCCGTATCTCTTGCCTTGGCGGCAGCCACTGCGTCGTATACAACTGCAGCGGGATCAGCGCCCTCATTGTGTGAAATTATATCAACCTGTGCCCTGTCAGCCCAGGTCTTTAACTGATCTATGGCGGCAGCTCTGAATGTATCGGCAGCAGCCATGAGAACCTTCTTGCCTCTCTGGCGGTACTGGGCAGCAAGCTTTCCGATGGTCGTTGTCTTACCGACACCATTTACCCCGATGACCAGCACAACGGACTTCTTATTCTCGAAGTCGTACGCTGAATCGTCCACAGACATCTGGTTCTTGATTATATTGATCACAAGTTCCTTGCAGGCAGCAGGTTCTTTGATGTGTGAATCCTCAACCTTCTGCTTAAGTCCCTCTATAACCTTCTCAGTCGTCTCATATCCCATATCAGCCATGATAAATGTCTCTTCAAGATTCTCATAGAAATCATCATCTATATGGGATGCACCGAATACATCTGTAAAGCTTTCTACTATATTATCTCTTGTCTTTGCAAGACCTGCCTTAAGTCTCGCAAAAAATCCTTTTTTCTCTTTTTCCTCTGCCATGACATACCTCCTGTTTAATATCTTCTATTGTTATTTATCCAGATCGTTCTCAATAAGGTTGACTGATACGAGGGTAGATACACCCTTCTCCTGCATGGTTATACCGTACAAGATATCAGCAGCCTCCATGGTTCCCTTTCTGTGTGATATAACTATGAACTGCGTATCCTTTGTAAGCCTGTTGAGATACTGTGCAAATCTTCTTACGTTTGAGTCGTCAAGAGCCGCCTCTATCTCGTCCAGCAGACAGAAAGGTGATGGCTTCAGACTCTGAATTGCAAATAACAGTGCTATGGCGGTGAGGGACTTCTCTCCACCTGACAACTGCATCATATTCTGGAGCTTCTTTCCAGGTGGCTGTGCTATGATCCTGATACCTGTTTCAAGAAGATCCTCGGTATCAACCAGCTCAAGTGCACCACGTCCACCACCGAACAGCTCCTTGAATACCTTGTCGAACATGACCTGTATCTCCTTGAACTTCTCGGCAAACTGCTCCTGCATTGATTTTTCAAGCTCCGCAATGATATTTACGAGGTTGGTCTCCGCACTGACTATATCGTCATGCTGTCCCTTGAGAAATTCGTATCTCTCAGAGACTTCCTTGTAGTCATCTATGGCATTGACGTTGACATCTCCAAGGGATTTGATCTTGGCCTTTACTGCAACGATCTCCTTCTTTAGTGCCGGCAGTTCAGGAAGATTATCGTCCTTGAGTTCCTGGGCACTGCTGTATGTAAGCTCATACTCCTCCCACATATAGTTGCTGAGTTCGTCTGCTTTCTCAGTGTTCTTCTCGATTATCGATGTGAGCTTGTATGAGTCCTTCTCGAGTCCTGCAATCTTTTCGGAAAGTTCTTCTCGTCTGGCAAAGAATTCCTTGTGGCTCTGCTGTAATTCCTCTCTCTTGACTGAGAATTCGTTTACCTTGTCCTCGTTGTCAGCGATACTTCCGGTTCTGCTTGCGATATCTGTCTTTATAGCAGCTATCCTGTCTTCCAGCTCTGTGATCTCACTGAATGATGACTCCACGCGGCTTGTAAAGCCCTCAAGTTCTTCCTTGTATTTTTCGATATCCATATTTATTCTTCGGATATTTTCTACAATGAAGTCCTCTTTCTGCTTGACGGAATTAAACTTAATCATAAGCTCAGATACCCTTGCATTTGCAGCGGTGAGCTTATCCTTGTTCTCCTGTCCCTGTCCCTCAAGTTCTTCCACTCTTGCCTCAGCTTCAAGCCTCATGGCTTCATGCTTTTTGTTGTTGTCGGCAAGAGAATTCTTATTGTTGTTTATCTCCGTTATCTGATTATTGAGCTCTGCTACCTCTTTCTCGATCGAGACAAATACTCTTTCAGATTCGGCAAGCTTTTCTTTGACCTGTTCAATACTCATGGTCAGAGTATTCTTTTTCAGATATGCCTGCTGCAGTTCGGAGTTGTATTTGTCTATATCCTGTCTGAGCTGATCTCTTGAAGTCTTAAGTTGTGCGTCGAGAGCCGCAGCCTTTGACGCTGTTGATTTCAGGTTATCGATCTGCTCCTTGAGTTCATCCAGCTCCCTCTTCCTTCCGAGAAGGTTACTGGAATTCCTGAATGCACCTCCGGTCATTGATCCGCCCGGATTTATCAGTTCTCCCTCTATGGTGACAAGTCTGAGCGACTGATTGTTCTTACGCGCTACCGCCAGGGCATTATCGATATTGTCGACAACTATGATCCTGCCTAAAAGGTTCTTTACCAGCGTGTTGAATTTGGAATCGACCTCAACAAGATCTGATGCAACTCCTATGACTCCTTTTTCCCTGAGCACATCATTTCTGACGGAACCGCGGTCTGTTATGGTGTTAAGCGGAAGAAATGTTGCACGTCCGAGTCTGTTGGTCTTCAGATATGAGATCATTCTCTTGGCAGTGGCATCGTCCTCAGTGACAATGTTCTGTATACTTCCGCCAAGGGCAGTCTCCACAGCGACCTCGTACTTCTGATTTACCGTGATTATGTCCGCAACAACGCCTATTATGCCCGGATTCCACTGCTTCTGTTCCATGACTCGTCTGATACTGTTGCCGTATCCGTCGTATCTCTCAGTTATATTTCTGAGAGCCTCCATCTTGGACTCTGTTGCCGAAAGCTTCTCGTTGGTGTTGTGGATCAGCTCACGGTTAGTTTTGTTTCTATTCTGATTCTGGGCAAGCTGATCGGTTGCACTGTCCAATCCAGCGAGAATGACCTTTACTCCCGCCTCAAGTTCGGCAAGCTGTGATGACAGTGACTCATATTCCTTCTTGTCCCCGGCATCGTCGCTCTTAAACTGCAGAAGTCTCTGGTTGAGCTGTGTCTTTCTAAAGTTGATATTCTCCAGCATGGCGTCATATCTTCCGACCTTTGCCTGGAGATTACCGCTCTCATGCATATATTCTATGATGTCAGCCTTGCAGCTCTCAATCTCCTGCTGGCAGGCCTCTATGTAGGAGGTCATGTCGGAGCTTTCCTTCTGGGCTGTTTTAAGTGCCTGTTCAACTTCTGAGATAGAGTCATCCAGTTCATCTTTCTGGGATGTGTAATCTGCGAGTTCTTTCTCGCCGGACTCGATCTGGCTGTTGATTCGGTCTATCTGATCATGTATGTTCTGATCGTTCATTTTGAGTGTGAATATCTGCTGGTTGATAACATTTATCTCACCTTCAGCACGCTCTTTTGCAAGCCTGTTCTCATGAATCTCGTTTTTAGATGACTCAATTATGGAATTGAGCTGCTCTATAGCAGTCTCTATCTGGTCGTATTCTTCCTTTGTCTGTTCATACGCCTGCTTGCTCTCATCTATATCATCGTTTACGATAGTGAGCCTGTTCTGATCTTCCTCGAGAGCTGTTTTAAGTTTCTCTGTCTCAAGAAGGAATGCATTCACATCGAGTTTTTTTAATTCATTTTTAAATGCCAGATATTTCCTTGCGGTCTCAGACTGCTCCTTGAGTGGTCCGACCTGTTTTTCAAGCTCCTTGAGAATGTCGTTGACACGGCTGAGATTGTCCCTCTCTGCTTCAAGTGATTTCTCCGCAGCAGCCTTGTTCTTCTTGAACTTTACGATCCCGGCAGCCTCGTCAAAAAGCTCTCGTCTCTCCTCAGGTTTACCATTGAGGATCTTCTCGATCTGGCCCTGTCCGATGATTGAATAACCCTCCTTACCGATACCGGTGTCAAAGAAGAGAGAATATACATCCTTCAGTCTGCTGACAGTACCGTTAATCAGATATTCAGACTCTCCTGATCTGTATACTCGTCTTGCAACTGTGACTTCATTATAATCTATAGGAAGGCTGTGATCGCTGTTGTCAAGAGTTATGGCAACATATGCGGAGCCCTGCGGCTTTCTGAGCTGTGTTCCCGAGAAAATGACATCCTCCATCTTGGAACCACGGAGACTCTTGGCACTCTGTTCACCCAGAACCCATCTCACTGCATCCGCTACATTGCTCTTACCCGAACCATTAGGTCCAACGATACAGGTTATTCCGTGATTGAATTTGAATACTATCTTGTTTGCAAATGACTTGAAGCCATTTACCTCTATACTCTTTAAATACATAAATTAATCCTGCTTTTTTCTTAATTGTAACAATGTTTTGTATGCAGCCATCTGTTCGGAGTTTTTTCTGTTTGAACCCTCACCTCTGGCTGTAGCCTGGCCATCTATCATGGCATCCGATACAAATATCTTGTTATGTTCAGGCCCCTTCTCCTCTATGAGCTCATACTTTAATTCTTTTCCATTCTTCTGGCAGAATTCCTGAAGGGTTGACTTTGCATCGTAGAACAATGATTTTGTCTCAACGTCATCCAGCAGGAACTGATGGACAAACTTCTTGGCGACATCCATTCCGCCATCAAGATACATCGCACCGAGAACGGATTCAAAGAGATCACACAGAATGGATTTCCTTGTCCTTCCGCCTGTCTGGGCTTCACCCTTGCTAAGAAGGACAAATTTGCCATATCCAAGACTCTCGGATATCTGTGAAAGAGTAAATTCGCATACAAGACTTGCCCTCAGCTTTGTGAGTTTTCCCTCCTCATATTCTCTCTTCTTGCGGAAGAGATAGTCACTCACAATATACTCAAGGATGGCATCCCCGAGAAACTCAAGTCTCTCATATGACTCAGTTTTATTAACCTTAAGCTCATTTGCAAATGACGTGTGTGTCAGAGCCGTTATCAGAAGTCTTATATCCTTGAATTCGTATCCTATTCTTTTTTCAAGCTCACCATAATCCTTCTTCATTATGCCTGCTCCTCACTCAGCTTTTCAGCAATCTTGGCGTTTACTCCGGTCTCACTGAAGTTGATGCACTGGAATATTGCACTCTTAACTTCTTCGTTGTGTGAGTTGCCGTGGATCTTTACCACGAGTCCCTTAAGTCCAAGAAGAGGTGCTCCACCCTTTGTCTTGGCGTTGAATCTCTCCTTGAGCTCTCCGAGGGAATCCTTTATAAGTGCACCGCCGATCTTTGACTTGAATGAAGACATGACCGCTTTCTTGATCTCTCCAAGCAGCATTTTTGCAAGTCCCTCGTACAGCTTGAGGATAACATTTCCCACAAATGCTTCACATACGATGACATCTGCAGCACCATTTGGAATCTCACGAGCTTCTATACTTCCAACAAAATTGATGTCCTTACATTCCTTGAGCAGTGGGTATGTCTCCTTTACGAGGGCGTTACCCTTCTCCTCCTCGTCACCAATATTGACGATGGCTACTCTTGGCTTCTCGATCTTCTCGATGTTCTCCATATATATGGAACCCATCTTTGCAAACTGAAGCAGATGCTCAGGTCTCGCATCGACATTAGCACCGCAGTCAATAAGAAGCGAATATCCCTTGGTCGTAGGGATGAGTGGTGCCAGAGGCGATCTCTTCACACCTTTGGATCTTCCGACGATAAGCTGTCCTCCTGCAAGAATGGCTCCTGAGCTTCCGGCTGAGATTATTGCGTCAGCCTCTCCACTTTTTACCATATTCATTCCAACTGTAAGTGATGAGTCTTTCTTGCTTCTGATTGCCTGAACAGGTGCATCGTGACATGTGATCTCCTCAGTACAGTTCTTTATCTCTATCTTGGAGGTGTCATATGTGTATTTTGCAAGCTCACCCTTTATGACAGCCTCTGTTCCAGTGAGAATTATATGAGCCTTTGCCCCTTCGTTCACAGCTTCTACAGCACCTCTTATGATCCACTCCGGTGCATAATCTCCGCCCATAGCATCTACTACAATTCTTGTATCGCCCATATCAAAACTCTCCTATCTTACGTGTATTATGGGATATCCCACCATATAATTATTTTTAGGTGCAAACGCACAAGGTCATTATATATTTCTGAATTGTCAAAGTCAAATATTTCAGTACAAATATACAAACCGCCATGTATATATGTGCACGAAAAAAGACCTTCCTTATTATAAAAATAAGAAAGGTCTTGTTTATTCTACTACTCAAATACCGAGTGAGAACTGGAAATTACTCAGCAACTGAGATAATCTCTTTCTTGTTGTATGAACCGCAGTTCTTACAAACTCTGTGTGGAACCATTAACTCGCCACACTTGCTGCACTTAACTAATGCTGGTGCAGACATCTTCCAGTTAGCTCTTCTCTTATCTCTTCTAGCCTTTGAGCTCTTATTCTTTGGACAAATTGACATTATTCACACCTCCTCAATTCTTTAAGATGTCATTAAAAACTGATAATCTCGGATCAGGAACAAAATCATCACAGTTACATGTACCATGATTCAGATTCGTTCCACACACCTTACAGAGTCCCTTGCAGTCATCCCTGCACAGAATCTGTATTGGAACTAAACCCATCAGTTCCTTTTTCAACAGTGCGTCCATATCGATATTACAGTCTTCAAAATAGCTTAACTCATCTATCTCATCTACCTTATCAGAATCCAAAACGGAAGTATCAATAACTGTGTCGATATCTATATGGAAAGTTCTTTCAAACTCCTCCAGACATCTGTCACACACAAGCTCCATGACAACATCAGTGCTTCCGGTAACCTTGACTCTGTTCTTGCCGTCATTCGACAGATTCAGTTGAAAATCATCTGCCTGTCCAATCCGGTAGTCCATTCCCTTAAACTGGAAACTATCAAAGTCTACATGTACTTCAACGCTTTTAGTCAATCCCTCAGTGGATAAAATCTCAGATAAATCAATTAACATAATATCTCCTAAAAATCGCACATCTGCTATTATACATATACAGATATTTATTGTCAACAAAATATTGCAAAATTTTTATACAATTCCGTCAACTGAATCCTGTCGTTATACAGAAGACTTATTTTGTAACAAGCTCTACAGTCTCTCTTGCAATGGCAAGCTCTTCGTTTGTAGGAACTACCCATACCTGAACCTTTGAAGCGTCAGTGGATATCTTCTGCTCTTCGCCGCGGATCTCGTTCTTAGTCTCATCTATATCGATACCCATGAATGAAAGATCCATTGTTGATACTCTTCTTACATATGGATTGTTCTCTCCGATTCCTGCCGTAAACGCTATCGCATCAAGGCCTCCCATTGCGGCTGCATATGCTCCAATATATTTCTTGACACTGTAGCAGAATACATCGAGAGCAAGACGGCATCTGTCATTGCCATCCTTCATGCCGGCGTCAAGATCTCTGAAATCACTTGATACGCCTGAAAGTCCTGATACACCTGACTTCTTATTAAGAATAGTTGTTATCTCCTCAACGCTCTTGCCCTCTTTGCCGGCAATGAACTCAAGAATCGCAGGATCTATATCACCGCTTCTTGTGCCCATAGGAAGACCTGCAAGAGGTGTGAGTCCCATGGAAGTGTCCACTGACTTACCGCCGTCAACTGCTGTGATACTTGATCCGTTTCCAAGGTGGCATACGATAAGCTTGGTATCTTTGATATCCCTGCCTATAAGCTCTGCCAGTCTCTTGGATACAAAGCTGTGGCTTGTTCCGTGGAAACCGTATCTTCTTATCTTATAATTCTCGTAATATTCGTAAGGTATTGCATATGTATATGCTTTATCAGGCATGGTCTGGTGGAATGCTGTATCAAATACCGCAACCATAGGAACACCCGGCATATGTGCCTGACATGCTCTGATTCCAATGAGGTTGGCAGGGTTGTGAAGTGGTGCAAGATCATTACACTCTTCTATGGCCGCCATTACTTCGTCTGTTATAACTACTGAATTCGCAAACTTCTCACCGCCGTGAACTATTCTGTGTCCAACAGCGTCGATCTCTGACAGTGAAGCGATAGCTCCCTTATCTGTATCAAGAAGAGCGTCAAGAACAAATTTTACAGCAGCATTGTGATCCGGCATAGCGGCATCCACTGTATACTTATCCTTACCCATGGTCTGATGTGTGAGCTTTCCGTCGATACCGATCCTCTCACACAGTCCTTTTGCTATAACAGCCTCTGTATCAGAATCAATAAGCTGATACTTCAGTGATGAACTACCACAATTAATTACAAGAACCTTCATTTCAATCCTCCTGCACAACTTATGTGTAAATAAATCATCTTTAAAAATTATCTTTTACTATCTCTCTTTTGGAGTTACCTTCATTCTGCCGTCCTCCTGAGCCTGAGCCTGGATAGCTGTTATGGCAACAACTCCAACTATATCGTCTGCAACACAGCCTCTTGACAGGTCGTTTACAGGCTTTGCAATACCCTGTGTAACAGGACCATATGCATCAGCCTTTGCGAGTCTCTGTACAAGCTTGTATCCGATGTTCGCTGCATCAAGATCAGGGAACACAAGAACATTCGCATGTCCTGCAACCTTGCTTCCAGGTGCCTTTGATGCTGCAACCTCAGGAACGAGTGCTGCATCTGACTGAAGCTCACCATCACACAGAAGGTCAGGGAACTCAGCGTTAACGATCTCTGTAGCTTCAATAACCTTGTCAACGTCAGGATGCTTTGCACTTCCCTTTGTTGAATGTGACAGCATAGCCACAACAGGTGTCTCATCAACCAGAAGTTCAAATGACTTCGCTGACTGCTCTGCAATATCTGCAAGCTCTGACGCTGACGGGCTCTGATTGAGTCCTGCATCTGCAAATACAAATGTTCCATTGGCACCATACTGACAATCTGGAACTACAACCAGGAAGAATGCTGATACGATTCTTGTTCCCGGAGCAGTCTTCAGTGTCTGAAGTGCTGCACGGAGCACATCTGCTGATGCGTTGATCGCACCGGCAACCATTCCGTCTGCATCATCCTGCTTAACCATCATACATCCAAAATATAATGGGTTTGTTAAAAGCAGTTCCTTGGCTCTTGCCTCGGTCATGCCCTTCTTTCTTCTCATCTCTACAAAAGCATCCACGTATTCATCAAATTTCTCATAATTCTTAGGGTCAACAAATGATGCTCCGCTGAGATCGATATCACCAGCTCTGCTCATGATATCTTCCTTGTCTCCAACCAGGATAATGTTCGCAATGCCCTCTGCCAATACCTTGCCGGCTGCCTCGATTGTTCTCATGTCTGATGTCTCAGGCAGTACGATCGTTTTCTTATTCTGTTTGGCTTTTTCTTTTAACTGATCAATAAACTTCATGTTTATTTCCCCCTTTGAAATAATGAAAACACACATAGTTAAAGTTTAACTCATTGCCCCATTATTCTCAATAGAAATAGCCAAAAAAATTGTCTTTTTATCCGTACAATCCGTGATAATAACTAAAAAAATCTAACACTCAATTCCCATCGCCAGCTTAAGCTGGTTTCTCAATTTTTCTAAATTACCTGAATTGTCTATCTTTTTTGAACAATTTTTCTCGTAATAGCTATCAGGCTCCTGCGAAGCGATGACTTTTCTTGCTTTTTCATCGGTAAATCCGCGATAAGCACACAAACGTTCAATTCGTTTTGAAACGTCTGCATAGACATACCACATCTCATCGCAGATGTCCAAATACCCATCCTGGATAAGCAGTGCAGCTTCAAGAACGTATAGTCTGCATCCTGACTTTTTCTGCTCCTCCATGGATTCAAGAATGGCCTTTTTTACATTTGGGTGGGTTATGGAATTGAGGATATCGAGCTGCTTCTGATCGCTGAAAACGACCGCTGAAAGCTTTGCTCTGTCGATCCTGCTGTCTTCATCAAGAATATCTCTTCCAAAGTGTTCCACTATGTCATTGTATGATATCTGTCCCGGTTCCATGAGTCTGTGAGCCAGGGCGTCGGCCTCCATAATGAATGCTCCGTAGTCTCGCTGCATTATATCAAGCACAGCAGTTTTTCCAGAACCGATACCACCAGTTATTCCTATGATCTTCATATTATTTTGCCTCATACCAGTTATTTCCTGATGCAACGCCCACCTCAAGAGGTACGGTCATATCTGCGGCATGCATCATCTCATCAACGAGAAGCTTCTTCACTATGTCCACTTCATCCTCGGCAGCCTCTATAAGAAGCTCATCGTGTATCTGCAGGATAAGCTGTGACTTCAGTCCGAGCTCCTTGAGCTTCATGTTAACTCTCACCATGGCGATCTTGATTATGTCCGCAGCGGTTCCCTGTATAGGCGAATTCATGGCAACCCTCTCGCCAAAACTCCTCTGCATAAAGTTGGATGACTTCAGCTCAGGGATAGGCCTGATTCTTCCGAACATGGTCGTCACATAGCCTTTTTCCTTTGCGTGGGCTACCTGTTCATCCAAATACGCTTTTATACTCTTATAGGTGTCGTAATACTTTGCAATGAAATCTGAAGCCTCTTTTCTGGATATACCCAGATCCTCACTCAGACCAAATGCGCTGATTCCGTACACGATTCCGAAGTTGACTGCCTTGGCATGCCGTCTCTGGAGAGGTGTCACTTCACCAATCGGAACCTCAAACACCTCAGATGCCGTAGTGGCATGAATATCCACGTTATTCAGAAAGGCATTCTTCATAACCTCATCTCCCGACAGATGGGCAAGTACACGAAGCTCTACCTGTGAGTAATCGGCATCTACAAATATATATCCCTCCTTAGGGATAAATGCCTTTCTGATAAGTCTTCCGAGTTCCAGCTTCATAGGTATATTCTGAAGGTTAGGCTCTGTTGAGCTTATTCTTCCGGTTGCCGTGATAGTCTGGTTAAAGGTTCCGTGAATACGTCCGTCATCCGATATATAGTTCACAAGTCCCACTGCGTATGTGGAATTGAGTTTTGTGAGCTGTCTGTATTCCAGAATATCTCCGATGATAGGATGTTCGTTTTTGATCTTTTCAAGTACATCCACACTTGTTGAGTAGCCCGTCTTGGTCTTTTTGCCGCCCGGTATGCCCATATCTTCAAAAAGGATAGGTCCAAGCTGCTTCGGAGAATTGATATTGAACTCTTTTCCTGCGTAACCGATTATCGAATCGTGAAGCTCCTGAATCCTCTTCTCAAGCTTTTTGCTGTATTCCTCAAGCTCTGCCTTATCGACTCTTATTCCGCGTTTTTCCATGTCGTATAAGGTGTAAACGGTAGGGAGCTCAACCTTATTGTACAATTCAATCATGCCTTCTTTGGCAAGCTTATCCATGACGATATCCTTTGCAAGGAGCGGAACGACCGCCTTGTACGAAAATACTTCAAGAAAATTATCACTTATAAATGTAAATATATTCAATTCATCTTTGCCGATGAGTTCCTTCTCAGAAGGAAGTATGTTGCCAAGATATTCCTTTGCGACATCATCGTAATCGTATGAATCCTCCATCGGATTGAGGAGATATGCTGCCACTCCTATATCAAGTACATTTGTGTCACATTCATGAAAATCTACATATTTCAGCGCGCTCTTAAGATCCTCCATGCATATGATGATTCCGGCATTCTTCAGATCGTATATGAATTTGACTGCCTCATCAGGATCTATACCCGATGAACAGTTTATCACGTACACATCCTTTGAATCACAGGCAACGGCTATGCCGAGCATCATGTCATTACTGTGGGCAACGTATACACCGACAGCTCCTGATTTCTTTGCAGCATCCTCGATATGAGCAAAGTCGGCTGTAGAATTTACCACTGTTATATCCGGTTTCAGTTCACTTACAGTCTGCTGGTTGTCAAACTTCTTTAAGAGACTCTTGAATTCCAGTCTTTTGAAAATGTTGTATGAATTGTCATTAAACGCATTCTCATATGTGGTATCCTCAAGCTTGAAATCCAGTTCACAGTCAAGCTTGATCGCTGCAAGCTCTCTGGACATTATTGCCTGTTCTGAGAACTCCGCAAGATTTTTCTGGGCTTTAGGAGGTTTGATCTCGTCTATATGTTCAAGAGCTCCGGCCACAGATCCCCACTGCTGAATGATCTTGGATGCGGTCTTCTCGCCTATTCCGGGAACCCCTGGGATGTTATCTGACGTATCTCCCATAAGTCCCTTCATATCTATAAACTGGACTGGTGTAACTCCGTAGAGATCCTTCACATCATCTGCGTAATAGTTCTCTATCGTGGTTCCACCTGCTTTTGTCTTCGGAATACGGACGAGGATATTGTCTGTTGCAAGCTGCAGAAGATCCCTGTCACCCGATACTATCACGACTTTGTATCCGGCAGAATCTGCAACTCTTGACAATGTTCCTATAATGTCATCAGCCTCATAACCACCCTTCTCAACTATGGTGACGTTCATCGCTGTCAAGACTTCTTTTATGAGTGGTACCTGCTCCCGCAGTTCATCCGGCATAGGCTTTCTTGTGCCCTTATACTCTTTGTACACAAGATGTCTGAATGTAGGCTGTTTAACGTCAAATGCCACGCATACATTTGTCGGATTCTCTTCGTCGATTATCTTGAATATAATATTAAGAAAACCGAGGACAGCATTCGTGTGAAGTCCCTCATAGTT
>OHQT01000820.1_pt1 | contig 14103 bp, 11 predicted proteins | sample 1578221 | NCBI WGS metagenome assembly OHQT01 (sample SAMEA3879547, study PRJEB24766) | human gut metagenome | biome: human-associated habitat; feature: feces | place: USA | collected 1985/1987
GACCTTTACAAAACGGTCGCCAAAATCGACGAAGCTGCTGCTGCGTTGAAACAAATCGCCAAATCGGGCAAAAAGATACTCTTCGTCGCCACCAAAAAACAAGCGAAAGAAGTTCTCGCTGCCAAAGCTACCGAAATCGGAATGCCTTACGTTATAGAACGTTGGCCGGGCGGTATGCTCACCAACTTCCCCACCATTCGCAAGGCGGTGAAGAAAATGGCATCGATCGACAAAATGATCAAAGACGGAACTTTCGACAACCTCTCCAAACGCGAGAAACTGCAAGTAACCCGTCAACGCGCCAAATTGGAAAAGACACTCGGTAGCATCGCCGACTTGACCCGTCTCCCGTCGGCACTCTTCGTTGTAGACGTGATGAAAGAACACATCGCCGTACGCGAAGCTAACCGTCTGGGCATTCCCGTATTCGCCATGGTCGACACCAACTCCGACCCGACGAACATCGACTTCGTAATCCCCGCCAACGACGACGCCATCCGCGCCATCAAGCTGATCGCCTCCGTGATGGCAAACGCCATGATCGAGGGCAAGCAGGGCGAGCAGGTGGAGGACGGTGCCGAGAGCAAGGACGCCGAGTAAATCCGGAACAAAACCGCGTAATCTCACGGGGCAGGGAAGTGTCCCTGCCCCTTTTTCAATCAACGACTTTACAGGAGGAAATACAAATGGCTTTTACTGCTGCTGATGTGAAGACCCTGCGCGAGATGACCAGCGTGGGCATGATGGACTGCAAGAAGGCCCTGACCGAGACCGACGGCGATATGGACAAGGCTGTGGAATGGCTCCGTGAAAAGGGCCTGGCCAAGGCTGCCAAGAAGGCCGGCCGCATCGCGGCTGAGGGCATGGCTTACGCGACTGTCTGCGAGAAGTGCGGCGTCGGCGCCATGGTCGAGGTCAACTGCGAGACCGACTTCTGCGCGAAGTCCGCTCCGTTCGTCCAGTTTGTCAAGGACATCTGCCAGGTCGTTCTCGAGAACAACCCCGCAGACGTCGAGGCCATCAAGGACTGCACCTACCCCGGCACCGAGCTGAAGGTCTCCGAGGTCCTGCCTGAGAAGGTCATGTCCATCGGCGAAAACCTGCAGATCCGCCGCTTCGCCCGCTTCGACAAGAACACCACCGTGTCCTATGTCCATGCCGGCGGCAAGATCGGCGTGCTGGTGAATCTGGCTGTGGAGGGCGGCGTGGACGCCACCGAGATCGGCAAGAACGTCGCCATGCAGATCGCCGCGCTGAACCCCCGCTTCTGGGACAAGTCCCAGGTCACCGAGGAGGTTCTCGCCGAGGAGAAGAAGGTCGCTCTGGCTCTGATGGACACCGATCCCAAGATGGCCTCCAAGCCCGAGGCTGTGAAGGAAAAGATCGTCATGGGCAAGATGAACAAGTTCTACGAGGAGAACTGCCTGCTGCAGATGGAGTTCGTCCGCAGCGATCTGTTCCAGGGCAGCGTGGAGAAGTATATCGCCGACGCCGCCAAGAAGCTGGGCGGCTCCGTGAAGTTCGTGGACGCCGTGCGCTACCAGACCGGTGAGGGCATCGAGAAGAAGCAGGAGGACTTCGCCGCCGAGGTCGCCGCGCAGATGAACGCCGGCAAGTAAGCCAAGCACAAGCAAGCATTGTTAAACCACCCTCCGGCACAGCCGGAGGGTGGTTTTTCGTGGAGAGAGGGGAAGAGCCGCCGGGAAAGGGTGGTTTTTTCGCACAGAAAGGGGAAAGAACCGCCGGGGGGGCGGTTCTTTCGCTTATTTCATGGGGAGGCGCACGGTGAAGGTGGTGCCCTCGCCGGGGACGCTGTGCACCTCCACGGTGCCGTGGTGGTAGAGGACGGCGTGCTTGACGATGGACAGCCCCAGCCCGTTGCCCCGGCTGTCCGGGCACGTCTCGGCGCGGTAGAACTTGTCGAAAATGTGCCGTTGCGTCTCCTCGTCCATGCCCACGCCCGTGTCAGACACGGACACGGCGATCTCCCCCTCGCTCTGCCGCAGTACCACGGTGATCTGCCCCCCGGCGGGGGTGAACCGTATGGCGTTGGACAGGAGGTTCGACCAGATGTGCTCCATCAGCTCCTCGTTGCCGTAGTAGTCCACCCGGTCGAGGTCGCCCTCCACTGTCAGCCCCTTCTTCAGCCACGCCCGCTCCTGCTGGTGGACGCACCGGCGCAGCTGCTCGTCCAGACTGTACCGCGCCTTCCCCGACACGATCTCTGTGTTCTCGTACTGGGTCAGCTCCAGAATACGGGTGCTCATGGCGGCAAGCCGCTCGGACTGCTGCACGATGGTGTCCGTATAGGTCTGCCGCTGCTCCGCCGTCAGGTCTGTGCTCTGCAAGAGCTTGGCGAAGCCCCGGATGGAGATGAGGGGCGTTTTGAACTCGTGGGAGAAGGTGTTCACAAAGTCGGAGCGCAGCATCTCCACGCTGGCCAGCTCCTCCGCCATCTTGTTGAAGCTGCGGATATACTCCGCCACCTCGCCCCGTGCGCCGCGCACCTCCACCCGGACGGAGTAATCCCCCGCCGCCACCGCCTGCGTGGCGTGCATCAGCCGGGACAGGGGAGCCAGATACCCTCGGAATATGAACACCGCCAGCAGCACGCCCAGAATGACGCTCACCGTCAGCAAAAGGATGGGCCACAGCAGCGTATAGCTCTTGTCCTCCAGATGCACCAGCTGCTGCACCAGCGAGAGTATGCCGATCGCCAGCGTGGCATACGCCACCACCAGCCCCAGCACCAGCAGGATCATGGTGCCCAGCAGCCGGAAGGGCGGGCTTTCCTTCGTCGCCTTATTTCTGCTCATTTCCGTCCTCCCGCAGCATCCCCATATAGCCGAACCCCCGGATGGTTCGCAGCTCAAAGTCCGGGTTGTCCCGGAACTTGTCCCGCAGCCGGGAGATATAGACCTCCACGGTGTGCTCGTCCACGTCGCTGTCCAGATCCCAGATGTCGTCGATCAGCTGCCGCTTGGTGAAAAGCGTCCGTGGGTAGGACAGCAGCTTGTACAGCAGCATGAATTCCTTCGCCGTCAGCTGCCACGTGCCCTGCGGCGTGATGACCTGCAACGCACTGCGATCCAGAACCGTGGAGCCTACCGCCAGCCGCCGCTCCGCCCGGCTGCAATACCGCCGCAGCAACGCCTCAATGCGCCAGAGCATCTCCTCCTCGTCCACGGGCTTCACCATGTAGTCGTCCGTCCCCGCCCGGAAGCCCCGCCGCTTGTCCTCCTGGGTCACCCGCGCCGTCACCATCAGCACCGGCAGGTCGCAGTTTCCCTCCCGCAGCGTCTGTGTGAAGGTGATGCCGTCCATTCGCGGCATGGTGATGTCCACCACCGCCAGATCGCACTGGTAGTGCTCCATGACCTCCAACGCCTCCACGCCGTCCCCTGCGGGGCACGGCTCGTACCCGGCGCGGCGCAGCACCTCGCACATTAAAAGCCGGGTGCTCTCGTCATCCTCGGCGACCAAAATCCGAAACATACCGCTCCTCCTTTGCACTTTTCTCGATTTTATCACATTTGCCCATAAAAATCGAGAGTTTTTAGAGGTTGGATTGAGGTTCCTCCGGTATACTACAAGCACAATAGGAAAAACATAGGAGGAACTGCCCCATGCATAGACCTGTTTGCATCACCTACGACAGTACCTGTGACCTGACGCCCCAGCTGCTGGAGCGTTTCCGGATACGCACCATCCCCCTGACCATCCAGAGCGGGGAGCGGGTTTTCCCCGACGACGGCAGCTACACCTCGGCGGATCTGTACGACGGCTACCGCAAGGACGGCACGCTGCCCAAGACCTCCGCCATCAGCCCGGAGGAATTTCGCAGCTTCTTCTCCGCCATTTTGGACGAGGGCTTTGACATCGTCCACATCGACATCAGCTCCGACCTGTCCTGCACCTGCCAGAACGCCGTGATGGCGGCGCAGGAGCTGGCGGACAAGGGCGCGATCCACGTGGTGGACAGCCGCCAGCTCTCCACCGGCGGCGGCCTGCTGGCGCTTCAGGGGGCGAAGCTGCGGGATGACGGCATGGCGGCGTCGGACATCGCCGCGGAGCTGCGCCGTCTTGCGCCTCTCAGCGACACCAGCTTCGTGCTGGACACGCTGGAGTATATGTGGAAGGGCGGCAGATGCAGCGGCGTGACGGCTCTGGGAGCCAATATGCTGAAGCTGAAGCCCAGCCTTGAGATCCGGGACGGCAAGCTGGTGGTCTGCAAGAAATACCGCGGTGCCATGGAAAAGGTGTACCGCCAGTACGTCACCGAGCGTCTGGCGGGCAAGGCGGTGGTGGACGATTGGGCGTTCATCACCCACTCCGGCGAGGTGTCGGAGGAGACCTTGCAGGAGCTGACATCACTGGTGCGGGAGCTTGCGCCCTTCAAGGAGGTATTCGTCACCCAAGCGGGCTGCACCGTGTCCTCTCACTGCGGCCCCGGCACGCTGGGCGTGCTGTTCCTCCGCCAGCCCGCCCCCACCGAATAACTGACCGAAAAAAACACCACCCGATCGGGTGGTGTTTTTTTACTCCTGTCGATACCTCAGCCCAGCTTGCCCCACGTCAGCGGCCCGGCAATGCCGTCCGCGCTCAGTCCGTTGGCTTTCTGGAACGCCATCACCGCCGCGTAGGTCTTGCTGCCGAAAATGCCGTCCACTGCGCCGCAGTCGAAGCCCTTTTTGTTTAGCAGCTCCTGCAACCTCCGCACGGCGTCACCGCGGGAGCCGCGATACACCATGGGCTGTGTGCCCGTCGCCGTGCTTGCCGATGGCAGAGCCGCCGTCGTGTCGTACAGCTTCGCCCACGTCAGCTTGCCCACGATACCGTCCGCCGCCAAGCCGTTGGCGTTCTGGAACGCGATCACCGCCGCCCGTGTGTTCCTCCCGAAGATTCCGTCCACACTTCCGGCGTTGTAGCCCTTGGCGTTCAGCCTCTCCTGCAAGGTCTTAACGTCACTGCTGCGGGAGCCTAAGAGCAGCGTGGGCAGCTTCGCCGGTGCGGCGGGCGCGCTGGTGGATACTCTGTGACCGGAGCCGCCGCCGGTACTGCCGCCGGTACTGCCTCCGGTGCCGCCGCCGGTACTGCCGCCGCCGGTATTGCCGCCGGTATTGCCACCGGTGTTGCCGCCGGTGTTGCCACCGGTGCTGTCACCGCCGGATGTCTCCACGACTTTGACGCTCACAGGCACGTTGCTGGCGGACTCGTGGTTGTTGTCGCCGTCATAGTTCGCCCTGAACTCCACCGCGTCGCCTGCGGTGTTTATCACGGCGTCACCGTCCACCCACGTCCAGCCGGCGGGCAAAACCACCGTGGAGAGGGCTTTGCCCACGTAGCCGGTCAACCCGGAGGGAGCGTCAGGCGCAGCCTTGGCGATTTCGAAAGTCACCTTGGCGGTCGCGCCACCCATCGTGATGCTGGCGGTGTACTCCCCTGCGTCCATGGGGGCAGTGCTAAGGGCGGTGCCGCCCTTCGCATAGATGATGCCGGGAACGCTGATTGTGCTGTCGAGACTGTTTCTCAGCGTGGCAGCCTTTGCCGTGCCGTCGTAGGTCGGACGGGTCGGTGCCTTGATGGTCACGCTGCCGCCGCTGATGGAGCAGCCGCTGCACTTGGCGGTGATGGTATCACCGCTCGCCGTATACTTCCAGCTGTGCTCGTGAAGCGGCACCGCCAGCACGAGCGTGTTGCTGCTCAGATTCACTTGGTACTCACTACCCTTGTCGGGGGTGAAGCAGGCTCTGTCTGTCTCTATGAGCGTGTAGTTATCGCCGTTGGCAATGGTGATCGGCGCGTTGCTTTCGGGTGTTTTCTCCGTGGTCACGCCGATTTCCGCGCTGCCCAGCGCGCCGGTGACAGAGATAGCCTTTCCATCGGACAGGCTGACATTGTTCATGTCCGTATACCGCGTATTGCCAGCGATCTCCACGGCACCGGACACCTTGAACGTCTTGCCCTGCATCCATACGCCGCCGCCGTTATAGGGGGCTTTGTTGCCGGTAATGCTGCCGCCGTTCATATTGAACTCACCGTTCACATACACGCCGCCGCCGCACTGGGCTTGGTTGTTGATGATGCTGGCTGTGCCGCTCATGTGGAATGTGCCGTTTAGACCTACATACACACCGCCGCCATAACAGCTGTGGGTGCTACTCGCCTTGTTGCCGGAGATGCTGCCGCCGCTCATGTTGAACGTGCCATTGTCCACGCGCACGCCGCCGCCACAGCAGTTGTAAGTGCCGTCGCTGGTCGCCTCGTTGTCGGAGATGCTGGCTTTGCCCCTCATGTTGAACTCGCCGCCGCCGTTCACAAACACGCCGCCGTTATGGGGAGCCTTGTTGTTGGAGATGTTGCCGCCATACATGTTGAACGTGCCGCCGCCCATGCCTACGCCGCCGCCGAATTTCTTCGAATAGTTCTTGTCGATGCGGCCGCCTTCCATGTTGAACGTGCCATCTTCCACATACACGCCGCCGCCGTTGTTGGTAGCCGTGTTGTCGGTAATGCTGCCGCCGTACATGTTGAACTTGCCGTAGCTCAAATATACGCCGCCGCCGCTACCCGTCTCGTTGCCGGAGATGCTGCCGTCATACAGATTGAACGTCCCGCTTTGCATCCATACGCCGCCCCCTCCGCTTGACGAAGAGTTGCCGGTAATACTGCCGCCGTACATATCGAACGTACCGCCGTACACATGTACGCCCAAGCCTTTTTGGGAGCCGTGGGTGATTTTGCCGCCCCCACGGCAGTCGGTCAGCGTCACATTACCGCAAGACTCAATAGTATTATTGCCCGTGTTGATGGAGACGGTTCTGCCATTCAGATCCAGTGCCACGCCGTCATCTTTGGTAAAGCTCCAAGTGTTCGTCAGCGTCACATCCACCGTCAGATAGTAGTTGCCCGTGTGGGGCAGTGTGCCCTTTTCGCTCCACGGCTTCCATGTTACGTTGGGGTGCTCCGTGGTGTGGGTGCATTTCATGCCGCAGACAGGGTGCACCATCTGCGTTTCACCCGTACTGAGCTGCACCACGCCCTTATCTAAATCTAACTTAGTGCTGTAATTCACAAGATCATCAGCGAAGAACACCGCCGCGTCGCTTTCCTTCATGTTGTGGCCGCTACCCTCGGCAATCTTGACCGGCGCACTCTCACCCGGCTTTGTCGCCGTGGTCACACCGATTTCCGCGCTGCCCAGCGCGTCGGTGACAGTGATAGTCTTTCCATTGGGCAGATAGACATTACTGCTGCTGTCATCGGATTTCTTGTTGCCGCTGATCTTCACGCCGCCGGACACCGTGAACGTGCCGTGCACATACACACCGCCGCCGTTGCCGGTTGTTGTGTTGCCGGTGATACTGCCGCCGCTCATGTTGAATGTACCTTCACCCACAAACACGCCGCCACCGGTGCCGGGGGTATTGTCGTCACCGGTCGCTGTGTTGTCGGTGATGCTGCCGCCGCTCATATTGAACGCGCCAGCAGCGACATACACACCGCCGCCGTTCGTTGCATTGTTGCCGGTAATGCTGCCGCCCTTCATGTGGAACGCGCCGCCGGCCACGAACACGCCGTTGCCGTCCTGTCCGGCACTGTGGGTGATGGTGCCCGTTTCCTTGCAGTCGGTCAGCGTAAAAGTGCCGTGGACGAGGATGCACGTATGGTTGCCCGTGAACTCAATGCTCTTGCCATTGAGGCAAAGCGTGACCTCGTCGTAGACCGTGATGCCTGCATCCAGCGTAAGGTTGCTTTCAAGATAGTAGTTGCCTTCGGGCAGCACGTAGGTGCCATCGGTTTGTTCCCACACCCCATCACCCATTTGCAGCGTACCATCTTCATTTTGGGACAGCTTCTGGGCAAAGACTGCGTTATTCGCATGGCTGTGCGTCCCCGCCGCGGAGCTAAATGCCGCCGCAGACACGCTCTGCTCGGACAGGACATTCCCCTCGCCCTGTCCGGTTCCAGTGCTATCCTTATCCTGCTCGGCCACAGTGTTCCCCTCGCCCTGCTCTGCCGCGAGAGTGTCTCCTGCGCCGGCTGTCCCCGCCTCCTCTGCCAACGCCGCCGTAGGCAGCAGCGACAGGCACAGCATCAGCGCAAGGAAAATACTCAATACTTTTTTCTTCACCGCTTAGTACCTCCTGTGTTTCGTGTCCTTGGGTCTCCCGCCAGCCGCACAGAGAAACCGCTCCCCCGTATACGGGGGACAACGGGGCATGCCCCGTTGTGGAATGACCTCTCGTCAACCGCTGTGGGCGGGCGAAAAGCAGCCTCGAAAATGCTTGCTTTTTTGCCCGTTTCCTGTATAGTAATATCATACACCGTACGTTAACGTGCGATGCAACACTTTTTTTACGTCACGGGGAATTTTTTATGAAAAACGACGACAATTTGTTTTCCATCGGAGAGGTGGCAAAGGCGTTGGGCGTCACCCGCCGCGCCATCCTCTACTATGAGGAGTTCGGGCTGATCTGCCCGGACGCGAAGGAGGGGACGAAGGGAAACCGTTACTACACCATCGACACCCTTGTGAAGCTCCGGACCATCCGCATTTTGCAGGGCTTAGGGCTGTCTCTGAGCGACGTGCGGGACTATCTGGACGACGCCTTCGACCTGCCGCAGATGATCCGGCGGCTGGAGAGGCAGCGCGACGAGCTGAACCGCCATATTGAGGGGCTTCAGGAACGCTCCAACACGGAGCCGCCGCAGGTGAAGCAGATCCTCACCCCCCGGCAGACCGTCTACCGCAGAACCTTTACCGCGCCCAGCGTGGCGGAGCGGACAAAGCTCCTGCGGCGCACCGCCGTGGAGGGGATGCGGCTCTACGGCACGGATCTCACCCACCGGATGTATCTGGTGGAATCCCACATCCAACGGCCGGAGGAGGTGTCCTTCTGCGTGGCGATCCCCCCGGAGAGCGAGGGGGAGTGCGTGGAGCTTCTGCCCGCCACGCCAGCTCTCAGCCTCTACCACCACGGGGTGTACGAAACTCTGCCTGCCGCGGCAAAGCTGCTTTTCGACTATGCACGGCAGCACGGTCTGACGCCCACGGGGGAGGTGCGCCGCATTTACCTGGAGGGGCCGCCCCAGCGCAGCGATCCCGCCCACTTCACCACGCAGGTGGTGCTGCCCCTCCGGGACGCACCCCACGAGTGAGCCGCCCGCAAAGCAGCAAAAAAACCGCCCGGAGGGGCGGTTTTTTGTCATACTGCGGACAGCGGTTCAGTCCACCACCACCGACGCAAGCTCCTCGGCGGAGATGCGGTATACCGCGCCGTCAATGCCGTGGCTGCGGAGTGCTGCCAGCACCGCACCCCGCTCATAGGGACAGCCCATCAGCGCGGCGCAGAGGGTGTCGGCGTCCAGCGTGGAGAAGAAGTCGCCGTATACGGCGGCGTCACGGATAAGCCCCCTCTGCACGTCCAGCTTGAACTGCACCTTCCCGCCGGCAAAGCGTCCCGTCCGGTCGATGGTGAACTTCGGGCTTCTGCCGAAGATCCGCTCCCAGCTCCGGAACTGCTCCCCGGCGATCTCCCGGATACGTGCGTCGTCCTCCGGCGTGACGGTATAGGTAGCGGTGCTGCCGTTCATAATGTGCCGCACCATCGTCTCCTTGAAGGCCTCCGCGTCCATGGGGGCGGGAAGATGCTCGGAGATGTTGGTCACGCGATCCCGGACGGACTTGATGCTCTTGGAGGTGATCTTGTAGCTGTCCACCGTGGTGGACGCCACCATCTGCGCGATGTCCGTGTCGAACAGCAGGGAGCCGTGGTGCACGATGCAGTCACCCAGCCGGTACTGGGCGTTGCCGGAGAACTTTTTGCCGTCAATGGTCAGGTCGTTGCGGCCGTTGAAGGCGGCGTTGACGCCCACCTCCCTCAGCGCGCCGATCACCGGGGCGATGTACTGGCTGAATTCGATCTCCCCGGCCTCCTTGTGCTGGATGAATGTGAACTGCCAGCCGCCCATGTCCGTATAGATGGTGCCGCCGCCGCTCATGCGGCGCACCAGATGGATGCCGTGTTCGTCGGCGTAGACCTTGTTGATCTCCTCCAGCACATTCTGGTACTTGCCCACCATCAGCGTGGGCGTGGTGCGCCAGAAAAGGAACACCGTCTCCGGCAGACGCTTTTCCAGCGTAAAGTAGTATTCCAGAGCGAAGTTGTAATACACATCCGTGGAGCCGGTCTCAATATAGATCATGCACGTCCTCCAGTGCCTCCCACGCCTTGTAGGAGCTGCGTGCCAGCGGCGCGGACGCCACGTGGCGGAAGCCCTTAGCCAACGCCAGCTCCTTCCAGCGGGCAAAATCCTCCGGCGTGGCGTACCGCGCTAGCGGATAGTGCTGGGGCGAGGGCTGGAGATACTGCCCGATGGTGAGGATGTCGCAGCCCGTCTCTAAAATGTCATCCATGAGACGGCTGATCTGCTCCTCCGTCTCTCCCAGCCCCACCATGAAGCCGGTCTTGGTCAGCAGCGTGGGGTCCTTCTCCTTGCAGTAGCGCAGCACGCCCAGGGATCGCTCGTACCGCGCCTGGGGACGCACGGCACCTTGCAGCTCCTTCACCGTCTCCACGTTGTGATTCAGCACCTCCGGGTGGGCGGCGATCACCGTGTCCAGCGCGGTGTGGTCGCCTTTCATGTCGGAGATCAGCGTCTCCACGGTGGTGCCGGGGCAGACCTCCCGAATGGCGCGGACGCACTTGGCGAACTGCTCCGCGCCGCCGTCCGGCAGGTCGTCACGGGTGGAGCAGGTCAGCACCACATGCCGCAGATTCAGCTTTTTGGCGGCTCTTGCCACGTTCATGGGCTCCTCCGGGTCGGGGGGCAGCGGATGGCCGGTGGTGACGTTGCAGAACCGGCAGTTCCGGGTGCAGACGCTGCCGAGTATCATAAAGGTGGAGGTGTGCTTCTGGTAGCACTCACCCAGATTGGGGCAGTTGGCCTCCTTGCAGACGGTGTTCAGCTTCAGATCCCGCATCAGTGCCGCCACCTCGTTGACGGCGTCCTGGTTATAGCGTACCTTCAGCCATTCCGGTTTCTTTTCCATGTCTTACTCCGCTTCCACCACCGCCACGGCGGTGTCCACACAGACGGTGTCGCCCTCCTCCGCCAGCTGCTTCTTCAGCACACCGGAGACGGTGGCCTCCACCTGATTGACAACCTTATTCGTCTCGATCTCAAAGAGCGGCTCGCCTGCGGCGACGGTGTCGCCCTCTTCCTTCAGCCACGCACACAGAACGCCGCTTTCCATTTCCGGTGCCAGCTTGGGCATATTGATCTTCTTTTCCATCGTGGTGTTCCTTTCTGCCGTATCCGGCGATACGATTATCAAAAGTGTCTTATAGCCGCTTCACATGAGATAGTCCATCAATTCCCCCGCCCCATCGCCTGCCAGATGGCGGCAGATGGCAACAAACCCCTCCGGGTCTAAGCGCGCGCCGTTCAGCAGCTGCGCCGCCAGCGTGCCGTCGATGGCATCGCAGTCGATGACCGCACTTGAAACGATACCGCGCTTGGCTTGGTAGGCGACGCGGATAGGCGCGCCGTGGAATTGTCCGGATTTCTCGTAGGTGAAGGCAGGCGTCTTGCCCCACGTCCACTCCCAGCTGCGGTACTTCTCGTCCCGCAGACGGCAGACCTCCGCCTCCTGCTCCGCCGTCAGCGTCAGATGGGGACATCCGGGCGGCACCATCTGCGCCAGCAGCCGATGCTGAAACTCCTCAATGGTCATGGGGCTTGCCAGATGCTCCCGAATATTGGTGACGGTGCAGATGGCGGACTGTGTCCCCCGGCTCTGGAAGCAGTCGTTTTTCCGGTGGGTGGTGATCTGATCCAGCACGCCGAGGTCAGAGGAAAACAGCAGTGTGCCGTGGTGCAGCAGCCGCCCCTTTGTCATCCGCTGTGCGCTGCCGGAGATCTTCAAATCGCCGATGGCGATGTCACAGGTTCGGTTCTTCCGTGCGGGAACGCCGATTTCATTCAACGCCGCGATCACCGGGGAGAGCACGGCGTCGTAATCCACCGTGCCGCTGGCGCGGACGATGTACGTATAATTCACATTCCCCAGATCGTGATAGACCGTCCCGCCGCCGCTGATCCGGCGCACCACGGGGATCCCCCGCTGCCGCAGAGCTTCCACGTGCACCTCCCGGCAGATGTTCTGATAGCTGCCCACCACCACCGCCGGGGAGTTCTGCCACAGCAGGAAAACATCATCGTCCAGATACGTCTGGTAAACATATTCCTCAAAGGCTTGGTTGTAAAACGGATCGTGGGAAACGTTCCGCACCGTAAGCATACACAGACACCGCCTTTCGCCTGCGCGGGCTTCGCTTGCCCGGTAAGTCGAATTTAGTTTTACATGTCATATTATAGGAAACACCATGCCAATGTCAATGAAAACCTGCCCGGACGCACCGCCGCCCCGCAGGGGCGAGGAAATGGCACATTTCTTATTTTGCTATGCTTTTGCATAGCAAAAAACTCCCGAAACACAGGCGTTTCGGGAGCTTTGGTTGGAGGTGACACCCGGATTTGAACCGGGGAATGAGGGTTTTGCAGACCCTTGCCTTACCACTTGGCTATGTCACCGTGTCAGCGAAAATCATTATACTATATGCCGCCGCCCCTTGTCAAGACCGAAATGCGCCCCGCCGCGAAATCTTTCACCCCCAAAGCAAACGGGCACCGCTCGGCTTGCGGTGCCCGTTTTTTCAGAGGTGGTATCCACACAGCGTATCCCCAACGCCCACCGTAAGGTGCCGACAGCCGCACGGTTGTGCGGCTGCGCGACGATTTGAGGATAGAAAGGAAAAGCAATTCATGTGTTCGAATCACTACGGGTACAATACAACGAAGACGGCACTTTGTAAAGCGACAATCTGTCATGCAAACATGAAGGAATGTCATGTTTAGATACCTCTCCGCCCTCCGCCGTCCAAAATTGTCAAAAACGCCGAAAATCCGACCTTGCTCCCGGCGCAGGGAAGGGGTATAATCCTACTATGAAATATTATCATACGACGGGAGTTGTCATGGATACTAAGAAATTAGAGGCTCTGCTCACCGCCGTGGAGCTGGGCAGCTTCACCCGCGCCGCCGAGGTGCTGGGCTACACCCAGTCCGGGCTCACCCACATGATGAACAGTCTGGAAAAGGATCTGGGCTTCACGGTGCTGGTGCGGGGACGCAGCGGCGTGCGTCTGACGCCCTCCGGGCAGCGCATACTGCCCATGGTGCGCGACTGTCTCGCCTCCGTCTCCGCGCTGGAGCGTGAGATCACCCTCATCAACACCCATAAGGAGGACAGCGTCCGCGTGGCGGCGTATGAGTCCATCGCCCGCCACTGGCTGCCGGAGATCATCCAGCAGTTCCGCCGCGAGCACCCGGATGTCACCGTGGACATCCAGATGGGCAGCGTGGACGAGGTCTACCGCTGGGTGGCGGAGGACAGGGTGGATATGTGCTTCGCCAGCCGTCAGGAGCCTATGCCGCTGGAGTGGACGACGCTCCGGGACGACGAGCTTCTTGCCATCCTGCCGCCGGACTACGACAGCGGGGAGGAGGTATTCCCGGTGGAGGGCTTCGGCGATCAGGAGTTCCTCATGCCCTCCATGGGCTTCGACAAGGACATCCTCCGCGTCCTCAACGCGCACGGCGTCGCGCCGCTGATCCGCACCACGCAGGTGTCCGACAGTGCCGTTATCTCCATGGTGGAGCACGGGCTGGGCGTCAGCGTCCTCTCCCGCCTCGTCCTGCGGGGGCGGCAGAACAGCGTCCGCGCCCTGCCTCTGGAGCCCCGCGCCGTCCGGGAGCTGGGCATTGCCTCCCGCCCCAAAAAGGAGCTGCGTCCCATCGTCCGCCTGTTCATCCGTCAGGCGTGCGAAATGATCGAAAAAATGTAAAGGAAACCGTTATGCTGCACTTTCAAGAACTGACACCGCAACACGGCGCGCTGCTGCGCCGTTACTACGAAGATTGTGACTACCGCCTGTGCGAATACTCTCTGGGCGTCAAGCTCATGTGGCGGAACGCCCTGCGTCCCAGCTGGACCGAGGCGGCGGGCTGTCTGGTGGTCCGAAACGTGATCCACGG
>OHQT01000822.1_pt1 | contig 14091 bp, 14 predicted proteins | sample 1578221 | NCBI WGS metagenome assembly OHQT01 (sample SAMEA3879547, study PRJEB24766) | human gut metagenome | biome: human-associated habitat; feature: feces | place: USA | collected 1985/1987
CTTTGTGCTGGACGTGCAGAAGGCGATGGAGCCCTCCGCGCCCCAGCTCCACGAGGCGTTCCCCGGCAACATCCTCAAGCATACCGACATCCGCAAGGGCGACTACCAGGCCGCCATTCAGGAGCCGGGACTCATCAAGGTGGAGGGCTGGTACGACACCCCTACCGTGCAGCACAGCCACATCGAAAACCACGGCTGCTTCGCCTACGAGGAGAACGGGCGCATCGTGGTGGTAACGTCCACCCAGATCCCCCACATCATCCGCCGTATCGTGGGGCAGGCGTTGGGTCGCCCGTGGGCGGACGTGCAGATCATCAAGCCCTACATCGGTGGCGGCTTCGGCAACAAGCAGGACGCCCTGTACGAGCCGCTGTGCGCGTGGTGCACCACGCAGGTGGGCGGCCGCTGCGTCCGCGTGGACTGCTCCCGTGAGGAGACGTTCGTCTCCAACCGCGTCCGCCACGCCATCCGCTTCCACATCATCACGTGGCTCCGCAAGGACGGCTCCATCGCCGCCCGTAAGGTGGAGTGCTTCTCCAATCAGGGCGGCTACGCCTCCCACGGCCACTCCATCGTGGCGAAGGCGATGGGCTCCTTCCCCCAGATCTACCCCTGCGACAACTTCGAGGGCGACGCGTGGACGGTCTACACCAACCGCCCCGTGGCGGGAGCCATGCGCGGCTACGGTATGCCTCAGGCGTCCTTCGCCGACGATGCCAACATCGACGAGTGCGCCAAGGCGGTGGGCATGGATCCGCTGGAATACCGCATGAAGTACATCATGCCCAAGGGCTTCCACGATGGCTTCAGCGGCAACACCAACTACTACGACTCCTTCCGCGACTGTCTGGAAAAGGGCAAGGCGTACATCGAATACGACAGGAAGAAGGCGGAATACGCCAAGGACACCGGCAACATCCGCCGCGGCATCGGCGTGGCGGCGTTCTGGTACAACACCGCCGTCTACCCCATCTCGCTGGAAACGTCCTCCAACCGTATGCTGCTGAATCTGGACGGCACCGTCACCATGCAGTGCGGCGAAACGGAGATCGGACAGGGCGCGGACACCGCCTACGCCCAGATGACCGCCGAGGCGGTGGGGCTGAAGAGCTATAAGGATGTCCGCGTTGTCTCCTGTCAGGACACGGACGTTACCCCCACCGGGCTGGGAGCCTACGCCAGCCGCCAGACGTACACGGCGGGCTTCTCCATCCGCCAGACGGCAACGCTCCTGCGGCAGAAGATCCTGGCATACGCCACGAAGCTGACCCGGCAGGCGGTGGACAACATGGACATCGTGGAGGGCAACATCGTCCGCAAGCAGGATGGCGCAGTGCTCCTCTCCCTCAGCGAGCTGGCGATGACCGCCCAGTACAACGCCGCCGACAGCGAGCACATCACCGCCGAATCCACCTACACCATCCGCAATAACGCCTACTCCTTCGGCTGCACCTTTGCCGACGTGGAGGTGGATATTGCGCTCTGCAAGGTGAAGGTGAACAACATCATCAACGTCCACGACTGCGGCAGCCTCATCAACCCCGCTCTGGCGGCGGCGCAGGTACACGGCGGTATGTCCATGGCGATCGGCTTCGGGCTCAGCGAGCAGCTGCTGTTCGACGAAAAGACCGGCCGCCCCCTGAACAACAACCTGCTGGACTATAAGCTCTCCACCATCATGGACCACCCCCATCTGGAGGCGCAGTTCGTGGAGAACGCCGAGCCCACCTCCCCCTTTGGCACCAAGGCTCTGGGCGAGCCGCCGGCGTGCTCCGGCGCACCCGCCATCCGCAACGCCATCTACAACGCCACCGGCGTGGCGGTGGACACCATTCCCATCACGCCCCACGTGCTGTTTGCGGAGTTTACCAAGGCGGGCTTGATCCACGACAGCTGGAACGAAAAGGAGGGCAAGTAAGCCATGTACGATATGAAAGCCTTATACGAGGCCGCCAGCGTGGAAAACGCGGTGGCACTGCGGCTGGAGCACCCGGAGGCGCAGATCATCGCCGGCGGCAGCGACGTGCTGGTGCAGATGCGCGAGGGTAAGCGCGCCGGCGCGGAGCTGATCTCCATCTACGGTCTGGACGAGCTGCGGGGCGTGACACTCGACGACGAGGAGAACATCCGCATTGGCAGCCTGACCAGCTTCTCCCACATCACCCGCGACCCCATCATCCAGAAGTATATCAACGTGCTGGGCGAGGCGGTGGACATGGTGGGCGGGCCCCAGATCCGCAACATCGGCACCATCGGCGGCAATACCTGCAACGGCGTGACCTCCGCCGACTCCGCCTCCACTCTCCACGCGTGGGACGCCATTGTGGAGCTGACCGGCAAGAACGGCGTCCGCCGCCTGCCCATCCACGATTTCTACATCAAGGCGGGCACGGTGGACATCTGCGCCGAGGAGGGCGAAATACAGACCGCCATCCTCATTCCCAAGGCGAGCTATGACCGCTGCTTCGGTCACTATATCAAGTACGCCATGCGTAACGCCATGGATATTGCCACGCTGGGCTGCAGCGTCAACGTCCGCCTCAGCGCGGATAAAAAGACCGTTGACCGCGCCCGTATCGCCTACGGCGTGGCGGGGCCCGTGCCCCTGCGCTGTGCCTGCGCGGAGGCGGCGGCACAGGGCAAGCCTCTCACCGGGGAGACGGTGGAGACGTTCGCCCACGCCATTCTGGACGACATCAACCCCCGCGACAGCTGGCGCGCCAGCAAGGCGTTCCGTCAGCATATCGCCGTGGAGATCGCCAAACGCTGCTTCGTGAAATCCATTGAACTGGCAGGAGGTGAGCTGGTATGAGCAAGCAGTATAAGCTGATCCGCTGCAACATCAACGGCAAGGACGTGGAGAAGATGGTGGATGTCCGCGCCAGCCTGACGGATATGCTCCGCAACGACTATCACATGACCTCCGTGAAAAAGGGCTGCGAGGTGGGCGAGTGCGGTGCCTGCACCGTGCTCATCGACGGCGAGACGTTCAACTCCTGCATCTATCTGGCGGTGTGGGCGGACGGCAAGCACATCCGCACCCTGGAGGGACTTCTCAGCCCCGACGGCGAGCCCAGCGACATCCAGCAGGCGTTCATGGAGGAGGCGGCGATCCAGTGCGGCTTCTGCACCCCCGGCTTCCTCATGTCCGCGGTGGAGATCCTCGACAGCGGCAAGCTGTACTCCGACGAGGAGCTGCGTAAGCTCCTCAGCGGTCACCTGTGCCGCTGCACCGGGTACGAGAACATCCTCAAGGCGGTGAAAAAGACCATGTACCGCCGCCTCGGCATGGAGGTTCCCACCCTCTGAGAGAAAAGCGAATAAAAAAAGACCGGCGTGCAGCCGGTCTTTTTTTATTCGCCCTTGGCGCAGAAGGGAAACAGCTCCCGAAACAGCTCCCCGCTGTACGCCTCCAGCCTCTCGCAGTAGATGTCGTAGGCGTCCATGATCTGCCGCGCCTCCTCCGTCAGCGACGCGCCGCCGCCGCCCGCCCCGCCGATGGTGGAGTGCAGCAGCTTGCAGCCGAAGCCCTGCTCCGCACTGCGGATAATGCCCCACGCCTTGGAGTACGCCATGTTCATGGACGCGGCGGCGGAGCGCAGGGAGTGCAGCTCCTCCACCGCCCGCAGCAGCCGCGCCACGCCGGGGCCGAAGCACTTTTCCTCCGCGAACAGCCGCGCAGTGATACGAACGGTGATGTTGTGGTTCATGGCTGCGCCCTCCTTCATTTCTTACCGCCATTGTAGCAAACCACGCCTTTGTTGACAAGGCTTTTTCGTTGTGCTATTGTGGGAACAACGAAATTGAGGTGAGACTATGCTGATTCTCATTCGCGGGGCGGGCGACATCGCCACCGGTATCGCCCTGCGCCTGCACCGCGCCGGTATGCAGGTGGTAATGACCGACCTGCCCCACCCCACGGCGATCCGCCGCACCGTCTGCTTTTCCCCCGCCATCGCCCTCGGCGCAGCGGAGGTGGAGGGCGTCCGCGCCGTCTGCGCGAAGGATGTTCCCCATGCGCGTACCCTGCTGGCGGCGGGCGCGGTGCCGGTGCTGGCGGATCCGGACTGCCTCTGCCGCCGGGAGCTGCGCCCCGACGCGCTGGTGGACGCCATTCTGGCGAAGCGCAATCTGGGCACCGCCCTGACCGACGCGCCGGTGGTCATCGGCGTGGGACCCGGCTTCACCGCCGGGACGGACTGCCACGCGGTGGTGGAGACTATGCGCGGCCACACGCTGGGGCGCGTGATCTACGAGGGCTCCGCCCTGCCCAACACCAATATCCCCGGACTCATCGGCGGCTACGCCGGCGAGCGCGTCCTCCGCGCACCGGCGGACGGCGTCTTTCACCGCCTGCTGGACATCGGCGCGGAGGTGCAGCCGGGCGACGTGGCGGGGGAGGTGGACGGCACGCCCATGGCGTGTACCATCGGCGGCGTGCTCCGCGGCATCCTGCCCGACGGAACGCCGGTGCACAAGGGCATGAAATCCGGTGACGTGGATCCCCGCTGCCGCCCGGAGTATTGCACCACCGCCTCGGACAAGGCTCTGGCGGTGGGCGGCGGCGTGCTGGAGGCGATCCTCTGTCTCACGGGCGTACTGCAATAACAGGAGGGTATCATGGACGAGCAGAACATCAAGCTGACAAAGCTGACGAAATGCGCCGGCTGCGGCGCGAAGGTGGGCGCGGGCGTGCTGTCCCAGCTGCTGGAGGGCATCCGCGTGCACCGCGACCCCAATTTGCTGGTGGGCTTCGACAAGAGCGACGACGCCTCGGTCTATAAGCTCAGCGACGAGCTGGCACTGGTGCAGACGGTGGACTTCTTCCCGCCCATCGCCGACGACCCCTACCTCTTCGGTCAGATCGCCGCCACCAACGCCCTCAGCGACGTGTACGCCATGGGCGGCGAGCCGAAGCTGTGCCTCAACATCATGGCGGTGCCGGAAACCATGCCCCGTGAGGCGGTGCACGACATCCTGCGGGGCGGCTACGACAAGGTCTACGAGGCGGGTGCGCTGATCACCGGCGGCCACAGTATTCTGGACGACGAGCCCAAGTACGGCCTTGCCGTCACGGGCTTTGTCCACCCGGAGAAAATGCTCACCAACGCCGCCGCCCGTCCCGGCGACGTGCTGGTGCTGACGAAGCCCCTCGGCATCGGCGTCCTCACCAGCGCGGGGAAGGCGGAGCTTCTGACGGAGGAGACGGTGGCGCACATGAACCGCCTGATGACCACGTTGAACAAGTCCGCCCGCGACGTGATGGTGCGCCACCGCGTCCACGCCTGCACGGACGTGACGGGCTTCGGATTGCTGGGACACGGCTTCGAGATGGCGCAGGGCAGCGATGTGGAGCTGCACATCTCCGTGGGAAGCGTGGATCTTCTCCCGGAGGCACTGGAGTTCGCCCGCATGGGCGTTCTCCCGGCGGGTATGTACCGCAACCGCACCTTCGCCGAGCCGGCGGTAGACGCGGGCACCGTGGAGACGGCGGTGCAGGATCTCCTCTTCGACCCCCAGACCTCCGGCGGGCTGCTGATGGCGGTGGCACCGGAGGACGCGGACGCGCTGCTTGCGGAGCTTGCACCGGTGGTGCCCAGTGCCCAGCGCATCGGCACCGTGTCGCCCTACGGCGGCGGCAAGCGCATCTTCCTCCACTGAAAAAAAGGACCCGGACGGCACCGCCGTTCGGGTTTTCCTTATGCCAATTCGCGTATGGCCGCCACCGCCGCGTCCACATCCGCCTCCGTGTTCGCCCACCCCAGGGAGAACCGCACGGTGCCCTGGGGGAACGTCCCCAGCGTCCGGTGCGCCGACGGTGCACAGTGCAGCCCGCAGCGCGTGAGGATACCGTACCGGCTCTCCAGTGCGAAGGCGGCCTCGGCGTTGTCCCGCCGCAGGAGATCCACGGAGAGCACCCCCACCCGGCGCGCCATGTCCCGCGTGCCGCACAGATGCACGTGGGGTATCTCCTCCAGCCCCTCAATGAACCGTTGGCACAGGCGCATTTCGTGCTGCCGCAGGCTGTCCACGCCCCGCTCCGCCACGAAGCGCACCGCCGCCTCCCAGCCGTAGCATCCGGGCAGGTTGGCGGTGCCGGACTCGAACTTGTCCGGCAGATAGTCGGGCAGATACTCGCTGTCGGAGGCACTGCCCGTCCCCCCGGCGATGAGCGGCGTCATGCGCCGCGCCAGCTCGTCCGTCACCAGCAGCGCGCCGATACCGCCGGGGCCCAACAGCCCCTTGTGTCCGGGCACCGCCAGCGCGCTCAGGTGCATGGCTTGGAAATCCACGGGGAAGTGCCCCGCCGTCTGTGCGCCGTCCAACGCGAAGGGCACGCCCCGCGCCGCGCAGATCCGCCCGATGGTCTCCGCGTCCTGCACCGTGCCGCTGACGTTGGAGCCGTGGGCGATGAGCACCAGCCTCGTGTTCTCGCGGAACAGTCCCTCCAGCGCGTCCACCTCCGCAAAGCCCTCTCTGTCGCAGGGGATACGGCTGACCTCCACCCCCGGCAGACGCAGCAGCGGCCGCATAACGGCGTTGTGCTCCATGCTGCTGACGATGCAGTGATCCCCTGGCCGCAGCAGCCCTGCCACCAGCATATTCAGCGACGCGGTGGCACCGGGCGTAAGGATCACGTGGCTGGGGCTCTCCGGAAAACGGAACAGCTCCGATAGACGCTGCCGCAGCGACAGCGTCACCAGCCCCGCCTCCTGCGCGGCGGTATAGACCGAGCGGTTCACGTTTGCGCCCACGCAGTCCAGATAATATTTCATGCGGTCGCTGACGCCCTCCGGCTTGGGGAAGGACGTGGCGGCGTTGTCCAGATAAATGGCGTCCATGGCGGCACCTCCTGCTTTTTCCCCACCATGATACCACAGAAAACACGTCTTGTCACCGCCTTGACTTTTCCTCCATACTGCCGTATAATTTATACCGCTATTCTTGCAGAAAAACAACGAGAAGGAGAATCACCCCTATGAAAAAAGTAAGTTGGATCGTGGTCATCGCCGGTGCGGTGGTGGGTCTGGCTGCCGTGGTGCTGACGCAGCTGGGCAACCCCGCCAACATGGGCTTCTGTATCGCCTGCTTCCTGCGTGACATCGCCGGAGCCGTGGGTATGCACAGCGCGGCGAAGGTGCAGTACGTCCGCCCGGAGATCGTCGGGCTGGTGCTGGGTGCGTTCATCATGTCCGTGGCGACGAAGGAGTTCCGCGCCAAGGCAGGCTCCTCTCCCGCCACCCGCTTCGTGCTGGGCGCGTTCGTGATGATCGGCGCGCTGGCGTTTCTGGGCTGCCCCCTCCGTATGGTGCTCCGCATGGGCGGCGGCGATCTGAACGCGGTGGTGGGTCTGGCGGGCTTCACCGTGGGCATCCTCATCGGCGTGCAGTTCCTCAAGCGCGGCTTCTCCCTGAAGCGCGCCTACCCCGTGGGCAAGGGCGAGGGCGGCGTGCTGCCCATCGTTATGACCGGTCTGCTGCTCCTCTTTATCGCCGTGCCCACCCTCTTCAAGTTCAGCGAGGCGGGGCCCGGCAGCAAGCACGCCCCGGCGCTGGCGGCACTGCTGATCGCCGCGGTGGTGGGTGCGCTGGCGCAGCGCGCCCGGCTGTGCATGGTGGGCGGCATCCGTGACGCCATGCTCTTCCGCGACTTCAAGCTGCTCTACGGCTTTGTCGCCATCTTCCTTGTGGTGCTGGCGGGCAACCTCATCACCGGCAGCTTCCAGCTGGGCTTCACCTTACAGCCCGTCGCCCACAGCAGCCACCTGTGGAACGCGCTGGGCATGGTGCTGGTGGGCTGGGGCAGCGTGCTGCTGGGCGGCTGCCCTCTGCGCCAGCTGATCCTGGCGGGCGAGGGCAACGGCGACAGTGCCGTGACCGTGTTCGGCATGATCGTGGGCGCGGCGTTCGCCCATAACTTCGCGCTGGCGGGCAACCCCGACGCGCTGAACGACGCCAAGGAGCTGGTGGTGGGCGGTATCTCCACCAACGGCAAGGTCGCCGTCTGCCTCGGCATCGTGCTGATGCTGGTCATCTCCCTGTGGAATATGCCCAAGACCGCCGCGCCGGACGCGGCAGCCGCCAAATGAAAGGAGCAAAGCCATGACAGTTGACGCAAGAGGATATTCCTGCCCCATGCCCGTGGTGATGGTGCAGAAGGCGGTGAAGGGCTCCGCCCCCGATATGCTGGAGGTGCTGGTGGATAACCGGTGCTCTGTGGAGAACGTGACCCGCTTTGCCGAGAACAGCGGCTACAAGGTGTCCGCCGCGCCGGAGGGGGAGGACTTCCGCCTGACCCTCTCCAAATGACCTGCTATATCGCCACGTTCCACACCCACCTCTCCGCGCTTCTCACGTGCCGCGCCCTGACGTCGTCGGGCATCGCCGCCCGGATGATGCCGGTGCCCCGGAGGCTCAGTGCCTCCTGCGGCACCTGCGTATCATACGAGTCCCCGGAGCCGCTGCTGGAGAAGATGGACGCGGACGTGGAGCGTGTATTCGCCATGGAGGGGGAGGCGTACACGCTGCTGCTGGAAAACGAGTAAAAAAGAATGACCGGCTCTCGCCGGTCATTCTTTTTTTATGTACAGTCTTACTTGCTCAGATACTCGTCGATGGACTTCGCGCCCAGCTTGCCCGCGCCCATGGCGAGAATGACGGTGGCTGCGCCGGTCACGGCGTCGCCGCCGGCGTACACCGCCTGCCGGGAGGTAAGCCCCTCCTCGTTGACGATGATGCCGCCCTTCTTGTTGACCTCCAGACCCTTGGTGGTGGACTTGATAAGGGGGTTGGGGCTGGTGCCCAGGGACATGATCACCGCGTCCACGTTCAGATCGAACTCGCTGCCCTTCTTCTCCACGGGGCGGCGGCGGCCGGAGGCGTCCGGCTCACCCAGCTCCATCTCGATGCACGTCATGGACTTCACGCAGTCCTGCTCGTCGCCGTTGATCTTCACGGGGTTGTTCAGCGTCTTGAAGATGACGCCCTCCTCGATGGCGTGCTCCACCTCCTCGTGACGGGCGGGCAGCTCCTCCATGCCGCGGCGGTACACCACGTACACCTCCGCGCCCAGCCGCTTGGAGCAGCGGGCGGCGTCCATGGCCACGTTGCCGCCGCCGACCACGGCCACGGTCTTGCCCTTCAGATCCATGATGGGCGTGTCGCTGTCGGGGCGGTACGCCTTCATCAGATTGATGCGGGTCAGGAACTCGTTGGCGGAGTAAACGCCCTTCAGGTTCTCGCCGGGGATGTTCATAAACATGGGCAGACCGGCACCGGAGCCGATAAACACGGCCTCGAACCCGTTCTCCTCCATCAGCTCGTCAATGGTGATGGTGCGCCCCACCACGATGTTCGTCTCCACCTTCACGCCCATGGCCTTCAGCCCGTCCACTTCCTTCTGGACGATGGCCTTAGGCAGACGGAATTCGGGAATACCGTACACCAGCACACCGCCGGCAAGGTGCAGAGCCTCAAACACCGTCACCTCATAGCCCTTCTTGGCGAGGTCGCCGGCGCAGGTCAGTCCGGCAGGGCCGGAGCCGATGATCGCCACCTTGTGCCCGTTGGGCGCGGGGACGGACGCCGCCTCGGTGCTGTGGGCGTTGTGCCAGTCGGCAACGAACCGCTCCAGCCGCCCGATACCCACAGGGTCGCCCTTCTTGCCCCGGACGCAGTGCATCTCGCACTGGCTCTCCTGGGGACACACGCGGCCGCACACGGCGGGCAGGGAGCTGGTCTGGTGGATCACCTGATACGCGCCCTCGTAGTCCTTCTCCACGATCTTCTGGATAAATTCGGGGATACGCACGTTGACGGGACAGCCGTCCACGCAGGGATGGTTCTTGCAGTTGAGACAGCGGGCGGCCTCGTCCAGTGCCTGCTCCTCGGTGTAGCCCAGAGCCACCTCAAGGAAATTCTTATTGCGGACGTTGGGATCCTGAGAGGGCATCTCATTCTTGTCCAGACGCATATTGATCTTTGCAGCCATCTTACTTTACCTCCTGCTTGAACAGATTGCAGACTTCCTCGTGCTTGTGCACCTCGAAATCATGGTACATCTGGTTGCGCTTCACCGCCAGATCCCAGTCCACCTTCTGACCGTCGAAGTCGGGGCCGTCCACGCAGGCGAACTTCGTCTCGCCGCCCACGGTCAGGCGGCAGCCGCCGCACATACCGGTACCGTCGATCATAATGGGGCTCATGGACACGGTGGTGGGCATGTTATAGGGGGCGGTGGTCTTGCAGACGAACTTCATCATGACCATGGGGCCGATGGCGAAGATCTCGTCATACACGTTGCCCGCGTCCAGCAGCTCCTTCAGAGCCTCGGTGACCATGCCCTTCTGCCCGTAAGAGCCGTCGTCGGTGCAGACCTTCAGCACGGAGGAAACGGCCTTGAACTTATCCTCCAGAATGACCACGTCCTTGTTCTTGAAGCCCACCACCGCGTGCACTTCGGCACCGCAGTCGTGGAATTTCTTCAGCACGGGATAGGCGATGGCGCAGCCCACGCCGCCGCCGACGACGCAGACCTTCTTCTTGCCCTCCGTCTCGGTGGGACGGCCCAGGGGGCCCACAAAGTCATGCAGACATTCGCCCTGCTGCTTGTGGCTCAGCTTCTCGGTGGTGGCTCCCACTGTCTGGACGATGATGGTCACAGTGCCCTTTTCCCTGTCGTAGTCATGGATGGTGATGGGGATACGCTCGCCGTTCTCATCCACGCGCAGGATGATGAACTGCCCCGGCTCCGCCTTCTTCGCCACCATGGGGGCTTCGATCTCATAGAGGATCACAGTGGGCTTCAGTGCCTCTTTTTTGACGATACGGTACATACATCACGGCTCCTTCGTTTTTGTATTTTGCGGCGGAACGTCCGCCGTCGGGTTCCGTCTCCCTATTGTATCATTAACCATGCCCACCGTCAATTATCAGTTGTTATAAACCTCACAAAGAAAGCCGCCACTCTGGCAAGTGACGGCTTTCTGGTTATTTCTTAAAACCAAGCTTGAGGAGCTAAACCGCTTGTCGCAGTATCTCTCCTGCCTTTATTATACGCTATTTCTCCTCTTTGTCAAGCACCGCGTCCCCGCGGCCCAGCCGCTTATCCCGCCGCCGCCCTACAATGACGTACACGAACACGTAGGCGATGGCACCCACCATCAGCCCGGAGAGCACATCCACCACGGCGTGCTGCTTGACGAACACGGTGGACACTATGATCAGCGCGCCGTACAGCGCGGAGCCCCACCGCCACGCGCCCTTTTGCAGCCGCGGCGTGTTCCACACGGCGGCGACCGCCGCCACGACCCCTAAAATATGCACGCTGGGGAACACATTGGTGTTGGTGTCGATGGAATAGGTGTACTCCACCAGCCACGTGGCGGCGTTGTGGTGCTCCATCACGGCGGGACGCAGATCCTGCCCGTTGGGCACCAGTATGCAGAACACCACCGCCGTGGTGAACGTCACCATAATGAACCACATATACCGGCGGAAGCTCTCGCCGTCCTTGAGAATAAGATAAATGCCCAGCACCACCAGCAGCGGGCTCCACGAGACGTAGGGGAAGATGAACCACTCGCAGAAGGGCACATAGCTGTCCAGCACGGTCTGGGTCGCCCAATAGTTGTCGGTGATAAAGTGCTCGATGGCGAAAAACATGGCAAGATAAACCGGCAGATACGCACCCCACCATGCGTGTGGATGGGTGCGGAAAAAGTCCTTGATGCGTTCCATTAGCCCCTCCCGAAGCGAAAAAATCAATATGGCGTATTGTAGCAAACGGCGGCGGCAATAGCAACCCCCACCGCCGAAAAATCACAAAATATTAACAACTCCGTCACATGACCGCATCTGTCGGACGGGGTGGACAAACCGGCAGGAGATATAGTATACTTAGACCAATATAAACAGCAGGAGGAATTACTATGCAGGTCATTATGCGGCAGGACGTCCCCGAAAAGCGGCAGGTACGTCTGGCGATCTCCGTGGATCGGGAGACGTGGCAGCAGTCGCTGGCGCGCTGCTACGAGGGCGTGAAGTCCGTCTTTCCCGTGGAGGGGGAGAGCACGCGGGAGAATATCGAGAAGAAGTACGGCGCGGAGTTTCTGTATCAGGACGCCGTGAACGACACCTACCCTCAGGCACTGGTGGAGGCGATCGGGCAGAGCGACATCCAGATCGCCGGCACCCCCACGCTGACGGTGGAGAAGATCAGCGGCGACGGCTACACCTTCACCGCCGTCATCGACCTGTACCCGGAGGTGCAGCTGGGGCAGTATAAGGGGCTCACCGCCGTCTACCCGGAGGTGGAGCTGAGCAGCGACGACACGGAGAGCGCGCTGGCGGAGTACGCCCGTACCCACCCCGTGGTGGAGCACCCGGAGAGGGCGGCGATGGGCGACGAGGTGACGCTGGACTTCGAGGGCTTCGTGGACGGCGTCCCCTTCGAGGGCGGCAAGGGGGAGCAGTACCCCCTGCTGCTGGGCAGCGGCTATTTCGTCCCCGGCTTCGAGGAGCAGGTGGCGGGTGCCGCCGTGGGGGAGGAGCGCGATGTCAAGGTGACGTTCCCTGCGGAGTACGTGCCGGAGCTGGCGGGCAAGGACGCGGTGTTCCGCATCAAGGTGCACCAGATCACCCGCCGCACCACCCCGGAGTGGAACGATGATTTCGCCCGTCAGCAGGGCTTTGCGGATGTCTCGTCCCTGCGCCGCGCCGTCATGGAGTCCGCCGTGCAGAAGAAGCAGGCGCAGGCGGCGGAGCAGTTCGCCAACGCCCTTATCCGGCAGGTGACGGAGGGCATGACCGTCACCATCCCCGACGCCATGGTGGAAAACCAGCTGGACGGCATCATCAACGAGCTGCGGAGCCACATGCAATCCCAGGGCTACGATCTGGAGCCGTATCTGGAGACGTGCGGCATGACTCTGGAGCAGCTGCGCGACCACACCCGTGAGCAGGCGGCTGCCGCCGCCCGCTATGAGCTGGCGATGACGGAGATCGCCCGCCGGGAGGGCATCGACGTGACGGAGGCCGACGTGGACGCCAAGTACGAGGAGCTTTCCCGCCAGCACCGATCAGGCCAAGATCGACTATCTGAGCGATATCTTTGCCAAGGCTGTTGCCAGCGACGAGTACAAGGCTGCCATCCGCAACCTGGGCATGGAGCCCGTTGAGCTCACCGGCACCGCTCTGAACGACATGCTGAAGGCCGACGACGCCAAGTATGCCGAGCTGTCCAGGCAGTACGGCCTGTCCGTGGAGCTGCTGCGCCAGCAGCTGCCCCCTCTGCGCCTGCGCCACGACCTGAAGCTGGCGGCGGCGCAGGCGGTGGTGGTGAACACCGCCAAGCGGAAATAACGCACCGCAGCAAACGCAAAAAAAGAACCGCCGGAGGGCGGTTCTTTTTTTGCGTATTTCCTTACTCGTCCTCCCCGTCGGGGGACTCCTTCGGCAGCAGCCATACCTCCGCCGCGTTTACCTGGTGGTCGAGGATGGAGGTCACGTGTATCCGCATCCCCTCCGCCTCCAGCGTGATGTCCTGCTCGCCGTCGTCGGGGATCATTCCCAGTGCGTCGAACACCAGCCCCGTCAGGGTGTCGTGCTCCTCCTGGTCCAGCTCGATCCCCAGCGCGTCCTCCAGATCGTCCAGCTCCACGTTGCCCGTGACCGCCAGCGACCCGTCCTCCCGCTTCTCGATGCGTGGCTCGTCGTCGTCCGGGATGTTGCTGTCGTCGCTGCCCAGATCGCCCACCAGCTCCTCCACCAGATCGTTCAGCGTCACGATACCCACCATGCCGCCGTACTCGTCCAGCACCACGGCAAAGTGGTTGTGGCTCTTTTGCATCAGTTCAAAGAGCACATCGATCTTCATGGTCTCCGGCACATAAATAGGCTGCACAAAAGCGTCCTTTGTCACCGCCGCGCGGGTCTTGTCGGCAATACGGAAGAACTTTTTGGAATCCAGCACGGCCACCACATTATCAATAGAGCCCTTGAACACCGGGTACAGACTATGGGTACTGGCGGAGATCACTTTCTCCCAGGTGGTCACATCGTCGTCAATATCCAGCGCCTGAATATCCTTGCG
>OHQT01000841.1_pt1 | contig 13772 bp, 9 predicted proteins | sample 1578221 | NCBI WGS metagenome assembly OHQT01 (sample SAMEA3879547, study PRJEB24766) | human gut metagenome | biome: human-associated habitat; feature: feces | place: USA | collected 1985/1987
GGTATCTCTCCGGATGGCTGCACGCCAGGAAGCAATAGCACAGAGGCTATCTCGGAACCTCTACCATAATATATGCTTCTACAATATCCAGCTCCTGCATAGCATCAAATCCGTCAAATACAAGACCACACTCATAGCCTGTCTTGACCTCCTTGACGTCATCCTTGAATCTCTTGAGTGAAGCAAGCTTTCCTTCAAATATAAGATTGCCCTCTCTGGTGATTCTTACGCTGCAGTTTCTGTTGATTGTTCCGTCGAGAACATATGAACCGGCAATGACACCGATACCAGAAGCCTTGTACGTCTGTCTGATCTCTGCGTGTCCGATGACCTTCTCCTCATATATAGGATCAAGCATACCCTTCATTGCTGAATCAATATCCTCTATTGCATTGTAGATGACTCTGTACAGACGAACATCTACGCCCTCGCTGTCAGCCATATCCTTTGCTCTCGCATCCGGTCTGATGTTGAAACCGATTACGATGGCATTTGATGCTGATGCAAGGATTATATCTGACTCGTTGATAGCACCTACACCTGCATGTATGCACTTGATAACGACCTCGTCATTTGAGAGCTTTAAAAGGCTCTGCTTAACGGCCTCAACCGAACCCTGTACATCTGCCTTGATGATGATCTTGAGCTCCTTGAGGTTGCCGGCCTGGATCTGGCTGTACAGATCGTCAAGCGACATTCTCTGCTTTGTATCTGCAAGAAGCTTCTCCTTACCCTGTGAGATGTATGTCTCTGATATGGTTCTGGCTTCCTTCTCATTGTCAACTGCCATGAATATCTCACCTGCGTCAGGAACTGTATTAAGACCCTGAATCTGTACAGGTGTTGATGGAAGAGCCTCTGTAACTCTCTCACCTCTTGAGTTGGTCATGGCACGTACCTTACCATGTGATGCTCCTACAGCGATGTAATCTCCAACGTGGAGAGTTCCCTTCTGTACAAGCATTGTTGCAACAGGTCCACGTCCCTTGTCAAGCTCAGCCTCGATGACGATACCTCTTGCCTTTCTGTTAGGATTTGCCTTGAGTTCAAGCACATCTGCTGTGAGGAGGATCATCTCAAGGAGATTGTCGATACCTTCCTTAGTATGTGCAGATACAGGACAGAATATTGTTGAACCGCCCCAATCCTCTGGGATCAGCTCGTACTCTGTGAGCTCCTGCTTAACTCTCTCTATATTCGCACTTTCCTTATCGATCTTGTTGATCGCTACTATGATCTCGATTCCGGCAGCCTTTGCATGGTTGATAGCCTCGATTGTCTGTGGCATAACACCATCATCGGCAGCTACAACAAGGATAGCGATATCTGTACTCTGTGCACCACGCATACGCATCGCTGTGAACGCCTCATGTCCAGGAGTATCAAGGAATGTGATAGTCTGGCCATTTACATCGACAACAGATGCACCGATCGCCTGTGTGATTCCACCAGCCTCGCCCGATGTAACCTTTGTCTGTCTGATCGCATCAAGGAGTGATGTCTTACCGTGATCAACGTGTCCCATAACGCAGACTACTGGAGGTCTTGGAACCATGTCCTTCTCGTCCTCTTCGTCCTCCTTAAGGAGTTCCTCGATCACATCTACCTTCTCCTCTTCCTCAGCTATACAGTTGTACTCAAGTGCGATCTCTGAAGCCTCGTCAAATGGAAGCTCTGAGTTCACATTGACCATCTTACCTGCGAGGAACAACTTCTTGATAAGTGCTGTTACAGGAGTCTTTACCGCATCAGCCAGCTCCTTGAGTGTTACAACCTCAGGAAGTGTGATGGTTCTGATTGCATCCGGATCCTCCTGTGGTGCCTGCTGCTTCTTCTGTGGCTTGTTCTTCACATTCTTCGCAAGTCTGCTGATATCAGCCTCGACCTCCTCAGGTGATCTTCTGTTGCCCTTACGTGGCTTGTTCTTATCTCTGTTGTAGTTATCTCTGTTCTGGCTCTTTAAATCCTTACCCGGCATCTCCTTCGCATCGAAGTCCTTGCGGTCTCTCTTGAATGGTGCTCTCTTCTGAGCTGGGCTGTCATCCTCGTCATCCTTGCCAAATGGCATATTGATACGGTTGCTGAAACGGTTGCCACCATCTCTGTTAAAGCCTCTTCCGCCCTGGTTTCTATCGCCATTGCCGAAGCGTCCGCCACCCTGGTTTCTGTCTCCGTCTCTGTTAAACCTTGGTCTGTCGCCCTGACCGTCTCTGCCTCCTCTTGGTCTGTCACTCTGATTTCTGTCGCCCTGGCCATCTCTGCCGAATCTTGGTCTGTCACCCTGATTTCTGTCGCCCTGGTTCCTGTCGTTGCTGAATCTGGCTCTGTCTGAACCGCCCTGTCTGTCGTTGTTAAATCTGACTCTGTTACCATTGTTATTCATCTTGCCGCCGTTTCTGTCCTCCCTGGCAAATCTTACATGATTGCCAGAACCCTGTCTGGCTGCTGAATTGTCATCCCTTGAAGGATTCTGCTTCTGCGCGTCCGCCTTTGGTGCTGCAGCAGGCTTTGCTGTCTCAGGCTTTGGCTGCTCTGTCTTAGGCGCTGCCTTTGGAGCCTCCTGCTTTGGTGCTGCAGGCTTTGGGGTCTCAGCCTTTGGAGCCTCGGCCTTTGGCGCAGTCTTTGCTCCAAACTTAGCTTTAATTATTCCAACCATCGAATCGTCCAGATTGGACATATGACTCTTGATCTCTATTCCCTTTGCGCCAAGTGTATCTATGATATCTTTATTTGAAATGTTTAACTGTTTTGATAATTCGTGTACTCTGATTTTAGCCAAATGTTACACCTCCATGTTTTCATTTACATTCATGTACTTTATGATCTGATTCCCGAATCCCTCGTCAAGTATCGCAATGGATGTTCTCATCTCATTGCCACTGTACTTGCCAAGCTCATCCTTTGTCCCGTACTCATAATAAGGAATCCCATAATAATTACATTTCTGGTCGAAAAGTTTCTTCGTATTGTCAGAAGCGTCCTTCGCCACAATGACCACGTACGCGCTCTGATTCTTAACTGCTTTCTCTACTGAGAAATTGCCACTGCACAGCCTTCTGGCTCTGGCACACAGAGAAATTAACGAGTAGATCTTGTTATTCTTCAATGTCACGCAGCTCCTTGTCTAATTGTTCATACACCTCAGCAGGTATGCTGACCTTGAAAGCCTTCTCAAGTGCTTTGCTTCCAACCGCCTTCTTAAGGCACTCGGATTTCTTGCATATATAAGCGCCTCTTCCGTTGAGCTTGCCGGTTGCATCAACTGCGAACTGCCCGTCATTGCTTCGGACTATCCTTATCAGCTCACTCTTCGGCATCATCTCACGGCATCCAAGGCATTGCCTCAGAGGTACCTTCTTTGCCATCTCATCACTCCCTATTCTCTATCATGTGCCACTACATCAATGCAAATGATTACTCTTCGTCGTTTGTGTCTACTGTTTCATCTATGTCAAATGAAGCAGCATCGGCATCTTTATCTTCGCTTACTTCATCATAATATTCATCTTCGTTATAAGGATCAAAGTTCTCATCCTCTGGCTGCTCATCAAAGTAACCCATCTCCTCGGCCTTTGAATGGCTCTTAATATCGATCTTGTATCCTGTCAGCTTGGCTGCAAGGCGGGCATTCTGACCCTTCTTACCGATTGCAAGTGAAAGCTGTGTATCAGGTACTACGACAAATGCTGTCTTCTCATCAAGATCAACTGATACGTCCTCAACATCTGAAGGACTGAGCGCATTGTAAATAAACTCAGCAGGGTTCTCACTCCAAGGAATGATGTCGATCTTTTCACCGTTCAGATCTGCAACGACAGCATTTACTCTGTCACCATTGATTCCTACGCATGCTCCAACTGCATCGACGTTCTCATCGTTTGACCATACTGCGATCTTAGATCTTGATCCTGCCTCTCTGCAGAAGCTCTTGATCTCAACTGTTCCGTCTGCGATCTCTGTTACTTCCTTCTCAAAAAGTCTCTTGACGAGCTCTGGATGAGTTCTTGATACAGTGATCCTTGGTCCTCTGTTTGTCTTCTTGACCTCTGTGATATAAAGCTTTATTCTGTCGCCTCTCTCGTAGCTCTCTCCCTCGATCATCTCTGACGGCTTTAAGAGTGCCTCTGTCTTGTCATCAAGGCTCACATTCACGCTGTCTCCAACCTGTCTCTGAACGATTCCTGTTACGATATCCTTCTCCTTCATATGGAAGTGATCGTATATAGCTGCTCTCTCGTTCTCGTTGATCGCCTGAACGATGACATTTCTCGCACGCTGGGCTGCGATTCTTCCAAAGTTCTTAGTTGTGATCTCTATATTTACTGTATCACCTATCTCGTACTTGCTGCTTATCATCTTGGCCTGCTCCAGTGTTATCTGGCATGCAGGATTCTCAACTTCCTCAACAACCTCTTTGGCTGCATATACATGGCACTCACCAGTCTCTCTGTCCAGTGAAACTGTAATGTTCTCGTCTGTATTGAAATCCTTCTTGCAGGCTGTCTTGAGTGATCTCTCTATAGCCTCAAGCAGAACATCCTTGCTAATGTTTCTCTCCTTCTCAAGCTGATTCAATGCTTCAATGATCTCTGACACCTTTTTATCCTCCTAATATATAAATGCTAATCGTATCATGGAAATATCTTTTCTCGTTATCGTTATCTCTGTCTCATCCTCAAGCTCAATGGTAACTGTATTCTCATCATATGCCTTGAGCACACCCTCGAATTCCTTTGCACCATTCACCTTGGCAAATGTCTTGATCTCCACGACCTTACCTATGCTTCTCTTGAAATCCTTCTCTTTCTTCAGTGGTCTCGTAAGCCCCGGTGAGCTGACCTCCAGTATATAGGCATCTCCTATATAATCATCCTGGTCAAGCAGGTCTCCAAGTGCTCTGTTCACTATCTCGCAATCACCGATCGTGATGCCACCTTCCTTGTCCGCATACACTCTGAGGTAATAATCACTGCCTTCCTTGACGTACTCCACATCAACAAGCTCCAGATTGTTCGCCTCAATGATCGGCATCACAAGTGCCTCCGTCTTTGCTTCAATATCCGCTCTCTTCGTAAATACGACCACCTTTCTGTAAAATATTATCCCCACAACAATTGAGAGTGGGCCAAGGCCCACTCTCATGCTGTAATCTATAACAATCTCACTTATTGTATCATAATTATCAAATAATTCAAGTACAAATATTAACAAATATTTATGCGTTTCTTCTGGCTGCGTCCTCACGGTAATATTTGTCAAGCACCTTGTTCGCCTTCTTGTCGTCAAGAACGCATTTGTTGGACAGTGCAACCTTGACGAGTTCATCCAGTGCTTCCTCCCTAAGTGCCGTGCTCTTGATGTTGACATTTGCAAGCTCTGTGTACGCTCCCATCTTTCTTGTGAGCGCCTCGTACTCCTCTGGAAGCATCCTGTCTATCATATTCCTGATCTGCTTGGATACCGCCTGGCTGTTGCCGCCTGTTGTGACTCCCACCACAAGATCTCCGCGGACGATAACGCCTGGAAACAGGAAGCTGCTGAGCTCCTTGTTATCAGCCACATTTACCATGATGCCCCTGTCATTACAATATGTACCTATCTTGGCATTGATCTCCGGGCGCCTGGTTGCCGCCACAACAATGTCTGCATTCTGCAGTATGTCAAGTGCCACGTTGCTCTCATGTACATTTATTCCCTTTATCGCTTTTATATCATCGCACACCTTTGGCGCAATGACCGCTATCTTCGCTCCGAAATACAGCAGCGAATTGATCTTTCTAAGTGCTGCCTTACCTCCACCTACAACTATTACTTTCTTGCCCTCAAGATCGATGTACATTGGAAAGTATGCCATATCTTATCTCCTCCGAATATTCTATAAATCTAGTCATATACTTACTGTGAAAGCTGCTTAAAAAACTTTCACAGCAAATTATAAATGAGGAATTAAGAAATGGCAATTACAAATAACGTTGGCTCACTAAAAATTCAGATAACGAACAACAATTTCTTTCCCGTCGAGGGTGCTTCCATATACATAAGCCCTACGGGAATGCCCGATTCCACCTCAGAGGAATTTGTTACAGATGAAAATGGGATTGTGATCGACGAAGAACTCCCTGCTCCCGATGTGGCCTACAGCCTGGAACCAGGTGATAACCAGCCATACTCAGAATACAACGTACTGGTGAATGCCCACGGCTACAATGAGCGTTTCATCTCCGGAGTCCAGATATTCTCCGGTGAAAAGGGAATACAGAACATAGAGCTGACACCCTCTGACGGAAGCGACACCACTCCGACAGTTCTCGATGCGCACACTCTCTGGGAGCAGTATCCTCCAAAAATTGCAGAGGATATGATCAAACCTGTGAATCCGTCTGGAGGTATAGTCCTGAGCCGTGTCGTTATCCCTGAAACCATAGTGGTACACGATGGTGCACCCACAGACCCCACAGCCAGAGATTACTATGTTCCATATAAAGACTATATAAAGAACGTTGCCTGCAATGAAATATATTCCACCTGGCCTGATGCAGCCATCCGGGCAAATGTACTGGCGATACAGTCATTTACCCTGAACAGAGTCTACACCGAATGGTACAGAGGAAAAGGATACGATTTTACGGTAACCAGCAATACCGCATTCGACCAGAAGTGGGTGTACAACGCAACCATATTTGAAAATGTATCACAGATCGTAGATGAGATGTTCGCCAACTATCTCTCAAAGCCAAACGTTACACAGCCTCTCTTCACCCAGTACTGCGACGGCAGACGTGTATCCTGTCCGGGCTGGATGACACAGTGGGGGTCAAAATCCCTGGCAGACGACGGTCTTACCGCCATCCAGATTCTCAGATACTATTACGGGGATACAATATACATCAACACCTCGGAGACTATATCCGGTATACCTTCTTCTTATCCGGGCTACGAGCTGACCATCGGCTCAAGCGGTGACAAGGTCTCCCAGCTCCAGAGACAGCTCGCCAGGATCTCACTCAACTATCCTGCCATCGGTACCGTAACCGTCGATGGTTTATATGGTCAAAACACCGCAGATGCCGTGAGAAAGTTCCAACAGATATTCAATCTTCCGGCTACAGGTGTCACTGACTATAAAACATGGTATAAGATTTCGCAGATATATGTGGGAGTTACCAAGATTGCAGAGAATGTATAATACACTGGGGGCAAACACAAAAAAAGCTGAAATCTTAATGATTTCAGCTTTTAGCAGTTCGTAGGGGAATCGAACCCCTGTTTTCGCCGTGAGAGGGCGACGTCTTAGCCGCTTGACCAACGAACCATAAGTGCTTGTATCCTGCCGCTTCGCTTGCGACCTGTTTAATATAACAGAAACGAAAGCAGAATGCAAGCACTTTTTTATAAAATTGCAAACTTTTTTCAGATTATTGACTTAATTTGTTCCGCCAGCCTACATAAAGTCAAACAGCGAAAGCTGATTTGTCTCCGGCATTCCGTCCAGGATTCCAAGTTCACTCATCTTCTCGATGGTTCCCTTGCCGATCTTTGCACGCTCATTGATCTCCTCCTTGGAGAGGAACGGCCCCTTCTGGGCGGCATCGTAGAGCTGCTGTGCAGCCTTCTCTCCCATTCCTTCTATGGATGCGAAGGATGGCATGATCTTGCCGTCTATTATCTGGAACCTGTCAGCCTTTGCCTTGTATATATCTATTGGAACAAAGTCGTAGCCTCTTGCGTACATCTCGAGAACTATCTTCAGATCCTTGAGCTTGCCCTCGTCCTTGGCTGATCTCTTGTTCTTGTCCACCTTGCTTATCTCATTGATATGGAAGAGAACTCTCTCCTTGCCAAAGCACATCATCTCATAGCTGAAGTCATCAGCTCTGATACTGAAGAATGCTGTATAGTATTCAAGCGGATAATTGACCTTGAACCAGGCAATTCTCCACGCCATCATGACATAGGCCGCCGCATGGGCCTTCGGGAACATGTACTTGATCTTCTGACATGACCATACGTACCAGTCCGGTACTCCGTGGGCAGCCATCTCCGCCTTCCAGTCATCCCATTTGTCACATTTGCCCTTGGCAACTATTCCCTTACGAACCTTCTCCATGATGTTGAAGGCAAGTCCGGCATCAAGTCCCATGTGTATCAGATAAACCATAATATCGTCACGACAACAAATGGCTGTCGATATGGTACACTTGCCCGACTTGATGAGCTCCTGCGCGTTGCCCAGCCATACATCGGTTCCATGCGCCAGACCCGCTATTCGCACAAGATCTGAGAAACATGTCGGCTTGGCATCTATAAGCATCTGCATAGCAAAGTCCGTTCCGAACTCCGGCACCCCCAGGCTTCCAAGAGGTATCCCATTGATATCCTCCGGTGTGATCCCCAGAGACTTCGTGCTGTGGAAAAGCTCCATGACATCCTTGTCGTCAAGTCTTATCTTCGTGGCATCAAGTCCCGTCAGATCCTCAAGTCGCCTGATCATGGTCGGATCATCGTGTCCAAGAATATCGAGCTTCAGCAGGTTATGATCGATTGAATGGTACTCAAAATGTGACGTTATGATATCCGATGTCACATCATTTGCCGGGTGCTGTATAGGTGTAAATGAATATATCTCCTCGTGTCTCGGGAGAACTATCATACCACCCGGATGCTGACCCGTAGTTCTTCTGACACCAGTACATCCAAGAGCCAGACGCTCCATCTCACACCTTCTCTTTGTAACTGTTGCATTCTCCTCAGCGTACTTCTTCGCGGATTTCTCATCCATTCCGGATGCCTTGGCCTCCGCCATAAGCTCCTCTTTGGAGTGATCCTTGAAATAATTGTACACATATCCAAATGCTGTCTTTTCCGCAACACCACCTACGGTTCCCGCCTTGAATGCCTTGCCCTTGCCGAAGAGTACCTCGGTGTATGCATGTGCCTTCGACTGATACTCACCCGAGAAGTTCAGATCGATATCAGGCTCCTTGTCTCCGTTGAATCCAAGGAATGTCTCGAATGGTATATCGTGTCCTTCCTTTATAAGCGGTGTTCCACAATTCGGACAGTCTCTGTCCGGCATATCACATCCGCTCATTCCCGAATACGACTTTACAAGCTCTGAATCAAAATCCACAAAGTGGCATTTCGGACAGATATAGTGAGCCGACAGCGGATTTACCTCCGTGATACCGGCCATTGTTGCGACAAATGAAGATCCAACCGAACCTCGAGAACCAACCAGATATCCGTGGTCATTGGAATCCCACACAAGCTTCTGTGCGATGATGTACATAACCGCAAATCCATTTGAAATGATGGAGTGCAGCTCCCTGTCAAGTCTCTCCTGAACCTGAGGTGGCAGGTCTGGGCCATATATCTCATGTGCCTTGGTATAACATATATCCGTAAGTGTCTGATCCGAATTCTCGATGATAGGAGGCGCCTTGTCCGGTCTGACCGGCTCTATCCTCTCTATCATGTCCGCTATCATATTCGTGTTTGTGATGACGACCTCCTTGGCCTTGTCACTTCCAAGATACTGGAACTCTGCCAGCATCTCCTCCGTGGTACGGAAATACAGCGGTGGCTGCATATCAGCATCGTCAAAGCCCTTGCTCTTCATGATGATCGCCCTGTATATATAATCCTCAGGATCAAGGAAATGCACATCACAGGTTGCGACCACTGGCTTGTTGAACATCTCTCCGAGCTCCACGATCCTCTTGTTGTATCCGATCAGATCGTCCATGGTCTTTGGATTTCTTGTATCCCTCGTCATGAATTCATTGTTGCCAAGCGGCTGTATCTCAAGGTAGTCAAACCAGTTGACCAGTCTCACTATCTCCTCATCCGACGCATCATCAACTATGGCACGGAACAGCTCTCCAGCCTCACAGGCAGAGCCTATTATCAGACCCTCTCTGTATTTGTTGATGAGACTCATCGGCATACGCGGCCTTCGCGCAAAATATGTCAGATGAGACTCAGATATGAGCCTGTACAGATTGACTCTTCCTATCTCGTTCTTTGCCAGGATGATTCCGTGATATGTCTTATCCTTCTTGATCGCATCAGGTGAGGTGCTTCCAAGGACATTTAGATCATCCATGGTCTTAACATCTCTCTCCTTCAGCATGTCGAGCAGCTTGAAGAATACTTTCGCCGTGGCCTCCGCATCGTCTATGGCTCTGTGGTGATGCGCATTCACGACTTTGAGTTCCTTACACACTCTGTCCAGAGTGAATTTTCCGAGCTCCGGCAGCAGTATATGGCTGAGCGTCATGGTATCCAGAACCGTGTTGTCGAACTTAAGTCCAAGCTCCTCCGCATTCATTCTCACAAATCCCGTATCAAATGACGCATTGTGGGCAACCACGATATCGTCACCGCAGAACTCCACAAATCTCGGAACGATCACATCGAACATCGGCGCATCCTTTACCATATCATCATTGATGGATGTGAGCTGTTCTATCTGGTATGGGATAGGCACCCCCGGATTTATAAACTCCGAAAATGTATCTACGACCTCTCCGTCCTTCACCTTGACCGCACCGATCTCTATGATCTTGTTGTGCTTCTTGGAAAGTCCCGTTGTCTCTATATCAAATACCACGTATTCCGAATCAAGGCTCTGATTCCTTGAGTTCTTGACCAGATCCTTCAGGTCATCGACAAAGTAACCCTCGACACCATATATGATCTTGAAATCTTTTCTGAGTCCCTTTGTATGGTTTGCTATAGGGAAAGCCTGAACAACACCGTGATCCGTGATCGCTATGGCAGGGTGTCCCCAGTCGCTGGCACGCTTCACGATGGTCTCTATATCGACCACGCTGTCCATCTCGCTCATCTTGGTATGCATGTGAAGCTCGACACGCTTCTCAGGATATGTATCCATACGAGGTACACGGAAGTCCTGAATGTGCTTCATACCGAGCACTCGGCATATCATAACCTCCTTGGCATACGAGTCGAACTCGGCAAGGCCCTTCATCCTATAGAACTTACCCTTCTGTATCTCCTCGCGGTAGACCTCCATATCCTCAGGACTGCAGAACATCTTGAAGCCTATGGTGTCTGTGAAATCTGTTATATATCCCGTCAGTATGATCTTGCCATTTCGGAGCTCTCTCTCCTCAGTGCTCATGATCTGTCCGTGGATGACGACCTCTCCGATACCATCGTTGATGCTGGATATCTCAAGCAGCTTGCCCTCCACATCTCTTCCTATGAACACCTCTGGATCATCTGAATATCTTCGCCTTCTTCCGAACTTCTCCTTTTCACCGCCATTTTTCTGGCCTGAATCGCCGCCGGAGGATGCAGGAGCAGCCTTCTTCTCATCAGGCTTGTGTCCCTCGCTCTTCTTATCTTCCTTCTTCGACACTCCGAGCTTATCCTTGTCCACGGCCTTTCCATCCACGATGATGTCGCCATGATCCCTGAGGTTGTTCAATATGGCATCTATCTTCTGCTGCTCAACAAGTGCACTGGCTCTCCTCAGCTTCTCCTTGTCCGCCTCACTGTACTCAAATGCAACATTGACATTCAGGTCAAATCTCTCCTGGAACATCTCCTCCATATACGCCTTTATTTTCTCAGCGTGTATATGCGCTATCTTACTGTCCTCTATAGCTATGGTTATCGCGTCTCCGTCACAGTACAGTTCTCCTATCGATCTGGATATAAGCCTGTAGCCCACATTGCTGAATGATCTTATATCGTAGAGTATGCTGTCCTGATATGCTTTGACTATTGCTTCGAGATTGTACTGTGTAGAAAGTGTATAGTGTTCCCGTATCTGGACCGTATACCTTTTATTGCCAAATACAAACTTACGGATACACTCCTCCGCCTTTTCTATATTCGGTCTGCTTATTATATGTCTCGATCTTATGTCAACCTGCAGGATATTTTTACTGTCATATATCGTGACTTTTGTCACATACACCTCGGTGAACAGACCTGCAAGCTCCTTAGTCATCTCCACTCCGGGGAACACCGTCATGAAGAGCTCCGCCTGCCCATTTCCGGCATCTGAAACCGCCGTTGCAGAGTCATCATTACTCTCATTTCCACTCACTGAGCCTTCCGGTGTATCAGCATCAGCCTCGCCCCCCTCGACCATATCGCCACCAGTGCCATCACTGACCACGTCTTCGTCCTCGGCATCTTCCTCCATATCATCTGCGATATGCCAGTCCGAGTCGTGAACATCCGCCTGGGTGTACGATGCGCTCTCCTGCTGCATATCAGCATACATCTGGCTCTCATACATCTCCTGTTCAGCCATCTGGGCTTCATAATCCATCTGAGTCTGCATCTCATCGGCATACATCTGATCTATATTCTCTTGTTCCAAAATACGATCTTCGTTGTTCAATCCTATTCACTCCAATTATCTAACTCGCGCTTCAGCGCCGGTATAAATTCATCCTCACTGAGTTTGCCAACTATCTCACCCTTTTTGATGAGCAGTCCGCAGCCCTTGCCTCCTGCAATACCAAGGTCTGCCTCCTTGGCCTCTCCCGGGCCGTTCACCACACACCCCATAACTGCGACTTTAATATTGAGATGGTCATAGTCTGACACAAGCTTTTCAACCTTGTTTGCAAGTCCGATAAGGTCAATCTCAGTACGTCCACAGGTCGGACATGACACAAGCTCTACTCCACCCTTTCTGAGTCCAAGAGCCTTGAGAATAAGCTTTGCCGACAGGATCTCATCCACCGGATCTCCTGTCAGGGACACTCTTATCGTATCGCCTATTCCCTCATGGAGTATGATTCCAAGTCCCACCGATGATTTGATATTTCCTCTTGTGACGGTTCCTGACTCCGTGATTCCCACATGCAGAGGGTAATCTGTCTTGTCCGCGATGAGCTCATGGGCTCTCACGCACATCATAACATCAGACGACTTGATGCTTATGACTATGTTGTGATAGTCAAGCTCCTCGATCATGCGCACCTTGTCAAGAGCGCTCTCAACTATTCCCTCTGCGGTCGCTCCGCCGTACTTCTCCACGAGATTCTTCTCCAGAGAACCACTGTTTACACCGACCCTTATAGGAATATTTCTCTTTCTGGCAGCCTCGACTACCTTTGCCAGCTTCTCCTGTCCTCCAATATTTCCCGGATTTATCCTGATCTTGTCCACACCATTTTCTATGGCCTTTATGGCAAGCCTATAGTCAAAATGTATGTCGCCCACAAGCGGAATGTGGATCTGTTTCTTTATAGCCGGGATTGCATCTGCTGCAGCCTCATCGTTTATCGTACATCTGATTATGTCACATCCGGCCTTCTCAAGCTGGAGTATCTGTGCAACCGTAGCCTCCACATCGCTCGTCTTTGTGTTGGTCATGGACTGTATAAGTATCGGATTGCCTCCGCCTATAACCCTGTCACCTATATGGATCTCTCTTGTCTTCATATATACTCACAGCGCCAGTACATAAGCACTGGCGCCTTTCCTCCTTCTTTAATTGCCTTTAACTGAAAAATACATTCTTTATATCATTGAACAATATTACGACCATGAGGATCATGACCAGCACAAATCCCACAAATGTGACTATGTTTTCCTTGTCCTTCGGAACCTTCCGCCTGGTTATAAGCTCGATCAGCAGAAACAGGAAACGTCCTCCGTCAAGTCCCGGTATCGGAAGCATATTCATGATTCCAAGGTTGGCCGAGAGAAGCACTATATAGTTCATCCAGTTGAGGAGAACCGTAAGGACATCGACCTTTGCAGCCTCATTGAACGTATCG
>OHQT01000863.1_pt1 | contig 13552 bp, 5 predicted proteins | sample 1578221 | NCBI WGS metagenome assembly OHQT01 (sample SAMEA3879547, study PRJEB24766) | human gut metagenome | biome: human-associated habitat; feature: feces | place: USA | collected 1985/1987
GATATTAAAATCAGTGCTTTGCATGGATTTTATCCTACTTTTTGTCAACTAGGCCTACAGTTTATTTATAAAATGATTTGTAATAAAAATAAATAATAGTAAATTTGCTGGAAACAAATACCGCTTTCCTATGAATCTATTTAAGAAGTGTATGCTTGTTCTCCTTGGAGCCGTGTGTCTTACGGCTATCGGCCATGCGCAGACGCGCACCGTGAGGGGGACCGTCACCGATGAGAACGGTGAACCCATAGTAGGGGTTTTTGTCCTGGAACAGGACACGCAGAACGGAACCAGCACCGACCTTGACGGAGCATATTCGCTCACCGTCGCCGACGGTGCGGTGCTTTATGTCCAGTGCGTGGGTTTCGAGCCCGTGTCGGTTCCGGTCGGGAGCCGTGACGTGATAGACGTAACGCTGCTGGAGGATCTGGAGGCTCTCGAAGGTACGGTGGTCATCGGCTACGGTACCGCACGACGCTCGGACGTCACCGGTTCAATAGCCTCTGTCGGAGGCGAGACCCTGAGGGCTATTCCCGCCACGGATGTTTCGAGGGCACTGGACGGCCGCATAGCCGGCGTGCAGATGGTGCAGACCTCGTCGCGCCCCGGTTCTTCGATGCAGATAAGGATACGCGGACAGCGCTCTCTCTCCGCATCCAACGATCCTCTGATCGTGCTTGACGGAATCCCGTTCATGGGAAGCCTTACGGATATCTCCCCGAGCGACATCAAGAGCATGGACATCCTCAAGGATGCCGCCTCCACCGCGATCTACGGCTCGCGAGGCGGTAACGGCGTGATACTCATCACGACCTACAAGGGAGTGCAGGGACAGGCGCCGAAGGTGTCGTTCAACATGTATACCGCTGCCAAGAAGGCCGTCAAATATCCTATGATGCCGGGTGACAAGTACATCCGCATGCGCGAGATGGCCGGTATCTACCAGAACTCGCTCGACGAGGACAATTCGGTATATACCGACTGGCAGGACCTGTTCTACCGCACCGGAGTCACCCAGAGCTACGACCTCAGCGTCACGGGAGGCACCAGGGGCGGAAGCTACCGTTTCGGAATGGCCTACTACAAGGACCAGGCGGTTATCCCCACCCAGGCGTACAGCCGTCTGTCGATGAACGGAAGCGTAGACCAGAAGATCGGCGACTGGTTCACCGTATCGTTCTCGACCCTGACCAACTACAACACCAACGACGGCAACCAGGTCGACATGTACGCCGTGCTTTCCAAGTCCCCCCTCGTCAATCCCTATAATGCCGACGGAACGCTGAAGACGCGTGTCAACCTGCCTTCGGACAACGACCAGTATATCTTCACGAGGGAAGTGGTCGAGAGGCTGCACGACGAAGGCACCTATGTGAGCGAGTCACGCTCGTTCGCAAGCTATAACACTGCTTCCGTGAAGGTGGACTTCCCCTGGGTCGAGGGGCTTTCGTATAAGCTCAGCGCAGGATTCAACATCAGGACCAACAAGAGCGGCAGCTTTACCGGAGCGGGAGTGAACGGCTCCGCCACCAATCCCAACTCCGCCTCGTGGTCGCAGAACGACATGCTCAACTGGACGGTGGAGAACCTGCTGACCTACGACCGCACCTTCGGCAAGCACCGCGTCAATGTCGTCGGCCTGTACTCTGCGGAGCAGACTACGACCACCGGCCAGGGCTTCTCCGGAAAGAACATTCCCAACGAGCTCTTCCAGTATTATAACATAGGCTCCTGCGTTTCCGAGGACATCACCCTGAACGGAGGCTCGTATTCGCAGTACGGACTCGTGTCGTGGATGGGCCGTGCGATGTACACCTACGACGACAGGTACATGCTCTCGGTAGCAATCCGCTCCGACGCTTCCTCCCGCCTCGCCCCGAGCAACAGGTGGCATACCTATCCCGCGATCTCCGCAGGCTGGAACATACACAAGGAATCCTTCATGGAGGCTGCTTCCGGCTGGCTGGACGAGCTCAAGATAAGGGTTGGCTACGGCGAGACCTCCAACCAGGCGATCTCTCCCTATTCTACCCTCGGAAGCCTGAGTACCCTGAGGTATAACTTCGGCGACGAGAGATATGCCCTCGGATACTATGTCTCCACCCTGCCCAACAGCGAACTCGGCTGGGAGTATTCCCAGACCTGGAACTACGGACTCGACTTCGCCATGTTCAAGGGACGCCTGACGGGTACCATAGAATACTACTCCGTACATACCAACGACATACTCCTCTCGCTCGGACTCCCTTCAACGGCCGGAGTCGGCAGCTATACCACCAATATCGGCGAGACCCAGAACCGCGGTATAGAGCTTACGCTCAACGGAACCATCATAGACAGGGGAGACTGGACCTGGACGGCAGGAGTGAACTTCTACGCCAACAAGAACAAGCTCATCGCCCTTGCCGACGGACGTCGCGAGGATACCGGAAACTGCTGGTTCGTAGGCTGGCCTATCAACTGTATCTACGACTACGAATATGACGGACTCTGGCAGGAGGGCGACCCCTACATGGACATACTCGAGCCCAGCCAGTACAACACCGCCACCGGATACAAGGATGCCGTAGGCTCGATAAAGGTCAAGTATCACGGCGAATACAACGAGAACGGCGAGCCCGTCAGGGCTATCTCCGCCGACGACAGGGTGCCTATGGTGGCCGACCCTCTGTTCGCGGGAGGTTTCAACACCAATCTCAGGTGGCGCAACTTCGACTTCGAGGTCATCGGCGCATTCCAGGCCGGTGGAATACTGCTTTCTTCGCTGCATTCTTCGAACTCATACCTCAACATGCTCAACGGCCGCCGTGGACAGATCGATGTGGACTACTGGACTCCCGAGAACCCTAATACGCGCTATCCCCGTCCCGGTGCCCTTTCGAGCAACGACAACCCCAAGTATGCCTCTACTCTCGCATACTACGACGGCTCTTTCCTGAAGATACGCACAATCACTCTCTGGTACAGCTTCCACAAGCTCCCTGCCCTGCGCAGGGCAGGCATATCCAACCTCAGGGTGTATGCAACTCTCCAGAATCCCGGTCTCGTGCTCTTCTCCGACTTCTTCAGGGAGACGGGCCTCGACCCCGAGCCCAACGCCAACGGCGGTTCTACCGCTTCCGGACGCCCCGGCCCCGGCCGTCTCTCATATGTCGGATTCAACACTCCGAATACGCGCAATTTCCTTTTCGGTATCAACCTGACTTTCTAAATACGATTCGGATATGAAAACTGTCAATACGATAATAATCGCGGCGTTGGGTTCCGTAGCACTGCTGTCTTCATGCAACTGGGTGCTCGAGGAACATCCCAAGACCCGCTACACTCCCGACTTCTTCACGACTCCGGCGGGTGTCGAGGGCGGTCTGACTGCGCTCTATGCCAGCCTGCGATACGAGAACGGCAATGCCTATACCTATAACTTCCTGACGACCGGCACCGACGAGGCCACTTTCGCACAGAGTGCCGACGGCAACTTCAAGGTTGCAGACATGTCCGGCAACGGGGTGCTCGACTATTCGAGCTATTCCGGAGGCTACTGGACTTTCACCTATATCAATACGGCCAACGGTATCATCGAGAATGCCGAGAGCGTAGGTCTCGACCCCGCGCTCGTCGCCGAGGCGAGGTTCTTCAGGGCCTTCAAGTATTTCAACCTTGTGAGGATATTCGGCGGCGTGCCGCTCGATCTCGGTTCCGGCGAACTCAAGTTCAATACGACTCCCGTGCGTACCTCCGTGCGCAACACCGTGCCCGAGGTCTACACGAGGTGCATATTCCCTGACCTGAGGACGGCGGTGCAGGACCTGCCTGACAATCCCCGTCTTTCCGGAACCCTCACCAAGACTGCGGCGCGCATAGTGCTCGCGCAGGCTTACCTGACCTACGCATGGTGGCTGGAGAATCCTGAGGATATACCTACCTATCCGCTCTGCGACAGGGTCGATCCTGACGGACACGACTATGCATGGTACTTCCAGGAGGCCTACGACCTTGCCATGGAAGCTATCGAGAATCCCGGCCCGTTCGGTCTTGAGGACTACTTCTACAAGGTATATCTCGGCTCCAACGACCGCAACTGCGAGCAGGTACTGTATGCCGACCACACCGAGAACTCCGAGCAGTACAACGGCTCGAGCCTGACCTACGGCAGCGGCGGCGGTGCTGACAACTTCGCCAGCTGGATGCTCCAGTGGAATTATCCCAACATGACTGCGGAGACGGACAACGGCACTAAGATAGCCCCTGTCCTGCGTACCGACAACCAGTTCCTCGGACGTCCCTGGACGCGTATGGCCCCTACCCAGGAGGCCCTTGCGATGTTCGACAACAAGGACAAGGACTCTCGCTTCGACGGGACTTTCACATGGATCTACCGTACCAACTGGACCCAGGGTGGAGATGAGACTACGCAGTGGGTGCTCGGTCCCAACGGCCATCATATCGGTATAGGCGAGCCTTTCCTGGTCTTCCTGCCTGAAGAGGACGAGAGCGTGCAGTATAACTACGATGCGGCGCAGATTGTCGCCGGAACGAGCCCCAACCATAATGCATATGTGATTAATCCCAGCGGAGTCAGCCGTATGGCATATCCCGGCCTGTGGAAGCTCGGCCCCTACCGGACCAACACTACCGGAATAGGACAGCCCAACGCCGCGTCGACAAGGCCGTTCGTAATCCTGAAGTTCTCCGAACTGTATTTCATAGCCGCCGAGGCTGCCGTCAAGGGAGCTACCGGTTCGATGACCGCGAGGGAGCTGCTCAACGTGCTCCGTGCGAGGGCAGGAAAGTGGGAGTACAAGAACAACGAAGCCGTGCCCTATGTGGCCGACTTCAGCAAGGAACTTACCGACGCCACTCCCCAGGAGATAACGATCGACTACCTGCTCGACGAGAAGCTCAGGGAGAACTTCGCGGACGGATTCAGGTGGTTCGACCTCGCGCGCACCCAGACCTGGCATACCAGGGCTGCGCAGTATACGATCGCAGGTGCTGCGAAGGACGACCATACCCCCGTCACCTATACCCGCACGATCGAGAAGTACCATTACCTGCGTCCTATCCCCAAGGGACAGATCGACGCGATGATGATGAGCGACGCGGAGAAGGAGGCGTACCAGAATCCGGGCTATATTATGGACTAGAAAACCTAACCGCAATATTCATATTAATAACCAAAAATCTATCGCAATGGGACAATTTTTCAAACTGTCTTTATCGGCCGTCTTGTGCGCACTGCTGCTGCCGTGCTGGAGCTTTGCGCAGAACCGTAACATCAGCGGAACGGTTACCGACGAGAACGGAGAAGCCGTAATCGGTGCCGGAGTGGTCGTGGTCGGCCAGAGTACTATCGGTACGACTACCGATCTCGACGGTACCTATACGCTCAGCGTTCCCGCGGGTGCTACGGCGCTTGACTTCTCATGCATCGGATATGACGACAAGAGGGTGGAGATAGGCACCTCGTCGGTAATCGATGTGGTTCTCGAGGCCAACAACTTCATCGAGGAGACCGTGGTCATCGGTTACGGTGTACAGAAGAAGAGCGACCTTACCGGTGCGGTTGCGTCGGTGCGCTCCGAAGACCTCCAGAACCGTTCCACCTCTGACGCCGCCTCTGCCCTCCAGGGAAAGGCTGCCGGCGTACAGATCCTGACCGGTTCCGGTGCGCCTGGTGAAGGTGCCGAGATCCGTGTCCGCGGTTTCTCTTCAAACTCAGGTAACCTCGGGCCCCTGCTCATCGTGGACGGTCTGCAGGTCGACAACATCCAGTACCTCGACCCTGAGATGATCGAGTCCATCGAGGTCCTCAAGGATGCCGCCTCTGCCGCAATCTACGGTGCACAGGCAGGTAACGGCGTAGTGCTCGTGACGACAAAGTCTGGCGCGAGGAGCCACGACGGCGAGGGCAGCGTGTTCTACAACACACAGTTCTCCCTGAGCTCCCTTTCGCGCAAGCTCGACATCATGAACGCGCAGGAGTACATCGACTTCGGCCTTGCGCAGGGCTTCCTCAATCAGAATCTGCTCGACACCTACTATGACGGACATACCGATGTCAACTGGGGAGAGGAAGTGTTCGTACCTACCTGGAGCCAGCGTCACACCGTAGGCTTCCAGGGTGGAAACGACAGGGGCAACTACTTTGCTTCGATCAACTATGTCGACAACGACGGTATCTTCAAGGGTGACAAGGATACCTACAACCGTCTGACCTTCCAGGTGAACGCGAGCTACAAGATCAAGAAGTGGCTCACCGTCGGTACCAACAATTCCATTGAGAAATGGGGCACCAAGAGCGTTTCCCAGAGAAGCGACAACGGCTCTGCCATGCTCGCTACCCTTACATCTTCTCCTCTGTTCCCGGTAAGAGTCGACTATGACGGACTTACTCCGGCGATGCAGGATGCGCTCGCGAGGGGCGTGAAGGTTATCCAGGATGCCGAGACGGGCCTTTACTGGGGCCTTCCTCTGATTGGTGAGACTCAGTCCGCCAACCCGTTTATCCAGAGGGACAACTCCGACAGCTCGAGCGGAGGTATAAGCATCAGGGGTGTCGCATATGCGAACCTGAATCCTTTCAAGGGCTTTACTTTCACCTCCCGCTTCGGCTACCGTATCTCCCAGAGTACTTCCCATAACTACTCTGAGCCGTATTATGCGAATGCATTCGTGAAGAGCGATACTTACAGTATTTCGGCGAATGCAAATACGAGCCATTACTACCAGTGGGAGAACTTCATTAACTACGATAATACCTTCGGCAAGCACGCTGTGAGCGCGATGGCCGGTATGTCGTTCATCGAGAACAATTATGACAATGTTTCGGCATCGGCTTCCGGCGTCGACATCCTCAGGAACTATGCCGAGAACTTCCGCTACATCAACTACCTCAAGTCCGGTGACGATGTGTCGAAGAACATGGGAAATGCTCCCGAACGCTCGGCCCAGCTTTCATACTTCGGACGCTTGGGCTACACCTATGACGACCGTTACAGCGTTCAGGCCAACTTCCGTGCTGATGCCTACGACTCATCCAAGCTTCCGGCAAGCGGACGTTGGGGCTATTTCCCTTCATTCTCGGCAGGCTGGACCATCAGTAATGAAAGTTTCATCAAGGACAACGTAAACAGCGATATTCTTTCGTTCCTGAAGATCCGTGCCTCATGGGGACGTAACGGAAATATCAACGTGCTGAGCGGATATCCCTATACTACCACTATTAATGTGAACGGTGTATGGTATCAGTGGGATGTCGAAGATCCTGCCCTGAGTTATGGCTCCATGCCTTCGGGTCTTGCAAACGAGAACCTGAAGTGGGAGACTTCCGAGCAGCTTGACCTCGGTCTCGATGCCAGGCTGTTCGACAATCGTCTTGTATTCGCGATGGACTACTACCGCAAGGATACGCGAGACCTGCTCGTGGGTGTCCGTCCTGCGATGGAGGTGGGTGTCTCGGGTACGCAGATTGCCAATGCCGGTGCAATACGCAACAGCGGTTTCGAGTTCGAACTCTCATGGAGGGACCAGATAGGCGATTTTTCATATTCGGTTGCAGCCAACATGTCTACCTTGAAAAACGAGGTGACTTATCTTGATCCTTCGATCGACCGTCTTTCTGGCCGTACTCCTCAGGGAACCAAGCTTACTACGACCTTCGAGGAAGGCTATCCTATATGGTACATGCTCGGATTCGTGGCCGAAGGATTTGACCCTGCTACGGGCGAGGTCATTTATAAGGATGTCGATGGCAGCGGGACAATCGATGACAACGACCGTACCAACATAGGTTGCGGTATCCCTGACCTGACTTACGGTATCACCATCAATCTCAACTGGAGAGATTTTGACTTCACCGTATTCGGAACAGGTGTCTCCGGCAATGAGATCTATCCTACCGGTTGGCGTACCGACCGTCCTTCCTGCAACACCTACAGCTATTATTGGAATAATGCATGGAAGCCCGGCCAGGACAACAGCAATGCCAAGTTCCCTGTAATATCCGATTGGACTCAGGATGCCTTCAGCTCTACGCTCAATATTTTTGACGGTTCGTATTTCAAGATCAAGCAGATCCAGCTTGGATATACGTTGCCCAGGAAGTGGACTGAGAAAGCCAGAATCAGCCGCCTCAGGGTATTTGCTTCCCTCGAGAACTACTTTACGTTCACGAAGTACATAGGACTCGATCCCGAGACTGCCACCTCCGGTGGAAACTCAAGCGGTATCGACCTTGGTACATATCCTACTGCAAAGCAGTTTATTCTCGGTCTGAATCTTACATTCTAATTAAACAGAAGGTGCAATTATGAAAAAGATATTATTTGGATTGACCCTTGTCGCTTCGTTGGTGGCGCTTTCCGGTTGCGAATCCCGTCTGGATATACCGCAGAAAGGTGTCGTGCCGATGGAAGACTATTACAAGACTGACGAGGATGCCGAGGCCGCGCTTATCGGAGCATACTACACCAATGCCCGTTACTATTCCAATAACGGCAACAGTGCCCTCGGCTGGAACGACTCGCCCTTCCTCTCGCTGTGGACTTATGCCAGCGACGAAATCTACGCTGCCGGCAACAACAATGCCGACAACGTGCCCCAGCAGGAAGTCCATTCGTTCCGCTTTGACAACAACAACTCTGTAGTGACGGGTGTATATCAGTCATGGTACCAGTGTATATACAGCTGCAACCTTGTGATTGACAACTTCGCGGGCGAGAAAGCCGACACCCCGGTCAAGAAAAGGTGTGTCGCTGAGGCGAGGGTGCTCCGTGCGCATGCCCAGTTGATGCTTGCACTGGGATGGGGTACGGCTCCTATCGTCGATCATGTACTGTCTGCCGATGCCAAGCCTGGTAATGCCGAGTCTCAGGAATATGTTCTGGAATGGATAGCCAACGAATGCGACCTTGCAATGGCCGACAATGTCCTCAGGGAGCGCGAATCGGCATCCGACAAGAACGGCGCCGTAATGGTGACGAAAGCGTTCGCCCAGGCTGTCAAGGGCAAGGCATTGCTGTCGTTGAAGAGGTGGGAGGATGCCAAAGCGGCTCTCCGGCCCATCGTCGAGTCTGACAAGTATGCCCTTGTCCCTTCTGACCAGATGGAAGATCTCTTCCACCTTGAGGGAGACGGATGCAGCGAATCCATATTCGAGTTCAATCTCGTATGGGATGCAAGCAACGGTGACTACTACATGAGAACTCCTCTCAACCAGCCTATCCTCTGGAACTGGCGTTCGGAGAAGATGTATATGCCTAACGGCGACGGAACGCAGGTGGTGAACAACGGATGGGGAGAGGTGAATCCTTCCAAAAAGTTCATCGAGACTCTGCTGGAGCATGACGGCATAAACTCTGCCCGCCGCAAGGCATGGGTCAAGAGCTATGACGAGGTCCTCTACGAGATGCCTTATACGAGTGATGCTACGGCTACCACCATGGAGGCCAAGATGAAGGACAGGTCGAGGGGAATCCATGCTGCCGACGGCCTTTACGGCCATATCGGCTGGTTCATGTGGAAGAGGAATTACCGTCCTTCCGATCTTAACCCGAGTCAGCAGATAATGTATAACTTCCCGATAATGCGACTCCCCGAGGTGCTCCTGATGTATGCGGAGGCATGTGCGATGACCGGCGATCCCGACGGAAGCGGACTTGCCGCGCTGAACAGGATCCAGGACCGTGCGCAGTCTCAGCATCGCAGTACGGAGTGTACGATGGAGGAAGTCAAGGTAGAGAAATTCCTCGAATGCTGGTTGGAGTGCACCCGTTTCCAGGATCTGGTGCGCTGGGGTGACGCCGAGAAGGAACTTGGAGACAACGGCACATACTATCCTTCGTTCTGCGACGGAATGTTCACCAATCAGGAAGAGGAGCACAGAGGCTATGTAGACGAATCGAATGCCACCTGGTGTATCGACAGGTATGGTGACAAGGTGGGCTTCAAGTCAGGCAAGCACGAACTTTTCCCGTTCCCGTTCTCCGAGATTCAGATCAATCCCAACATCAAGCAGAATCCCGGCTGGACCACGGCAGCCGCTGAATAAGGGTTTAAAGCTGTTTTCAGCATTTTCATATTAACTGTTTTCATCTTTAACCACAGAGGCAGGGCCCGTGCGGGCTCTGCCTCACTTTTTGCCGGCGACTGAAATTTCGTTATCTTTGGTTTTGTCGTGGTATGCTTCGCAAGGAGGGAGAACGGAAAATCTGAGGGATCCAAAGGGCAGATAAAAGGGCGGATGATATATTCGCCGGTTAATCGTCGGATAAGTGTACCCTTGTCCCTCTCATAGGAGTTTGGAGTGGGTGATGGCGGGAGTCTGTTCCACTAATTCCGGCCGTACCCAGTGTTTTTCATGCCATGCGCCAATATCGTAGAATTTTTGCCAATCTCCAGCCTATGCAGAACCTTCTCCCGTCCAAATCCGTGTATATGAAAACAAATTGGAGATAATAAACGGTGGCGTATTGCCTGAAGGGTGGACTGTAGAAACCTTGTTGTCTTCACATCGGAGTTCCGCTATGATGCTTCGGGTATTTGGACGATGTTCAAGTTTGAATATCCGGAAAGAGCTCTTGCCCAAAACGACCAGAAGACTACCCAAAAGGCCATGCAAAATCTGTCGGAACAGCAGCAAGCCATACTGTCATTCTTAAAAGGACATCCGGAAGCGACCCGAAAAGAGATAAGCGAAAGCATTTCTAACATTACAGAGGATGGTGTAAAATACAATCTTTCCCGTCTTCAAGAGCTTGGCTTGCTGAAACGTGTAGGAGGCAGGAAGCAAGGATATTGGCAAATTATAGAATGAAGAATGGATTATGGACGATTTGGAAGAATCTGAAAGTTAGCATGAGGACTTGAATGCGATGGGTAATATTGTTGTGGACCGATGATGCTCTTATATTCCGTAATCAAGGAACCATGTTGGTGTCAAAGCAGCAGTATTTTGAAGGTAGCCGCAGCATCTGCCGTAATCCTATTCTGCAGAAGATGTTCATGCGGCTTGGGCGTGCCGAGAAGGCGGGAAGTGGAGTAGATAAGATTGTCGGTGGTTGGCGTTACCTGGGCTGGCCGATTCCTACGGTGGTAGGAGAAACCAGACCTGACTATGTGGTGCTTATCATGCGTGTAGGTGTAAAGAGGCCAGGTCTTTTTCCGAGATAATAAAAAGGTGTATATCAACCCTTTGCTTGAGTCGGGGAAGTTGAGTATGACCGATCCGAGTCGCCTACGAGCAGGAACCAGAGGAGCACAGAGGTAGGGTCTGTGCTCCTCTGCCTCCCTTGTTGTATGGCCGATGAAAAATCGACTACCGTTTGATTACAATCCAGCGTCCAGCCTTGTCGCTGCCCTCGCGGATTATGAAGCCCTTCCTGCGTAAAGAAGCGATTTCACGTTTCAGTGTGGAGAGAGAAATATCTGCTCTCTTGGCAAGTTCTTCCCGGGTGATGGCGGGAGTCTGTTCCATGATTGTCATGAGCAGAGTCTGACGCTCATTTACAGGCTCATTTACAGGCTCATTTACAGGCTCATTTACAGGCTCATTCAGAAAATAGAGAGAGAGTCTCACCTGCATTAGTTCGGTATGTTCCACTAATTCCGGCCGTATCCAGTGTTTTTCATGCCATGCGTCAAGTATAAGCGGAAAGCCGGAGCCTATGTTCTCGCCGTATCCAATCATGCGGAACAGGTTCTGCATCCGCTGGTTGCGAGCCTTGGACTCTCCGCCTCGGTAAATTTGTTCCAATGGGAGTTTAAGCAGTCCTGGATTTGAGAGCACGATATGGTCATCATATTTTTCAATCTTAAGGACACCCTCTATCATGAAATCCGAATGGATTATCATATTGGTTACGGCTTCGCGTACGGCTTTATGCTGCATGGTATCATCCTTTCTGATTACTCCTTCCATATTGAATGGACGATGCAGGTCTTTTATCAGTTTAGGTAAGACCGCCCGGAAGAAGTTGAATAAATTGTTCTCCCAGGTGCCGTCGTATGTAAGGCGGTCGCTATAGCGTTGCTCTCCAATCAGGCGCGACTTGTCTATATAGTCCATTCGCAGGTTGTCGAACCTTTCGCGGACAGAAAGTCCCTTCCCGAACATCAGTAGCCCTGCCATCGTAAGGTTTTCCGTTCCGTCCTTGCGGCTTTTGGCATAACATCCGAATTGTGTCAGGAATTCTTTGTGCTCAAGCGAGTTCCAACCGTGATCTGGGTTTTCCGTCTTGAACAGCATACGATACCGTTCCAGTGTCGGAATATCGATATCGTCCATAGTAAAGTTTTCTAATATCAATCCGTCGTTACCTGATTCTACTGCATCGCGGAGCATCATTCTCACTTCCTGTTCAGAGCAGTGGTAGTCTCCCTCATGATTTCGTTTGAATGTTCCTTTTATTAAGTTGTTGTTGATGTAAACAGGGCGAAGTGAGGATTCGGCGCGGGGAATAGATACCGCTATTATGCTTTTGCCTTCAATGTCGGTGATTCGTACATCTTCATCGCGTAGGAGGTTTATGTTGACTTTCTCTTTATTGTTGATAGTGTTCCATAAATCTTTGCGCATTTTCTCTGTGTCATTTACACCGGTTATTTCAAAGCGCTTGGATTTGTCATGCTCGTCCAGATGTTCTACTACTCCTAACAATATTGTACCGCCGTATGTGTTGGCAAAAGCGGAATAAGTCTCCCACATTGAATTGGGGATTCCTTTCAGTGCGCTCTTGCATTCGAGTGCCACTCGCTCGCCATCCTGTAGTATGCTTCTTATGTCGATGTCCATTAGTATGTGTCTGATGTTTTATTTCTCGTCCGGTATCCTGAGGACGGCGTAGAGTCCGTCCTTAGCCGAGTAGTCGCGGTTGAAGAGCTGGGGATAGTTGGTCCTGCGTGGTACGGGATAGTTATTCTTCCAGGATCTGTCATCCGTGAGACCCCAGAAGGTGACGCGGTCTATCTGGTCCCTGTGCTTGTAGAATATGCGGAAGAGCTCTTCGTACCTGTCGTTGAGCTGCTTCTCGACCTCGGGAGGGAGTCCGTCCTTGTAGGGGTCGAGGAAGATTTCGAACTCCTCGAGCTGGAACTGGGGTTCGGTGAGAGACTGTCCGATGATCTGGCCCTCCTTGGTGAGCGGCAGGACATCGACATCGAGTTCGGTTATCATGACCTTGACTCCGAGCGAGGCGAGAGTGTCTATGGCGTGCTCGACATAGTCGGTCCTGGGATAGTTGAGACCCCAGTGTGCCTGTATGCCTACGCCGTCGATCCTGATGCCCTCGGCCTGGAGCTTCTTGACCATGGTGACTATGCCGTCGACATGCGAGGGTCTCCAGACGTTGAAGTCGTTGTAGTAGAGTTCCGCGTCGGGGGCGTAGCGGTCGGCGAAGATGAAGGCGTTGCGTACGACCTCATAGCCGTCGCCTCCGAAGGCCTTGACCCAACCGAGGTTGCGGTACTCACCGTCCTCTCCTATGATTTCGTTGACGACATCCCAGGCATCGAGCCTGCCGTTGTAACGTCCGGCTACGGTCTCGATGTGCTCGCG
>OHQT01000865.1_pt1 | contig 13549 bp, 9 predicted proteins | sample 1578221 | NCBI WGS metagenome assembly OHQT01 (sample SAMEA3879547, study PRJEB24766) | human gut metagenome | biome: human-associated habitat; feature: feces | place: USA | collected 1985/1987
ACATAAACTAAACTTCACGATAATGAAAATCAAATCAAATGATCCTATTTGGAAGGATGTTTATTCTCAGTCTAAATTGCCCGCCTCTTTAGAAGGGTTGAAAGAAATGTCTACCAATCTTTGGTGGGTGTGGAATCATGAAGGAGCAAAGCTATTTGGAAAAATAGATCCTGCTCTGTGGAAGAAAACAGAAGGAAATCCTGTTCAATTATTGCAGAACCTATCTTTTCAGCGGACAGAAGAAATATTGGCTGATAAAGAATTGATGGCTGAAATCACAAAAGTTTATGCTGATTTCAAAGCTTATATGAATGTGAAGCCAGATCAAACCAAACCGTCTGTTGCTTATTTCAGCATGGAATATGGTTTGACGAATGTTTTGAAAATTTATTCAGGTGGTTTAGGTGTTTTAGCCGGTGACTATCTGAAAGAAGCAAGTGACAGTAATGTCGATATGTGTGCTGTTGGTTTCTTGTATCGTTATGGTTACTTTACACAAACCTTATCAATGGACGGCCAACAGATTGCTAACTATGAAACACAGAACTTTAATTCTCTTCCATTGGTTCAGGTTATGGAAGAAAATGATGAACCGATGGTGTTGGAAGTTCCTTATCCAGGACGTACGGTTTATGCACATATCTGGAAAGTTAGTGTAGGTCGTGTTCCTTTGTATTTAATGGATACGGATATACCGCAGAATAGTGAATGGGATCGTTCAATTACTCACCAATTGTATGGTGGTGATTGGGAAAACCGTATGAAACAGGAATATCTGTTGGGTATCGGTGGTATCATGATGCTGAACAAGCTGGGTATCAAGAAACAGATTTATCATTGCAATGAAGGACATGCAGCTTTGATCAATGCACAGCGTTTGGTTGACTATATTCAGAAAGAAGGTTTGTCATTCAATCAGGCATTGGAAGTAGTTCGTGCATCTTCACTTTATACTGTACATACGCCGGTTCCTGCTGGACATGACTATTTTGATGAAGGTCTGTTTGGTCGTTATATGGGTGAATTCCCGAACAAATTAGGAATTAGCTGGCAGGAATTCATTGACATGGGACGTGTGAACCCGGGTTCAAATGAAAAGTTCTGTATGAGTACTTTCGCATTGAATACTTGTCAGGAAGCTAATGGTGTAAGTTGGTTACACGGAAAGGTTTCTCAAAGAATGTTTGCTCCTATCTGGAAAGGTTATTTCCCCGATGAATTACATGTTGGATATGTAACGAATGGTGTTCATATGCCTACTTGGGCCTCAACAGAATGGAAAGAGTTCTTCTATAAGAGATTCCATAAGAACTTCTATGCAGATCAATCTAATCAGAAGTATTGGGAAGCTATCCAGACAATGCCGGATGAGGAAATTTGGAATATCCGTCAGACATTGAAGAACAAGCTGATCAAATACATCAAGAATGAATATAAGACTACTTGGTTGAAGAATCAGGGAGATCCTGCTAAGGTAGTTTCTATTTTGGAAAAGATCAATCCGAATGCATTGTTGATTGGTTTCGGTCGTCGTTTTGCTACTTACAAGCGCGCACATTTGTTGTTCACAGACTTGGATCGTTTGGCTAAGATTGTCAACAACGAACAGTTCCCGATTCAGTTTGTATTTACAGGAAAAGCTCACCCGGCTGATGGTGGTGGACAAGGATTAATCAAGCATATTATTGAGATTTCTCGTCGTCCTGAATTCCAAGGTAAAATCATTTTCCTTGAGAATTACGACATGCGCTTAGCACGTCACTTGATAGCTGGTGTGGATGTGTGGTTGAATACTCCGACTCGTCCGTTGGAAGCTTCAGGTACATCAGGTGAAAAAGCAGAAATGAATGGTGTATTGAACTTCTCTGTCTTAGACGGATGGTGGTATGAAGGTTATCGCGAAGGTGCTGGTTGGGCATTGACAGATAAGCGTACTTATGAAAACCAGCAGTATCAAGATCAGTTGGATGCCGCTACTATCTATCAGATGTTAGAATCAGAAATAATACCAACCTACTATGCTAAGAATAGTAAAGGTTATTCTCCTGAATGGATTCAATACATCAAGAATTCAATGTCTCAAATCGCTTACAATTATACAATGAAGCGTATGTTAGACGATTATATTGACCGTTTCTATAAGAAGCTGGCTACTCGTTCAGCAGTCCTGGTGAAAGACAATTATGCTAAAGCCAAGGAAATAGCAGCATGGAAGGAAGAAGTTGCTGCTCATTGGGATTGTTTTGAAGTAACTTCATTTACGAGTGATGCTGAATTTGCTGCTAACGGACCTGTAGTAGGTAAGGAAAGTACCTTCAGCCTGGTAATTGATCGTCATGACTTGTCTGGTATGTTGGGCGCTGAAGCAATCATTACTAAAGAAGATCCGGAAAAGCATCAGACGGTTATTATCGAGAAGAAAGAATTCGAGCTTAAGAAAGAGGAAGGTACAAATATGTACTTTGAATTGAAGATTACTCCGACAGAAGCAGGAAATCATAAGTTAGGTTTCCGTATCTTCCCGAAGAACCCGAACTTGCCTCACCGTATGGACTTCGCTTTTGTACGTTGGATTCAGTTATAATTGACGATATAAAGCGTAATTTCGTACTATAAATACATAAAAAGAGTACATCTTTTGGAAGGTGTACTCTTTTTTGTATGATCTGATTTGATAAAATCGGATATTTTATTATCTTTGCTTTGTCGGAAAAGGGGTATTAGCTCATCTGGCTAGAGCGTTAGACTGGCAGTCTAAAGGTGATCGGTTCGAGTCCGATATACTCCACTGTTTTATATTACTTTTCGGAATGATTATTTATAACATCACTTTTCATATCGAGAAAGATATTGTACCAGAGTGTTTGAATTTCCTGAAATCCATTTATATTCCATTGGCTACGCAGAGTGGTTTTATGCATTCTCCTTGTTTACATCGTGTTTTACCTCATTCTGAAGAAGAAGAGGGATGTAGCTTTGCTGTACAGTTTCGGGTAAAGAATATTGATACATTAAACTATTGGATAGAGCGGGAAGGTCAAAACATTTCTCGTCAGTTAATTCAACAATTCGGATCTAAGGTTATCGGATTTACTACGGTTTTGGAGGAAATAGAATTGTAATGGTGAAGGAACGTGTGATATTGGGTATAGATCCAGGTACCATTGTAATGGGTTATGGGGTGTTGTTGGTTTTGAACAATAAGCCATATCTTCAAACAATGGGTGTGCTTCAGTTGAATAAATATGAGGATCACTATTTACGTTTGAAGAAAATCTTTGAGCGGGTATTGGGGCTTATTGATCAGTATCATCCGGATGAGTTGGCTATTGAAGCTCCTTTCTTTGGGAAAAACGTACAGAGTATGCTGAAGTTAGGACGGGCTCAGGGAGTAGCTATGGCGGCAGCGATGGAACGAGATGTACCAATCTTTGAATACGCTCCATTAAAGATCAAGCAGGCAATTACGGGAAATGGAAATGCTTCAAAGGAACAGGTTGCCGGAGTATTAAAGAGCTATTTGCGGATTAAAGAGGAAAATATGTTACCGCAATTGGATGCTACAGACGGACTAGCTGCCGCTGTATGTCATTTCTTCCAGAGTAGTTCGCCTGTCCTTGAGAAAAAATATACCAATTGGGGAGATTTTATCCAAAAAAATCCTGATAAAATACATAAAAAATGACAGTCATTGTATCTGTTATTCAGATAATGACTGTCATTCTTTCAAATAATTTGTTGGTTATACTGTGTTGTATTTATACAATACCTTGAGCCATCATGGCACGAGCTACCTTCATAAATCCGGCAATATTGGCACCTTTCACATAGTTGATGTATTCACCTTCACGGCCATGTTCTACGCATTGGTGATGGATATTGCTCATGATTTGATGCAAACGTGCGTCAACTTCTTCTGCACTCCAAGAAATATGCATTGCATTTTGTGTCATTTCCAAGCCTGAAGTGGCTACACCTCCTGCATTAACAGCCTTACCCGGAGCAAACAGCTGCTTATGTTCGATAAACATGTCAACAGCTTCAGCTGTACATCCCATGTTGGATACTTCTGCTACACATAAAGTATTATTTTCAATCAACATTTTTGCGTCGTTAGCATCCAATTCATTTTGAGTTGCACAAGGTAATGCTATGTCTACTTTTTGTTCCCAAGGCTTACGTCCAGGATAGAATGTTGCGTTTGGGAATTCTTCAACATAAGGGGCAACTACATCGTTTCCAGAAGCACGGAGTTCTAACATGTAATCTATTTTCTTACCGGATATACCTTCCGGATCATATACATAGCCGTCAGGACCCGAGATAGTCACTACTTTAGCTCCTAATTCTGTTGCTTTTGTGGCTGCACCCCAAGCTACGTTTCCGAAACCAGAGATTGCAACTGTTTTACCTTTTATGTCGATTCCGTGTTCATCTAGCATTTGATGAACGAAATACAAAGCTCCAAAGCCTGTTGCTTCTGGGCGCAAAATAGAACCACCGAATTCCATTCCCTTACCAGTAAAGGTCCCCGTATTCTCACGAGCCAGTTTCTTATACATTCCATATAGATAACCAATCTCACGGCCTCCAACTCCAATATCACCGGCTGGAACATCTGTATCCGGACCTATATTACGCCATAATTCCAATATAAAGGATTGACAGAAACGCATTATTTCAGCATCACTCTTTCCTCTGGGAGCAAAGTCTGAGCCACCTTTTCCTCCACCCATAGGTAATGTTGTAAGCGCGTTCTTGAAAGTTTGTTCGAATCCTAAGAATTTCAGGATTGATAAATTAACGGATGGATGGAAACGCAGACCACCTTTGTACGGGCCGATCGCATTGTTGAACTGAACACGATAGCCTAAGTTAATCTGAACTTCTCCTTTATCGTCCACCCAAGGTACACGGAATGTAAATATACGATCCGGCTCTACAAGACGTTCTATTATTTTAGCTTTTTCAAACTCTGGGTGCTCGTTGTACACCTCTTCTATTGATAAAAGAACTTCTTTAACGGCTTGCAAGTACTCTTTTTCTCCCGGGTGCTTGGCTTCCAGTGATGATAAAATAGCTTCTGTTTTCATATTGTAATCGCTTTAAGTCTAACATTATGTTTGCAAAGATAGCGATCACATTGAAATAAACAAGATTTTAGCTTACAATTTGAAAGAAATCCGTTATGTTTTTAAGCATACAACAATTTGGTGGATAAACTTGTTCTATAAGAAGTTTACCAAAATTTGTTTTGACTTGGATTGTATTCGAATCCTACAGATTCCAACTCTTCAACCAGACTTTTTTTATTTACATGCATATCGTCGCATAATTCATCCAGCGATTTATAATGATCTCTTAAATTGGTATTGATGAAGCTGAATAGGATCATCGGATCTTTGGGTAGTTCCATTTGTTTTTACGTTTATTATAAATATGATAACCTTATTATTCGGGGTGCAAAGTTACGATATTTTTTCCTGAGTTGTTTAGTTGTGGTTCGTTCTTTAATGTAAAAATACCGGAGAACAAGTTTACGTTTCATCAACGGTGTAACTTGTTTCCGGTATTAGAAATTGTTTATTCAAATGTATATAAATTAATCAGAAGTGATGTTTCTTATTTCGACATCTTTTTTCTGCGTTCCATTTCAGCTTTCAGCATCCGAAGTTCACGTCCTGTTTGTCCCGCTACGGATGTATTTTCTTCGGCCCGTCTGATTAGATATGGTAGAACATCATTAACACGCGCATAAGGAACATATTTGGTTACGTTATATCCCTCATGAGCCAAATTGAATGAAATATTGTCGCTCATTCCTAGTAGTTGAGCGAAGAATATCCGAGGATCATTCTTTTTTAATCCTTTTTCTTCTATCAATTTAGCTAATTTGTAATTACTTTCTTCGTTGTGAGTGCCAAGGAATAATTCGAAACGGTCGATATGTTCGACAACAAAACGTACCCCTGCATCATAGTTCTCATCTGTTGCCTGTTTGTCTTTGCAAATAGGATCCGGATAACCCATAGCCGCTGCCCGGGCACGTTCTTCTTCCATGTAAGCTCCGCGTACGAATTTTATGCCGGGAATATAATCTTTCTCAAGTGCATCGGCATAGATTTTCTGCAGATAGGCCATACGGTCGTGCCGGTACATTTGTAGGGTCGCAAAAACAATTGCACGTTTCTTGTTGAATTTGCGCATAGCTTCGTCTGTCAATTTATCTATGGCATCCTGGAAGCAGTAATCTTCTGCATCAACCAGGATACGTACATCATTGTCGTATGCCCGTTGGCATAAGGCCATGAAGCGCTCTTTAAATTCCCTAAAGGCTTTTACTTCCTCTATTGTTAGCTCACTGTGTCTTTCCGAAGCTTTAGCAAGCAATTCATCTGTTGTAATGGTAGAAGGTTTGAAAACGGCATAGGCTAGATTTTTGTTTTCTTTGGCATAGTCGATGGAACGAATGGTTTCTTCAAACGTTGCCTGTATACCTTTTGGGGTTTGTTCTCCTTCAGCCGAGAAATCAAGTGTTGACATCACATTGAATTCTTTCAGATGATTGATCGCTTTTTCACAATCCTGCAAGGTTTCTCCACCGACAAATTGTTTATATAATGTAGGCTTTACAGCCCAAGCCAGTGGAAAGTGGATCTTCAACGCGATCATTGTTCCCCATTTAGCAAACTTAACCAATCCGGGATATTTGATCGTATTGAACAGAAGGTAAGCATTTTTCAGCTCACCTTCACTTTTTGCCGAAAAGGCAATTTCTGTATTATTAAAATCAAGCATGATTGTCTTGTAATTACAAGGTTAACGACTCTAACTTTGATTTTATTCTTCTCCTAAGAACGGATAACCGTAACTGGTTGGAGGAACTAATGTTTCTTTGATACAACGAGGATTTGTCCAGCGTAATAAGTTCAATGGACCACCAGCTTTGTCGTTTGTACCTGATGCACGAGAACCACCAAACGGTTGTTGAGCAATAACGGCTCCTGTCGGTTTGTCATTAATGTAGAAGTTGCCGGCAGAATAACGCAAAATATTAAATGCTTTATCGATGGCATAACGGTCGTATGCAAAGATTGATCCTGTTAAACCATAAGGAGATGTACGATCGCAAAGTTGTAATGTTTCTTCGTAATCTTTGTCTTCATATACGTAGACGGTGATAACCGGACCAAAGATTTCTTCAACCATACTCTTGAACATCGGATTGGTTGTTTGGATAACTGTTGGTTCAACAAAATAACCTACAGATTTGTCTCCGTGACCACCAAACAGAATTTCAGCATCAGGTGATTGCTTTGCATATTCGATATAACTCATGATATTATCGAATGAAGCTTCATCGATAACGGCATTGATGAAGTTTGTAAAGTCGCGTACATCACCCTTCTTGATTTCTTTCAGCATATCGCCTACATATTCTTTTACATCTTTCCATAAAGATGCTGGAATATATGCACGAGAACCTGCCGAACATTTTTGTCCCTGATATTCAAATGCCCCTCTTACAATCGCAGTTGCTACATCTAGTGCAGAAGCAGATGGATGGGCAAAGATATAATTCTTACCACCTGTTTCTCCAACTATTTTGGGATATGATTTATAATGACCTAAGTTTTCGCCGATTTGACGCCATAAAGTATTGAACGTTGTCGTTGAACCGGTGAAATGGAATCCAGCCAAATCCGGACTAGCCGTGATTACTTTACCGATAACACTACCTTGACCCGGGATGAAGTTGACAACACCGTCTGGTAAACCGGCTTCCTTGAATACTTTCATCAAGAAATAGTTAGAATACAAAGCTGTTGTAGAAGGTTTCCATACAGCAACGTTACCCATCATGGCAGGAGCCATATTCAAGTTAGAAGCAATGGATGTGAAGTTGAATGGTGTTAGAGAAAAGACAAAACCTTCTAATGCACGGTATTCCATCCGGTTTAAAATGCCTTTTTCTGAATAGGGTTGATCAGCATAAACCTGGCTGGCGTAGAATGTACTGAAACGAAGGAAGTCAATCAATTCGCAAGGAGCATCAATTTCTGCCTGAAATGGATTCTTACTTTGTCCTAACATAACAGAAGCATTCAAAATATAGCGGTACTTGGTTGCCAAAAGCTCTGCAACACGTAACATCAGAGAAGCACGTTCTACCCAAGGCAGATCTGACCATTCTTTGTGTGCCTTCATTGCAGCATCAATGGCCATTTGTACTTCTTTTTCACCAGCTTTGTGATAGGTTGCCAAGACATGGTGATGATCGTGCGGCATAACGACATTGCCAGTATTACCTGTGTAAACTTCTTTTCCACCAATAATAAGAGGTATTTCCCATTTTTCTGAAGCTAATTGTGCCAAGGCACTTTTTAAAGCTTTTTTTTCACTTGAACCGGGAGCGTATGATTTTACCGGTTCGTTCTCTGGCTTGGGAAATCTAAAAATTGCATTATCCATAAGGTATTAATTTGTTTAATGGTTATCTTTTTAAATTATCTCCGTAAACATAGTCAAATTCTTTCAAATGTAAATGATTTGAAGCGTTAAAAAAACACTACAAAACAAATTCGTCTATTTTATTTAAAACTGGTATAATTGGATCGGGATTTGAGTCTGATAAAAATGTATTTCCAAACTATAAAACAGTTCTTATATAATTATGTATAGGAGCCTTGAAAACACTTCTCGAGAGTTTTGATTTTAATTCTCGTGACTTTTATTTTTGATTCTCGTTGGTTTTGTAACACTAGGAGCGGAGAAGGGATGGACGTTATTTATCTGTATCGTCAGTCGGAAAGATAAACAATTTAGGGGTGATGAGGATTCATTGTTGAAAATAACCCGGAAGGAAAATGTGAAGTGATTTTTATGAAAAAAGACTTTATCGGCTATAAATATCAAATTTCCTGAAAATATATTGTTTTTCTGAAATATATTGAGTAATATTGCCGCTGAAAGAGCAAAATAATAAAATAAAATGAGAAACCGATTGCGTACCGACAACATGTATCATACATGGGCTTTAATGACCCCTTGGGGGGTTAGTATTTGACACTTCCGTTCGAGTGGACAAGATTTGTTCCTGCATTATTAGGAATACCGAACGTAAATTCTTGCTCGTCCACATTTAATTTTCAGTTTTATTCATTTAGTATTAATACAGGAGAATAATTTCGGGGGAAACTTTGTCTTCTTCTTTACATCGGAAATTATTGTCCGCTAATTCGATATAAGGATGAAAGTATTAAAATTTGGAGGTACTTCCGTTGGTACAGTTGAAAGTATTTTAAGTGTAAAGAAAATTGTAGAGGCGATTGATGAGCCTGTAATTGTAGTTGTTTCCGCTTTAGGTGGTATAACCGATAAATTGTTGCAAACTTCAATGATGGCTGCTCAAGGAGATGTAGCTTATGAAAAAGAATTCTCTGCCATTATTACTCGTCATTTAGATGTTATAGAAGGGGTTATTCCAGATCTGGAGACACGGCGCAGTGTACAACGGCGTGCCATGGGATTATTGGACGAATTAGGAAATATCTTGAGAGGTGTATTTCTGATCAATGATCTTTCTGTGAAAACTTCCGATACGATTGTTAGTTATGGAGAACGACTGTCTTCCTTGATTGTTTCCCATGTGATTAATGATGCTCAATTATTTGATTCCCGAAAATTCATCAAGACGGTTAAACAGTTTAATAAGCATGTTGTGGATTTTGAACAGACGAATCAGTTGATTCGGGAAACTTTTAATCCACTGCCAAAGGTTTCTCTTGTTCCTGGTTTTATATCAACTAGTAGGGATAATGGTGAGATCACTAATTTAGGTAGAGGTGGTTCTGATTATACGGCATCTATCCTGGCAACTGCTTTGGATGCTTCTGTCTTGGAAATATGGACTGATGTAGACGGCTTTATGACGGCAGATCCGCGGGTCATCAATTCTGCATACGTAATAGACCGGTTGAGTTTTACAGAGGCAATGGAGTTGTGTAACTTTGGTGCTAAGGTAATTTATCCGCCAACCATTTATCCGGTTTATCATAAGAATATACCGATCCGTATCCGTAACACATTCAATCCGGATGCTCCGGGTACTTATATTTCTCGGGAGAAGGAGAAATATGATGGAAAGGCATTGATTAAAGGAATATCTTCTATTAATGATACATGTCTGATTACTGTACAAGGTTTGGGTATGGTGGGAGTAATTGGTGTGAATTACCGTATCTTCAAAACTTTGGCCAAGAATGGAATCAGCGTGTTTATGGTTTCTCAAGCCAGTTCAGAGAATAATACGACTTTCGCTGTCCGGAATGCGGATGCAGATCTGGCAGTTGAGGTTTTGGATAAAGAATTTGCTGCCGAACGGGCTCAAGGGGATATGAATGATACGGTGGCAGAGAAAGATCTGGCAACGGTGGCTATCGTAGGAGAAAATATGAAACGGACTCCGGGTATTGCCGGTAAATTGTTTGGAACGTTAGGACGTGCAGGTATCAGTGTGATTGCTTGTGCACAAGGAGCTTCCGAGACGAATATATCGTTTGTTATTAAACATAAATATTTACGGAAAGCCTTGAACTCCATCCATGATTCCTTTTTTCTGTCCGAATATAAGGTCTTGAATTTATTCGTGGTTGGTATCGGTACCGTAGGTGGAAACTTATTGGAACAGATTCGTTTGCAACAGCCTAAGCTGATGGAACAAAATGGCTTGAAGCTGAATATTGTTGGTATTGCCAATTCGCGGAAAGCGTTGATCTGTCGGGATGGCATTAACTTGGATAATTACCGGGAAGAACTGGAAACTAAAGGAATGGACAGTACGCCGGAAACGTTATGCGAACAGGTCTTGAAGATGAATATTTTCAATTCCGTATTTGTGGACTGCACGGCTAGTCCGGATGTGGCTGCACTTTATGCCCGTTTGATGAACGGAAACGTATCTGTTGTGGCTGCAAATAAAGAGGCCGCTTCTTCTTCTTATGAGAATTATCAATTATTAAAGGAAACAGCCCGTCATCGGGGAATCAAATTTTTGTTTGAAACCAATGTAGGAGCTGGTTTACCTATTATTAATACAATGAACGATCTTCGTAACAGCGGAGATCATATTTTGAAGTTGGAAGCCGTGCTTTCGGGTACCTTAAATTTTATATTCAATACGATCAGTCCGGAAATCCCGTTAAGTCAGGCAATACGAATGGCGATGGATGCAGGGTATGCTGAGCCAGATCCTCGTATAGACTTAAGTGGAAAGGATGTCATTCGTAAATTAGTTATCTTAGCTCGTGAAGCAGGATATCAGGTGGAACAGGCGGATGTGAAGAAAGAACTCTTTATTCCTGATTCTTATTTCCAGGGGTCTTTGGATGATTTCTGGAAGAATATTCCACAAATGGATTTGGAATTTGAAGAAAAAAGAAGACGTTTGGAAGAAGAACATAAGCGTTTACGTTTTGTTGCCAAAATGGAAGATGGCGTTTGTCAGGTAGGTTTACAGGCATTTGATAGTCATCATCCGTTTTATGAATTGGAAGGAAGTAATAACATCATTATGATTTCAACCGAACGCTATCATGATTACCCGATGATTATTAAAGGTTATGGAGCGGGTGCAGATGTGACAGCTGCAGGTGTCTTTGCTGATATTATTTCAATTGCGAATATTCGCTGATCTCAAGTTAATACAATAGGGCTGCTTATGAAAACACTCATCATTTTAGGAGACGGAATGGCCGATGAGCCGATAGCTGAATTGGGTGGGAAAACTCCGTTGCAATATGCTGATACACCAGCAATGGACATGTTGGCTCGCTTAGGAGTTACCGGCCGATTGAAAACAGTTGCAAAAGGTTTCCATCCGGGTAGTGAAGTGGCTAATATGGCTGTTTTGGGCTATGATTTGCCAACTGTTTATGAAGGAAGGGGTGTTTTGGAAGCAGCTAGTATGGGAGTTGAACTGCAACCCGGTGATATGGCTATGCGTTGTAATTTGGTTTGTTTGGAAGGTGACTTATTGAAAAACCATTCGGCTGGGCATATCAAAACGGAAGAAGCAGATCTCTTGATACAAACCCTGAATGCTGAATTAGGATCAGAACGGATTCGATTTTATACAGGTGTATCTTATCGACATTTGTTGGTGATAAAGGGGGGCGACAAGCGATTGGTTTGTACGCCACCCCATGATATTCCTTTACAACCTTATCGTCCGAATCTAATCCGGGCAGAAGTTAGTGAAGCCGAAGAAACTGCTACTCTGCTGAATCAGTTAATCGAACGGTCGCAAGAAGTCTTGAAGGATCACCCTGTAAATATAAAGCGAATTCAGGAAGGACATGATCCGGCTAACAGTATCTGGCCGTGGTCTCCGGGAGTGCGTCCAGCGATGCAGACATTAAAGTCATTATATGGCATTCAGAGGTGTTCTGTTATATCGGCGGTCGATCTGATACGGGGAATCGGTGTTTATGCCGGAATGAAAGTCATTCAAGTAGAAGGTGCTACCGGATTGTATGATACCAATTATGAAGGAAAAGCTGCTGCTGCTTTGGAAGCCTTAAAGACGGATGATCTGGTTTATTTGCATGTGGAAGCTTGTGATGAGGCCGGACACGAAGGTGATGTTCGTTTGAAAATACAAACCATCGAAGATCTGGACCATCGCATTGTTGGTCCGGTACTTCAGGCTTTGCAAACATGGGAGGAACCGGTTGCTATTGCAGTTCTGCCTGACCATCCGACACCGTGTTCTATCCGGACACATACGAATGTCCCGGTACCTTTCCTGATCTATCGTCCCGGTTATGAACCGGATTCGGTAACTGAGTTCGATGAGTTTTCTGTCGAAGGTGGAAAATACGGATTGCTGGAAAAAGATGAATTTATCAAACTGTTAATTAAATCAGAGAAGTAATTATGAAATACTATAGTACGAATCGGCAAGCGCCGATGGCATCTTTAGAAGAAGCCGTAGTGAAAGGGTTGGCAGGAGATAAAGGCTTGTATATGCCAGAGCGTATTTCGTCGTTGGATCAATCCTTTATCCAAAACATGAAGTATCTTTCTTTTCAGGAAATCGCATGTACAGTTGCGCAGGCTTTCTTTGGAGAGGATATTGAGAAGGATACACTTCGGCAGATTGTTTGTGATACATTGTCTTTTGACACGCCGGTAGTAAACGTAACGGAAAATATTTATAGTCTGGAGCTTTTCCACGGTCCGACATTGGCATTCAAAGATGTTGGTGCCCGGTTTATGGCACGATTGCTGGGATATTTTATCCGGAAAGAAGGACTGAAGCAAGTAAATGTGCTGGTAGCTACTTCTGGAGATACGGGTAGTGCCGTAGCAAACGGTTTCTTAGGGGTGGAAGGAATCCATGTCTATGTCTTATATCCGAAAGGTAAGGTAAGTCCGATTCAGGAATGTCAGTTTACTACCTTGGGACAGAATATAACCGCTTTGGAGATAGACGGTACTTTCGATGACTGTCAGGCTTTGGTGAAATCGGCTTTCATGGATGAAGATC
>OHQT01000873.1_pt1 | contig 13443 bp, 12 predicted proteins | sample 1578221 | NCBI WGS metagenome assembly OHQT01 (sample SAMEA3879547, study PRJEB24766) | human gut metagenome | biome: human-associated habitat; feature: feces | place: USA | collected 1985/1987
TGATTGATTACGTTTAAACTTATAATAATTAATTAAGTTATTTATTGCTGCTTTAATATTAGCATTGCCAGCCTTTGTCCATAAACTTACAGCTTTTTCTCTGTCCTTAGTTAATCCACCAGCACCCTGATAATACATCGTGCCTAAATAAGCCGCAGCTCTTGGAGAACCTTTATTTTCAGCTATTGTATATAATCTAACCGCTTCATTCAGATTTTTTACAACACCATAACCCTTCTCATAACATAGCCCTAACATACAGTAGCCTTCTTTGTCATCTTGTTCGCTTGACTTTTTGTAATATAAATATGCCAAAGAGACGTCTTTTGTAATGCCTTGCCCTAATCTGTATGCATCTCCCAAATGGTTAAGGACATTGACATTGGCACCTCCTATCTTTTCATACAGTCGATAATAGAATACCGCAGCACCATAATCTTCGTTTCCCCAAAAAGAATTGCCAAGTTGTTCAAACGTTACTAAAGATTCACCTGTATAAGGCACTTCGTTGATGTTGTCAACACTAAGTTTTGACAAGTAAAAATGTGCGGAGTCCAGCTTCTGAACACTATAATAATACATTCCAACTTTGTAATTTCCGTCATCAGAAAGTTTTTCAAGTTGCAAGTAATCGGCAATAGCTCTTTCAGTGTCTGTCTTCTGTCCGTCCAATCCCAAGTAAGTATAATCAATTATACGTTCCTTAGCGACCGTAAGCCCTTGTGATGCGCCGTACCAAATTGCATGAATACCAGAACAGCTACGCCAAGGCCATGAAACCGTTCGGGTTGCAGCGTGGAATTGTCGGTTCTACCGCCAAGCATCAGGCTAACTCGGAATATTACAGGCAGCAGGTAATCCAGTATGAAGAGGATATAGCCAAGTTGCAGGCCGATGTGGAGAAGACGCAATAAGGCAGACACACCTTCCTCGAGTGGTTCGGAAGGGAGACCTTGCCAGAGCAAAAAAGAACTAGCTGACAAGGACAGTCTGATTGCCGAGCTCTATAAACAGATTAAGGATTCCCAGACTAAAAAGGCACGGTTGCAGAAACAACATAAATCGGAAATCGAGAAATTACGAAACGGCTATCAAAAAGAAATAAACAAGGTCATTCATCAGGCGGAAGCGGCATAACGGCAGTCCAAGGAAAAGGACACAATAATAAACTTGCAGAGGATGCAGATAGGCCTGCTCGACAGAAAAGCCAATCCCCGGCGTTACAATTCTCCTCTTGTGCAGAGCTTGTCTAAATAAACGTGTCCAACTATCAGAATTCATCGCTTCATATCTAGACATGGGTCAGAGATGAATTTCTTAAGAACATCAAAATCCATATAAACTATGATGTAGCCCAAAGACATTTCAAAGGTCAAATTACGGATTATGAGTTTTCAATGCCGTCTTCGAGCCGCATGAAAAAGTAAAAGGGAAACAGGCTGAGCTATTGGGCCAGCATTCATTCTTGCCGTCGATGGACTGGCAAAATTCATGTCGGTATTGGTTCTGGCTGCTCATCGTCTAACCTTCCGTGGAGAGAACAAAAATATGAAAGAGAAAAAGAGAACCAAATCTAATTTTAACATGAATAATAATGGCTTATATAAATTATTTCGTACTTTTGTGTATTATTAGATATCAAACAATTAACAATAAAGACAATATAATGAAAATAGGCAGAAACGACAAATGTCCTTGTGGCAGTGGATTAAAGTATAAAAAATGCTGTTTAATCAAAGAAGTAGAAGAAAAACAATTGACCAATGAAATGGAAATGATTTCTAAAACCACAAAAATTACAGATGAAAACGGCAATGGATTTTATAGAATATTTTGGGATGATAAAGTCGAAAAAGTAAACCCTGTTGAATATTATAAAAATTTTGAGCTGCATAAAAGAGCTATTGCCTATTGTGATTTATTACAAATGAAAAATCCTTCTCTCGCGCAAAAAATATCATCTGACTTTTATGTGAGATTTGCAAAAGAAGAAATTGCAAAAGAAAAATTCTGGGAGGCCAAAGAACAAACAGAAATTCCAGAAAACTTTTTGACACTACTTGAAACAACTAGAAAGAAAGATCAAATTTCTTTATTGAAAGGATTGTCAATCAATCCAGATCAATTAACTGCATTAATTTTCAAATCATTCAAGGAACATAATTATCTTTATAGTAGATACCGATTTGAAAATTTGCCTAAGGATTTAAAGGATAAAAGAAAGCCTAAAATTGCAGATATCTCAAAAGAAGATGCGGTTACCATTATAGGAGATACAGATTTAACTGAAGGACAGGTCAAGAAGATGATTAATGAACGCAAAGTTATTATTGCTCATTTTTTAGACAGAGGTGATGAATGGCATTGTTTCTTTATAACATATAATAGCATTGGAGGTAAAGAGAATCATAAAGGTGGTCAACCTCACTTTCATTATATTTCAAGTGCCTTTGGGATCACACGAGATGATTTAATTAAAAGCATGGAAAATGGAAATTATAAATCAACTTCAGTGCATATTGATTTGTTAGGATACGGTAATCAGCCTATAGCTAATACTGATGAAAAATAATCTCAATAAGAAAGGATGTCAACCGGAATTTGTTGGCACCCTTTCTTTTTTATAACTCATCTAGAAAATTCTTTGCATGTCGTTTACGGAATGAATAAGGATAAACGACTTTTTTCAAAGGGCATCATTATTTATGTCAAATTCTCAGACAAGAAGAATCTTCTATTGAACTTTCGGATTGCACTATCCCTCAAGAATATACTTGCGTATATAATCATCTAGCATACGTTTTACCTTGAATGTTGGCAAGGTTTGTCCCTGTTGACGTTCAAAAAAAGTCTTTGCCTTTATAACATCAGCTGTGGCTATGAGATTGACAAAACGATTGTATTCATTAATAGTATCTTTTGTTACATGAGTATTCATCATTTCACGCAGCAACTCTTCATTAATGCCGAAATCACTTGCTATTTGATGGATACTATCATTCTGCGCCTTGGTTTGGTATTCGATAATGTAATCTTTGAATGTTTTTCCACTTTCCAAATCCACATTGCCATTCTCCACATCATGTAAAAATATACTGGCGAAGCGTTGTTCTTCCTGGGATAATGATGCAAAAGATTTATGCAGTTCTTCCAATACAGACTCTCGCTCGGTATCAGTTGCTGTTCCGCCATTGAGTACTTTCAGGTACTTGTCGAAACGGCTGTTCAGATATTCTGCATCTATTACACCGGTATCTATTTCTGTAATATATGGGTCAATATCGTAAGGAACATCATCGGAACCGCCACCACCTCCTATCCCGCTCTGTAATTCTTTGTATCGTTGCACCAATGTAGAGAATGTCAATTCATCCATTAATGAACTTATGACTATCTGTTTTCCGTCTGCATCTTTAAGCTGATACTGTTGCTTGTTCCACCGGAAACCTTGTATTCTTGCCGCTTCTAGGTGCTCATTGAAAAGCCGGAAAAGTTTAGCAAACTGTCCACGCTCTGCTTCATTATCAGGCAATTTGGAAAAAGAATCTATGCCGGCATGTTCAAAGATGAATTTGATGTCTGTATAAAGTTCGTTCATTTTTCTCAGGTTGAATGCCAATGGGTCGGCAAATAGTTTCACAGGTTTTCCGTCAGAATAAACCTCTACCGCCTTGTCTATATTCCGTTTCATCGTATGTGGGCGACGGTAATAGCGGATTATTCCGAACGGTTTGTCTGGCCCGAATAAACGGTTTGTCCGACTAAAGGCTTGAATGACATTCTCATACTCCATCATTTTGTCGATGTAGAGCGTATTTATCCATTTTGAGTCAAAACCTGTAAGCATCTGGTTGACCACAATGAGAATATTTATCTGTTTTTCTGGCTCAGAAGCAATGTTATTGTATGGTTCTTTATGAGCAAGGCGAAGCGATACATCTACCTTGAATTGTGCATGCATCGGAATAGTATATTCCTTTCCGAACATCTCCTTATATCCCTCGAGGATTTCAATCAATCCGTCCTCTTTATATTCAGCACCTTCAACATTGTCAATCGAAGGGTCAAATAGTGCCGTTACATTCAAATCCGGCATATCTTCTTTTAACAGGCGATAGTAGGCTATAGCTTCAGGAATGCTATATGTGGCAAGGATAGCATGGAATTTTCCGCATTGACTAAGCGTATTCCAGCAATCTTTAATGTCACCAACTACGGCCCTATGGTGCTTGTCACAGTTGTATTGGCTTTCTGGCAAGAAATCTTCTATCCCTTTTATATAAGACCCATCATCAGCCATGTAGCCAGCCATAGGAACATTCGTTCCTTGCATATATTTCAGAAAGATCTCTTTTTTCTTTTTGTCAGCCATTGCTTCTGTCTCATTGTTGCCCTTAGCTCTTTCCAAGGCTACAGCACGGCGCAAATCACGCTGCTTGTAAGTCTCCACCAACTTTGGTTCAAAACCAAGCACATTCTTGTCCCTTATTCCGTCAGCAAGCAGATATTGGTGCAAAGGTTCTCCGAACACTGTTTGTGTGGTATTCATATTCTTTTGGTTCTCATCTTTAATGGGTGTACCTGTAAAACCGAAGAAAAGCGCCCGAGGAAATGTTTCCTTTATGGTAATGAGCATATCGCCAAAAGTACTGCGATGGCACTCGTCCACAATAAAAACGATATGCTTTCGCTGTATTTCCGCAAGGTCTGCAGCCCGTTTGCCAATCTCACCTACGTTAACTCTGCTCATTTTTTGTATGGATGTTACAATCAATGTGCTTTCTGCACCGTCATCTTTAAGATGATCTATCAGAATGTCGGTATTGTCCGTATCCTGTACATTTTCGCTGTCACATGCAAAATTCCGATAATGGTCAAGACTTTGGCTACCCAGTTCTATACGGTCAACAAGGAACACCACTTTGTCAGCATCTCCAGATTCGGCAATAAGTTGGGCAGCTTTAAAACTGGTCATTGTTTTCCCAGACCCTGTCGTATGCCAAATATAACCGCCCTTTTGCTCTCGTGCATTCCAATCGGCTTTTGCCACTTTTGTACTGATGGCATTGGCTGCATAATACTGGTAGCTGCGCAATACTTTCAAGATGCCGTCCCCTTTGTCTGCTATCGTGTAGAAACCTATCATCCGATGAGCCATTGGGATAGACAGTAACTTCGATGTCACTTCTTTCCAATCGTTGATCGGCTCGTTGTTGGAGTCTGCCCAATGGAAATAATAATCCCGATTGAACTTTCCTTCCATACCGGGATTAGCGAAGTAAAGCGTTTCCTCAGGATTCATGGCCACGAATATCTGCACCAATGAAAATAGTTTGGTAAAAATACCTTCGTGCGAATACTTGGCTATCTGGTTGGCAGCCTGTATGGTTGGTACTTTACTACTCTTTAATTCAACATGTATTACCGGCATACCGTTGATAAGAAGCATCAAATCGCCTCGGCGTTCAGGTAATACCCGTTTGCCTCGTTCAAAACGAGGCTGTCGTACAATCTGATAGCGGCTTTTCCCTCCAGCTATCTCCAATCGGTTGTAGATAGAAAGACTGACTTCTTTACCCAAATGGTCGGGGTCATGAGGGTTGTCTCGTGTGATACTGATGGTCTTGCCATTGATGAAGCCGTTTAGAGCCACAGGAGTTTTAAGTTCTTCTATTTGGTCTATGATTTGCCGCATTTCGCCATCTGTCAGCGGTTGATCATTCAGGCGGTCTATTCCGCTATTATTCTGAAACAGAATGTCTGCCCAGTTTTGTATCAGTTCTTTCTCTGTCGGGTATTTCAATACATTCGGAGACCAGCCATTACGGATAAGTTCCGCAACAACAGCCTCTTCAAATGGGGTTTCATGCTCAAATCTCATAATCGGTCCTCCATATATCTACATCAAGCAAACATCTTTTGCAAGAGACTTTGCTTCATGGTTCGTATTTTTGATAATTTTTCTCTGTTATCAGTTATTATTTTATCCAAGAGAATAAAATAATGTCCAACTTCATATTGTTCATTTTTGTCTATAGGCAAAGTAATAGATGTATCAAAAAAATCCTCTGCAGAAATATTAAGCAAGCCATGATTTCTTGCTCCTTCTGCTGCTCTTTTTACAACTTCTTCGTGCCAATAATTTGTATCATAGAATGCAACAATATAGTCAGAATCAACCATAGAATTGTTTAATGCAAACACAATGTATAAAGTGGATAGTACTCCTTTTTCATACCTGTCCAAACGTTTAATCGCTCCATAAGGATAGCCATCTGATGAACTTTTGTTGTAAGCAAATTCTCCTTTCCTTATTAGATAATAGCCAGATACATCTTTACTCGCTATGCGTGAATTAAAAAACTCTCCTTGATCTATCAATCCATTTTGAGCAGATACGGTTAAAGGTAATGACGATTCTAAATTGGAGTTCTTTCTTACTACTCTTTCTGTTATGTCACTAAGTATGGTCATCTGCCACTCTCCATTATAGTTCTTGAATCTTATCATCGGTGTTGCGTACCCCCCCCCGTTAACATTTGTAAACATTTGCCTTAGAAGCGATTGCTTGATATTGCGCAGCTTCTCCAACTTTAGTTCAAGTTTGCGAATGAGCTTATCAAGAGTGGTTAATAACTTTGCTATCTTTTGCTGCTCTTTTTCTTTGGGAATTGCAAACGCCAATTTTGAAAATGCTGGATATTTAAGATTCCATGTATCAGATGTCAGTCCTTGCGAATTGATTCTGAATAAATGCAATGAATCGTTGCGCTTAAACAAGTAGTAGAAAAATACGACATCATTACCATCTGTTGGTGTAACTACAGTATAAGCCGGGCTACATATACCTTTATACAACGAATAGCCACAAGCTCCTTGCCACATTCTCATTGAGTTATATGCAATGTCTCCTACTTCTACAACTTTATAGTTAGATTTATCACTGCTGGAATTGTCAATTCTGTCCAAATCTAAAGCTTTGACAACGCCTTGCTTTATCGTAACAGAAATCAATTCGCCATCAGCAGAACGTTCTATACGCTCATTAAAGCATTTTTCAAGTATTGTAGAAAACCATTCCTCCTCAAAACCTTTGAATCTTATTTCCGGTTTATTCTTTTCCATTGTCCTTTGTGTTATTCGTTAGAAAGCAATTTCTTGAACTCTGCGAGAGCAGCCATGTCATAATCAGAACCTGTCAGTTCATCAATCATAGCGGACAACGATTGTGAAGCCTCCTTGATATCCCGTTCAACATCCACAAGCGTTGTTTCATACTTCTTTACGAGGGTAACCAACTTTTGGATAAAATTGTCAACCACAGTATGCGGAAGCTGCATCAGATGGTCATATAGTGTTCCAATCCATTTTATGGAAAGCAATTCACGGATGTCATCGTCTGTCAGTTCGTTCTCTATCACTTCCTTGGTGCGTTCATGCAATACAGAAGTTTCTATTTTGATTTCGCTCTTCAACTGCTTGATTTCAACTGCCAGCGAAGAAATTCTGATGAGCTTTGCTTCTGTACTATCATCTTTGAAAGGATAATTGGCCCTAAGACTGGCAATCTGCGCCTTTACCGTCTTTGGTGCGTATGTGCTATCCTTTGCCTGTTCCATGCTTTGCCAGTCCACTTCTGAATGAGCTTTTATAAAGTTGATTCTCTCTTTCTTGCATGAACAAAGCAGATAGTCATCCAGTATATTGATTTCTTCTGTTTCCACGTCAGCCAAAAGTTCACCCAATCTTCTTTCCACTTCTTTAATAGTCAACACACCATCATCGTTCGAGACCTCATTGCGTTCGTCCTCGTCCAATTCGTCAAACGTGGTCTCCATTTCGGCAGTCGCTTTTTCAAGCCGTTCTTCTTTGTTGCGAAGAACTGTCCACTCATCTTTCAAATGGGTGGTCTGAACAAGGTCGAACGGCAACACACGTCCTATCCAGCCTTCCTGTACCTCATATTCTTTTTCGTCTTTCTTTTTGATTACCATATTGGGATCAACTATGCGGGTTGCACCGAAACCCTCTGATTGTATCGTTTCTAAATCTTGTGCAATAAAAATCCATTTGTCGGCAAATAACTGGTAAGCCTCATAACGGTCTATTAGTGGCACTTGCTCCAAACAGGAGAAAATATGCTTAGTGATGTTCTCTTCTTCTTGGGCAATATTCAGATTTTCCATTTGTTCAATCAGCCGCTCTTTCAAAAAAACATCCAATGTCCCGAAAGCGTCATTGTAAGTATTCGCAAACGATTTTACTGCCTGATGGCTCTTGACTGTTTCAGCCAAGTCAGAGACTACCACATGTGTGTATGGCGTATCAGTTGCAGCAAATAAGTCTGTTTCCAGTCCTTGAAACGCTTCAAAATACACTCTGAATACATCCAGTTCATTCTTAGGAACACCACCGAACATGATAGAATACATATCCCATGTTTCGGGAGCTTCCGATGAGCTTACATAACGGGGAATATTCAAATTATAACCATTCTGCCGGATTTCATCTTTGTCTACCACACGGGAGAATCCTGAGATACTCTGTCGTTCTATGTAGGTATCAACTATACGCTTGATGTCAGATGCCCGGAGTTTGTTCTTCTTTCCCTCCTTTTTGAAGCCTTTAGAGGCATCAATAATGAGTACATCATTCTCTGTGCGATCTTTGCGAAGCACTATCACGATAGTAGGAATACCTGTGCCGAAAAAGATGTCGGCAGGCAATCCTATAATCGCATCAATATGATTGTTCTCGATTAGTTTTTGGCGGATAGAACCTTCTGACAAATCACCCGGTTCTCCTCTAAACAATACTCCATGAGGAAGAACGATAGTCATGATGCCGTCGCTTTTTAGATGATAGAGATCATGGAGCAGAAAGGCATAATCGGCCTTTCCTTTGGGAGCAATTCCATAATCAAAACGCGGGTCTATCTTAATTTGAATGCCTGTCTTGCTTTTGCGTGGTGGTATCCAACTTTGCGAATAGGGAGGATTGCTTACCACAGCATCTACATGAAGACAGTGATAGGTCCCCTCACGGTCTCCATCCTCGAAATACGGCCAGTCGTGTTCCAGCGTATCACCATTGCGAGCCACAATATTATCCGGAATGATACCACGCATCACAAGATTCATTCGGGTCAGGTTGAAGGTGTTCTTCTTTAATTCTTGTGCATAATACTTTATGCTGTTAGAAGCCTGTATGTGACGGGCAACAGATTTGCCGATATTGATAAGCAGCGAGCCTGAGCCACTTGTAGGGTCATAGATAGATATGTTCTGCCGGTCTCTCAGATGATGAGCGACAATTTCGGACATTAGAAGCGAAACTTCATGCGGCGTATAGAACTCTCCTGCCTTTTTCCCGGCATTAGCTGCAAATTGGCTGATAAGATACTCATAGATAAAACCCAATACGTCATAATCCTGTTGACCATTCATGGGAATATCTTTGATAAGGTCGAGTAAATTACGGACAGCCTTTGTCTGTTCCCCCTCGGTACCACCCAATTTTTTTAAGCCGTCTTGTAATGTTTCGAAAATACCTTCAAACACTTTCTTGTGGCTTGGAGAAATAAGACGATTGAATGCGGAAAGTGCGTCGCGTACATTTGCCACAGAAAAATCGTGTTTGGCATCAATCCATGTGGAATACAGATTCTCATATGCAATAAAATAACCAATACGATTTTGAATCCAGTCTACATTCTCAGGATGCTCCTCGTTTATTTCATTCTCAAAATCATCTTTTGTCAGTCCTTCGTCCAAAAGGAACTTAACTTCCTGCTCTGACAGAAATTTATAGAAGATGAAACCAAGGATGTAGTCCTTATATTCATTGGCCTCAATCTTCGAGCGCATCTTATTTGCCGATGCTCATATTTTATTCGCTAATTGCTGTTTGTTCATTTTCTAAATTCATAAATGTTTCCTTACTCGTTTCTTAGTGATTCCCAATAAGGTTGCAGTCGTTCTCTTATCAATAGGCCGACAGTCTGAAAATCTATGGATTCCGGATATTTTATTTTCCGCAGAAAGCCATTCCAGAAGGATTGGCGGTCTTTCGATGAGAAAAACTCTTCGGTAAATAAAGGGTGATTCTCCCGATAACCAGTTTCCCTATTTGCAAAAGTAGATGTAATCGCATCCGACAGTATTTCACTATCCACTCTGTCTGTCACCAGAATACGATAGACATCAAAGAAGTCCTTCATGCGACTATTGGCCAAAGAGAGAACTATCATGGCATGGAACTTTTCCGCAACAACAGTTTCCAATGAATAAGCCTTTATCTCCGCTTGCGGCACGGTATCAATTAAAGCAGGAAAAGCCAGTTCTTGAGGTGCAGGAGTAACGACATCGCCAAATCCTATATCCATAGATACGCGCTGACGGGCAGTGTCAAGATGAGCAACGACAGAAACACGTACTCCGTGATATTCCTTGTTTTCCGCTATATCCTCCGCTTCTACCGTATCAGCATCATAGTCGGCTCCGTCAAGAACACATTCAACATTGCATATTTCCTTGATAATTCGTTTGATGTTCTCTTTATCATTGTTGATACGGGTCGCCATAAAGTCTATATCCAAGGTCGGACGGGCTTCAAAGCGGTCGTGAGCGTAAAGCAACGCACCGCCCTTTAGGATAAAACGCTCACGGTAGTTGCTGATGGACAACCGATATAGCAGCCGTTCCTGCATGTAACGGGAAATCATCATTTGCGGATTGTAGTGTTCCGCTCTTGATAAATTACGGATTGTAGTGTTCCGCTCTTGATAAATTAAGCAGCCGCTCCTTAACCGATTTTCCGGAGTTTGTATATATCTTGCCCATTATAGAATAAATTTTATCAGCTCATCAATTTTTTTACCTACTCGCAATTGCGATGCGTATTTATAGAGACGAGTGATGTCACGTTCTTTGCGCGACAGATAATTATTGAATATTTCGGAACTTACATCTAAGCCAATCTTATTCCGATACTTAATGGCATCGCAGACCGATTTTTCCAAATCATACACTTTAACCTTGAAACCGTCAATCTCCACTTCAATAACTCCAAGCTCATAAGCCTTTTGTGTCATAAAACTAAGTTCAATAGGCGGGAACACAGGAAGCGTTATCCGTCGTGTGCGTTCTACCGCAATGTGGTATGCTTGTGGAATTTGAGTCGTAAGCTCATGGTACGACCATGCGGAATAAAGACACAACACACCGCCCGGTACCAATGTTTCGACATCAATCATTTGTTTGGCCAGTCCATTATTGAGTGCGTATATGCCTCGGCGCAACCGTACAATCTGCCCGGTTCTCGTACCATACAATAACTGGTCGTATAGTGATACCTTTTTGGCTTCCGCTGACGATATGTAGCCGCCATTACGAGTTATGTATTCCGTTATATTCATTTTAATTCTCCCATTTCCTGCAAAGTTACTACATTTTTTCTAATGTGCAGTATATTTGATGTAATGAGAAAAGAGTTGTCTCTATCCGCCTACAAATTTTATGTATAGGAGAAAAATAAGACTTCCAGGCTACTTATCTTACTAATCCGCCGACCAGATTCGGTATACTAATCCGCCGACCTCTCCTTCTGTCATGGCCGGCCATTTCGCACACGTCGTCGTCGCATGAAGACTGCCGGCTGGCTGCTTCGCCTCGCGCCGAGAGCCCCGCGCGCGGCGGTGGATAAGGCCGTGGAAAAGTGGGGGAAAAGGGTGGGGACAACCTGAGGGCGACGGGCCGGGCGGGGCGGGACGGATTTCCCACCCGATTCCCCGATTGTCCCCACCGATTTTCCACGAATTTCCCACCGCCGCGCCGCGATTTTTTTCTCCACAGCCTGTTTTTCCACCCGTTGTGCATAAGTTTCGGCCAGCGGCGGCTATCTGTCTGTTCCCCAGTCCGGACCACGGCGTTCCGGCCGGTGGACAAACGGAGCGGCGGCGGGGGACAGAATGGGGACAACGAATTGGGCAAGATTTCGGCCCGGAAAGTTTCCACCGTTTCCACCGGATATCATCAGCATCATGTATCTCTCTATTCTTTTTCAAAATAAAAAATACTTATTAAATAGATAGTGAAGAGGTGGGTGTGGAAAATCACTCGATTTGGGTATTGCGCCGGCCCGCCGAAAGTCGTTCCTTTGCAATCGGGAGGCCGGCCGCGGCGGATGGCCAAGGCCCGGGCTCCCGACGCATTACTCACGAAATAAAGAATCGACTTATGAAAATCGGAATTTTCTATGGCAGTACGACGGGCGCTACGGAGACCGTTGCTGCCGATGTGGCCGCCGCATTGGGCGTGGCCGAAACGGACGTTCACAACGTGGGCAGCACGACGGTCGACGCCACGGCGCCCTACGACGTGCTGCTGCTGGGCTCCTCCACGTGGGGCTGCGGCGACTTGCAGGACGACTGGTACGACTTTCTCGACGCCCTGAAGGCCACCGACCTCTCGGGCAAGCGCGTGGGCCTCTTCGGCTGCGGCGACAGTGCGTCCTATCCCGACACGTTCTGCGGCGCGCTGGGTCAGATTTACGACGCGCTCCAGTCGACGGGCTGCACGTTTATCGGCGCCTTCGAGCCGACGGACTACGACGTGACGGACTCGGACGTATGCCGCGACGGCCGCTTCGTGGGCCTGGCTGTCGACGAGTCGGCCCCCGAACTGACCGAAAGCCGCCTGGCCCGCTGGTGCGAACTCATCCGACAGGAGGCCTGAACCATGAGCGCCGACGACCTCGCCCGCTTCGGTTCGCTGAAGCTCTTCCTGCACCAGATCTACGAGTACCGCAAGGGCGTGCGCGCCCTGGTGCTCTGCACCACTTGCCCCGCCTGTGCCGCTCTGCTGCGCGACCGCCTGGACAGCCAGGGAATCGGTTGGTTGGAGCAGCCCGTGGACCGCGGGAAGGTGAACCTCTACTTTGGCCACGAAGCCTGCCTGCGCGTCGTCTCCACCTTTGCTCACAAACCCCTCCACCGCCTCACGGCCGAGGAGGACTTCATCCTGGGCGCCATGTTGGGTTACGACATCCGTCAGCAGTGCGAGCGCTACTGTCGCCGTGCTCCCGTCGCGGCCGACCCGTCGGTGGCCTGACCCTTGCCGCCCTTCCGGTGCGACAAATTCCCCATCCCTAACTTCTCTGTTTTCCTTCTGCCGCATGTCGGGCCCGTCCCGCGTGCGGCAGTTTCTTTTCCCCGCCCCGCCCGCGTAGCGGCCTGCCGTCCCTGCCCACTGCCCCGCGCCCGGAAGTCCCCCCGCTTCGTTCCGCAGCATAGCCCTTTCAGTCCGCCAAAAGTAGCCGCCCCGCCCGCTTTATGAATAGAAAAACAGACAATCTGGTAACAGATGCCCCGGAAGAACGGGCAGAACCGGGAAATACAGGTGCTTTCTTATAAGTAATTCTTCAAGCTACCCCCCAAGTTACCCC
>OHQT01000881.1_pt1 | contig 13404 bp, 14 predicted proteins | sample 1578221 | NCBI WGS metagenome assembly OHQT01 (sample SAMEA3879547, study PRJEB24766) | human gut metagenome | biome: human-associated habitat; feature: feces | place: USA | collected 1985/1987
ATTGTTATCTTACCATAACCGCGCGCAAAATGCAACGCGCAGACCGCCGGTTTTACGGATTTTTAACCGGCCGTGTTTTCCCCTGCGGCCAGCTTCTGCAGCAGGGCAACGGCGTCCTCAAGGCACAGGCCGCTCTGCTGGATGAGAGCCGCATTCTCCGGCCCTACATAGCGCCAGTGCCACGGCTCATAGGTGATCTCGGTGACGGCTTCTGCGTTTTTGGGGTACCGCAGGATGAAGCCGTATTCCACGGCATGGGCGCTCAGCCAGCGGAAGGCCTCGGTGTTTTCAAAGCCCTCGGTCAGGTCGGTGTGCTCCGGGCTGTTCAGGTCGGCGGCAAGGCCGCAGTTGTGCTCGGAGTAGCCCGGAGGATTCACGATGGAAGCGGCCTTCTGCAGGGCCTCGGCCCGGCTCAGCCCCTTGTCCAGATAATACTGGGTCTTTTTGTTGTAGAGCCCTTCCTGATACTTCACGCTGCGGTAGCCGCTCTGCATCCAGATGGTCACGCCCTCTCTGGCGGCAGCGGCCTGCATGGCAAGAAAGGCGTCGGCGGCTTCGGTCTGCAGGGTCTTATTGACGGCGGTGGCCGAACCGCATTCTCTGGTGGTAAAGGTGTAGTCCTCCGGCATCTTGTTGGTATGGTTCACCAGCACCATGCGGGGGTCGTCCAGCATGGCCTGCGCCTGCTGAGCGGAGAGCAGGCCGGGCTCTTCCTCCACGGCTGAAGCCGCACCGGAAGCAGGAGCGGTTTCGGCTGCTGTACTGCTGACGGAAGCCGCCGATGCACTGGAAACGGCGGCATGACGGTTGAGCAGGAAAGAGACTCCGCCCGCAGCCGCGCAGGCCGCAAGGGTGAAAGCAAGCAAACGGCGCGCAGCCGGGCGCAGAGGATGGCGGTGATGGGGAGTCGGATGCATGGAAAGCCTCCTTTCCGGCGGGGTTGTACCATTGTGTATAGAATGGGCATCCCATGGGCAGACTATGCCCGGAGGGAGCAGGATATGAAGATGACAGCACAGGAATATGCGCGCCGGGTGCGGCGCACAGGGCCGCATTCGCCCCTGCTGGCCGACATCGCGTGGGCCTTTTGCGTGGGCGGCGGCATCTGCCTGCTGGGCGAGGTGCTGCGCGGGTGGTATCTTGGCATGGGGCTGGAAGCCCAGCTTGCCGGTACCCTGACCAGCTGCACCCTCATCGTGCTGTCGGCCCTGCTGACCACGCTGGGGCTCTACCAGAAGCTTGCCGCCAAAGCCGGGGCAGGCTCGCTGGTGCCCATCACGGGCTTTGCCAACGCCGTGGTCAGCGCCGCCATCGAGTTCAAGCCCGAGGGCCGGGTCTGCGGCACCGGAGCCAAGATGTTCACCATTGCAGGGCCGGTCATCGTGTACGGCACGCTGGCCGCTGTGGTCTACGGTGGGGTGCTCTGGCTGCTGGGCGGCTGACCGCTCTGTCTACAATACGCCTGCCGGGATGCAAAAATTGCAGTTTTCCGGCAGAGCGGATGGAGCAGAATATCGCACGAGCGCTATTATAGCACAAATCCCAAAGAAAAACAGCCCTGAAAGGGGGATTTTTTCATGGCGACCCGCCGGGGTGACACCCTGATCTTTCCAAAACCGCCTGTCATCGCCGCACACGCCTGCATCGGCGGCAAAAAGGAGGGCGAAAGCCCGCTGGCGGCAGAGTTCGATGAGCTGCACAGCGACAACCGCCTCGGGCAGGCCAGCTGGGAGGCCGCTGAAACGCAGCTGCAATTACAGACGGCGCGGCTCTGCCTGAAAAAAGCCCACGCCACCGAAAAGGATGTGAGCCTCCTGCTGGCCGGAGACCTGCAGGCCCAGTGCACGGCTTCGGGCTATGCGGCCCGGGCGCTGGGCCTGCCCTTTGCGGGGCTGTTCGGGGCCTGCAGCACCATGGCCGAGGCGCTGGGTGTTGGGGCCTGCCTGTGCAGCGCCGGAATGGCAGACGGCCTGCTGGCCATGACCTCCAGCCACTTCTGCACCGCCGAGCGGCAGTTCCGCACCCCGCTTTCCTACGGAGCCGTGCGCACCCCCACCGCCCAATGGACTGCCACGGCGGCAGGGGCCTGCCTGCTCCGCCCCGCCGGGCAGGGGGTTGGCATCCGGGCCGTGACCTTTGGCCGGGTGCAGGATCTGGGCATCCGGGACATCAACAACATGGGGGCTGCCATGGCTCCTGCTGCGGCGGCAACGCTCCTGCGCTACCTCACTGATACCAACACCCAGCCGCAGGAGTTCGATGCCATCTGCACCGGCGACCTGGGCCATGTGGGCAGTCAGCTGTTCCGGGAGCTGCTGGCCGCCGAGGGCCTGCTCCTCAAGAACCATGTGGACTGCGGTTCTCTCCTCTATGATGCCGAGGGCCAGTCGGTGCACAGCGGCGCTTCTGGGCCGGGGTGCTGTGCAGCAGTGCTCTGCGGGCATCTCCTGCCCCGGCTGGAGCGGCGGGGGCAGCACCGGGTTCTCTTTCTGGCCACAGGCGCGCTGATGAGCCAGACCACCTTTTTGCAGAAGGAGAGCGTCCCCGCCATCTCGCACCTTGTGGAGCTTGCTGCCCCGGAGGAACAGAACGGAGGGAACACATGAACTATTTCTGGGCATTCGTTACAGGCGGGGCCATCTGCGTGGTGGGCCAGCTCTTTCTCGACCTGACCGCCCTGACCCCCGCTCGCATCCTGACAGGCTATGTGGTGGCGGGCGTGGTGCTTTCGGCCCTTGGGTGGTATGCGCCGCTGGCCGAGTTTGCAGGCTGCGGTGCCACCGTTCCCCTGCTGGGCTTCGGGCATCTGCTTGCCAAAGGCGTGCGCACCGCCCTTGCCGAAGAGGGAGCCATCGGCATCCTGACCGGCGGGCTGACCGCCGCTGCTGCAGGCATCACCACCAGCCTTGTCTGCGGCGTAGTCTGTTCGCTGGTGGGCCGCAGCCACGACCAGAACTGAAGCAGAACTCTTCCTGGGACGATACGCTTTTTTCGTGTATCGTCCTTTTCTGCGCCGATTCGCGCCCTCTACATGGTACACTTTTCCAGAAAAGGAGATGATAGTCATGCGCGAGACTCTTGCAACGATCTTATGGGAGGGCTGGACAGCCCTTGTGCTCTGCGCGGCGGCGGTGTTCCTGCCCGGCAGCGAGGCCCTTACATATCCCGCCGTGCTCTGGCCCGGGCTGGTGCTGGCGGCTGCTGTGCCTGCAGGCTGGGTGTTCTGGGCGCTGGCAGAGCAGCCCGCGCCCCTGCCCCCGGAACAGCTGCTGGAAAAACAAAAACCCCCGTATCGGGTTCCCGATACAGAGGTTTTGTTCGTCAGTCGATCACTTGATCTGTCGTAAATCAGGCGTTCTTGTTTGCACGCTTGGCCATACGGCTGATCTTGCGAGAAGCGGTGTTCTTCTTGATGACACCCTTAGCGCGAGCCTTGTCGATCGCGGAAACAGCAGCCAGGACAGTTGCGTCCTTGTCAGCGGCTTTAGCATCGATGGCAGCGTCTGCCTTCTTGACGACTGTTTTCAGGTTGGTCTTAATGGCCTTGTTGTGAGCCTGCTCTGCAGCAGCCTGCACGACGCGGTCCTTCTGAGATTTGATGTTAGGCATTCGTTCCACCTCCTTGGCTACCTATAACAGCGCACCTTATGATACCATATTTGCCGTACCAGCGCAAGCCTTTTTTGAATTTTTGTTTAGAATTTTTTCATTTTCCCATACTTCTGGTACCGTTTGGGCAGGAAAAGCGCCCAAATACGGAAATTCAGCCGGATGGGGGATGCAAAATGCGGGAAACTGACCTTGCCGATGAACTGTTCGGCCAGCCGGGCAAAACCGCCCTGCCCGCCGGGGTGCGCGTGGCAACGGCCCGTCAGGGCGGCGTGACGATCACCCGGGTAGAGATCGCGCGGGAGGGGCTGGCGCGGCCGCGGGGCCGGTATGTGACGCTGGAGGTCCCCAGCGTGAGCCTGCTGGACGAGCGGGACAGCGCCGTGATCGAAGCCGCCGCCGCAGAGCTGCGGCCCCTGCTGCCGCCCGAAGGCCCGGTGCTGGTGCTGGGGGTGGGCAACCGCCGGGTCACGGCGGATGCTCTGGGCCCCCGCACGGTGCAGAAGGTGTTCGTGACCATGGGGCCGCGCACCGTACCGGTGCAGGGCATCCGGCCGGTGGCGGCTGTGGCTCCGGGGGTATCAGCGGCAACGGGCCTGAGCTTACAGCAGCTGGCCGGGGCACTGGTACGGGAGCTGCGCCCCGCCGCCCTGCTTTGTGTGGACAGCCTTTGCTCTGCTGAGCCGGAGCGGCTGGGCCGAACGCTCCAGTTTTCAGACACCGGGCTCCACCCGGCTCAGCCCGACCACTCCCGGCATCTGGATGCCGCCCGGCTGGGTGTGCCTGTCCTTGCGGCGGGCATCCCCACCCTGATGCAGGCCGAGGAGGGCCGGGATCTGGTCGTCACGCCCCGGGATCTGGACGGAGTCATCGCCCACGGTGCGGCCCTGCTGGGGGCTGCCATCAACCGGGCCCTGCAGCCAAAGCTGAGTGTGGCGCAGTTGTGCTGGCTGGTGGGGTAACCCTCTCGGTCCCGCCTTCGCTCGCCTGCTCCCCTGATAAGGGGGCCAGTTTTATGCTGCTGCCGGCCTGCTGCTCCTACTGGGAGAGGCAGCAATCCGTTCGCATTGATGGAGCGGTTCTCTCATATCTATTTTGCAGAAGGGGGTGAGGTTCCATGCGCAGGCGGGAAATGGCGGGGTGCGGGCATCCCCTGCCTTTTGCAGCGGCGGCAGGCCTTGCGCTGGGGCTGGCACTGTTTGCGCACCAGCTGCTCCTCACGCTGGCAGCAGTGGTCATCGGGCCGCTGCCCGCCGTGCAGACCGCCCTTTACCTGAGCCGGAAAGACCTCTCCGAGGCTGCCGCACAGGCCGTGAGCGAACCCGCGCAGGAAACACAGGCAGAGCCTGCACAGGAGGCTCCCGCCCTGCCTGCCGGTGACATTGAAGCCTACCTTGTTCCACTGGAAGGCGATGAGGCCCGCCCGGAGGGAGCCGGTGCCATCCTGGAAAAGAACTATCCGCAGGGCAGCGGGGAGAAATACATTCCCTGCGGCAGCGGCAGCATCAAGAACAACACCAACGTCTCCAGCGCCGACATTGCCGCCGAGATCACCAACCCGCTCCCCTTTGCGGTGGAGTGGAACAGCCCCGACCCGCAGATCCTCATCATGCACACCCATGCCACCGAGGATTACCGGCTCTCGGCAGGGCTGTGGTACCGCCCGGGGGACGGTTCCCGCACCACCGACCGGGACCTCAACATGTGCGCTGTGGGCCGGGTGATGGCGGACACCCTCAACGCCGCCGGGCTCAATACCCTGCACGACGAGACCCTGAACGACTACCCCAGCTACACCGGCAGCTACGCCAACAGCCGCGCGGTGGTGCAGCAATACTTATCACAGTATCCCAGCATCAAGATCGTGCTGGATGTCCACCGGGATGCCATCGAGACTGAGAACGGCTCCCGCATGGCCCCGGTGTGCACCGTCAACGGGCGGCAGGCGGCGCAGGTGATGATCATCTGCGGGTGCGACAACGGCACCACGGTCAGCCTGCCCAACTACCGGCTCAACCTCCGTTTTGCCGCTGCTTGGGAAACCGCCATGGAGGGCCTGTACCCCGGCTTCACCCGCCCGGTTCTGTTCAGCTATCGGTTCTACAATCAGGATCTGACCCCCGGCAGCCTGCTCATAGAGATCGGCGGGCACGGCAACAACCTGAACGAGGCCCTCTATGCCGGGCAGCTGGCGGCCCAAGGGTTGATTTCTGCATTAAAACAGTAAAACCTCCCAGTCCGCATCTGCTTCTTTGGCAAGTAGGACCTGCCCTCTTTGCCAAGGGCTCCCCTATCAGGGGAGCTGGCGAGCGAATGCGAGACTGAGAGGTTTATTTTATTTCTGCTTATTCGTATACGATGCAGCCCAGGATCTGCTTGCCCAGCCGAACGATCTTCTCGTTCTGCTCCCGCACGGCATCGGTGCGGGTGACCGTGCAGTCGGCAGCCAGCACAATGGCATCGGCAGCCACCACATGGGGCACGGTGGCAGCGACCTTGAGGATGCTCTCGGCGGCGGTCACGCTTTGGCCGCGCAGGGGCTCCGTGGCCTGCAGGGCAGCGGCCAGTGCTTCCAGCTGGTCCGCAGGCAGATCGCCGGTGACCAGAATATTCTTCGCCTCCGGGGCGCGGCTGCGGATGGTCTGAGCCATCAGGCAGAGCATCTCAGCGTCCGCGCTGCCATCGGGGCGGCCCTCCATCTGATAGAGCTTTGCATCCAGCTTTCCGGCTTTCTTGGTGCGGTCGCTGGCCAGCGCGCCCAGCACGGGCAGGCCGGTGGAGCGGTTCAGCTCGCTGGCCGAGTAGACCATGCCGTCCAGCAGGAACTTGACCACGACCACGCCGCAGGCAAGCACACCGCCCAGCAGGAAGCCAATGAGCAGGTACTTTGCCACCGAGGAGGCAGCGCCGCCGCCCAGTGCGGGCTCCTCCGCACTCTCCCAAGTACTCTTAGCAGAAGCCAGATTGTCATCCAGCGCCTGACGGGCACTCTGCAGTTCCACCAGCTGGCTCTGCAGATTCTGAACATCTTCATCGCTCGTCTGCTGCAACGCACGCAGTTCCGTGGAGACCCCCTGTGTCACGCTCTGATCAATCACGCGTACACTGTGGCTGCACACAGCAGCTGCCGCTTTATCATGGATCAGATCCAGACGACCCAGCAGCACGTTCAGAATTTTCTCTGCGGTCTGCTGATCTGCAGCATACGCCTGCAAGGTCATCACGCCGTTATACTCGCCACTGTCGTTCTGGGAAAGTTCTACCGTGACCACGCCCTTCAGGTAGCGCACATCTACCCCTACGGCATCAGCGGCAGCATTCATGGAGTCACCGCTGACCAGCTGTTTCTGATATGCAGCCAGCAACGCACCGGTCGGGTCAACATTCTGATACGCAGAACCCGGCTGGATTTTGTAGCCGCTGTCAATATAAAGGTCAGCCTGCGCCGTCCAGACATTATAAACGTCCAGATTTTTTAGCAGCGACTTTTCTGCATAGTCCTGTGCCTGTTTCAGTGCTTCCTGCACACTAGACTGCGCATCCTCGTTGCTCTTCGCCGTCAGCTCGTACTGCTGCACAGCAAACTCATAATCCTTCTTTTTCTGCTGATACTCAGCCAGAGCCTCTTCATAAGCAACCTGATCTTCTGCCGAAACAGCGCCGCCGCGCAGGATCTTTACCCCGGCAAGGCCGCCAGCGATCACAGCACAGACAACCGCGGTCAGCAGGATGGGCTTGAGCTTGTGCAGAAGGGTCACCATGAGCGCGACGAGGTCGATCTCTTCCTCATCCTGTGCGCCGGTGGGGTAAGTGGTTTGATTTTCGTTCATGCTCTACTCCTCAGGACAAAGCCAATCTTCATGTTTGTTCCGTTTTGTGCAATGCACATACTATAACAGGATAAATAATATCATTCTTTCCGGCAGAATTCAACCGTTTTTCCGCAAAAAGCCGATTGACAAACCGGTGCTGCTGTGCTATTTTTAGAATTACTGAAAAGCAAAGATCGGGAAAAGTAACGTATTCCGGACGCTCCAGAGAGCGCGGCAGCAGCTGAGAGCCGCGTGCGGGCCAGTGCGCGAACGAACACCCGGGAGCTGCAAACTGAACACGGCATTCCGCCGCCAGTAGGTGCGCCGCAAAGCCCAGCGTTACCAGGGCAGCGCTTATTGGAGCGCGCGAGCGACCGGACACTTCCGGTAATTCAGGTGGCACCGCGGACATTACAAGACAGCTTGTTCGCCCTGAAAATTCAGGGCAAAGCTGTCTTTTTATTTTTATATCGGAGGAAAAAAAGATGGAACGTACTGAGATCGTCTCGCTGTACAAGAACACTCCCGCCGACGGCACGGTGGTCACCGTGTGCGGCTGGGCCAAGAACATCCGTGATTCCAAGAACATCGGCTTCATCGCCCTGTCGGACGGCGGCTGCTTCAAGACCCTGCAGGTCGTGCTGGAGGCAGGCAAGCTGGCAAACTACGAGGAGGTCATCCACACCGGCCTGTACAGCAGCCTGCGCATCGTGGGCCGCATCGTCCTGACCCCGCAGGCAAAGCAGCCCTTTGAGCTGAACGCCGACAGCGTGGAGATCCTGGGCGACTGCCCCGCAGACGAGTACCCCCTGCAGAAAAAGAAGATGAGCATGGAGTATCTGCGCACCATGCCCACCCTGCGCCCCCGCACCAACACCTTCAACGCCGCATTCCGCGTGCGCAGCGTGGCTGCCTACGCCATCCACAAGTTCTTCCAGGAGAATGGCTTCATCTACTCCCACTCTCCCCTGCTGACCGCTTCCGACTGCGAGGGTGCCGGTGAGATGTTCCAGGTCACCACGCTGGACCTGCAGAATGTGCCCAAGAACGAAGACGGCACCGTGGATTACAGCCAGGACTTCTTTGAGAAGCCCGTCAACCTGACCGTTTCCGGCCAGCTGGAGGCCGAGGCCATGGCCATGGCCTTTGGCAAGGTGTACACCTTCGGCCCTACCTTCCGTGCGGAGAAGAGCTTTACCACCCGCCACGCCGCCGAGTTCTGGATGATCGAGCCTGAGATGGCCTTCTGCGACCTGAAGGGCTACATGGACACCGCCGAGGCCATGACCAAGTTCGTCATCCGCTACGTGCTGGACAACTGCCCCGATGAGATGGCCTTCTTCAACCAGTTCATCGACAAGGGCCTGATCGAGCGCCTGGAGCTGGTGGCAAACAGCGAGTTCGGCCGCATCACCTACACTGAGGCCATTGAGATCCTGAAGAAGAACAACAAGAAGTTCCAGTTCCCCGTGGAGTGGGGCGTGGATATCCAGACCGAGCACGAGCGCTACCTGACCGAGGTCGTGTTCAAGAAGCCCGTCTTTGTCACCGATTACCCCAAGGAGATCAAGAGCTTCTACATGAAGATGAACGCGGACGGCAAGACTGTGGCCGCAGCTGATATGCTGGTGCCCGGCATCGGCGAGCTGATCGGCGGCAGCCAGCGTGAAGAGGACTACGACAAGCTGGTGGCCCGCATGGACGAGCTGGGCATGGACAAGACCAACTACGAGTGGTACCTGAACCTGCGCAAGTTCGGCGGCGTGGAGCACGCCGGTTACGGCCTGGGCTTCGAGCGGATGATCATGTACCTCACGGGCATCCAGAACATCCGTGACGTGCTGCCCTTCCCCCGCACCGCATACGGCTTCTGAGTATGACGATTTGAATGCCCTCCGCTTGCGCTTTGGGCATATTCAGCGGAATGAATTTTTAATATTCGTGTTTGTCGCGGCCTGCGGGCCGCTCCAAACACATTTTCACGCAAGGGGCCGTATCCGGAAACTGCTGCTTTAAAATGATACAGCTGTTGACCGCAGCGGCCTTACCTGTGAAAGTGCGATCCCGGAAAGTCCGCAGACTTTCCGGGATCGCTTTCTATAAAAATTTTACCGCTATGATTGCCAGAGCAAAGCGGAGGCAATTCTAAATCGGCAAGATGTCCGACTTTTCAACAAGGAGCACAAAACAAGTGGAAAATATCTCTCCTGCCCTGCTGGACTGGTTCTACAAAAACCAGCGCAGCCTGCCCTTCCGCACCGACCCCAGCCCCTACCATGTATGGCTCAGCGAGATCATGCTGCAGCAGACCCGGGTCTCGGCGGCGCTGCCCTACTACGAGCGCTTCCTTGCCGCCCTGCCGGATATCCCCGCGCTGGCCGGATGTGAGGAGGAAAAGCTGCACAAGCTGTGGGAGGGGCTGGGTTATTACAGCCGGGTGCGCAACCTGCAGAAGGCAGCGAAGATCGTCTGCGCTCAGTACGGTGGGCAGCTGCCTGCCGATTACAACGCCCTGCTGGCCCTGCCCGGCATCGGGGAGTACACGGCGGGGGCCATTGCCTCCATCAGTTTCGGCCTCCCGGTTCCCGCCGTGGACGGCAACGTCCTGCGGGTGTTTGCCCGGCTCTACAACGACCCCCGGCTGGTCACCGACCCGCAGGTGAAGCGGGAGTTCACGGCACGGGTCATGGAGCACCAGCCGCCCGCAAAAGCCGGAGACTACAATCAGGCCCTGATGGAGCTGGGCGCGCTGGTCTGCCTGCCCAACGGCGCACCTCTGTGTGAGCAGTGCCCGCTGGGCAGGCTCTGCCGGGCCCGGGCCGCAGGCACCACCCTCTCCCTGCCCCAGAAAACGCCCCCCAAGGCCCGGCGCATCACACCGGTCACGGTGGCGCTGGTGCTGAACGAGGGCCGTGTGCTGCTCCAGCAGCGGCCCGCCAAGGGCCTGCTGGCCGGGCTGTGGCAGCCGGTGCTGTGGGAGGATACCACCCTCACCGCCGCAGAGACCGCCGCCCGCCTTGCTGCCCTGGGGCTGGACTGCACAGGGGCACATTTCACGCCCCTGCCTGCGGCCAAGCACATTTTCACCCACATCGAGTGGCACCAGAGCGGCTATTTCCTCACTGTGCCGGAGCAGCCCGCCCCCGCAGGCTGCGTCTGGGCCGGAAAGGAGCAGCTGGAGGCCGCGTATACCCTGCCCGGTGCCTTCAAGGTCTACAAAAAGCTGCTGCTGACCAAATTGCTGTGATTGCCCGGATTGATGAAATTTCTGCATTTCGGATTGTAATTTTTTGCTTTTCCGGGTATAATAGCCTTATCAAAATGAACTCCGGTTCCATGAACCACCGTTCCCCACCAGAAAAGGAGTGTGTCCTATGAAGAAATCCTGTCTGATCGCTGTTATCGCCACGCTGGCCGCTGTGGCCGGTGCGCTGGCCGCCGTGGCTGTCTATCTGCACCGCCGTGAGAAAGAGCTGGACGAGTACGAGCGTCTGCTGTTTGGCGAGGATAAGGCTGAGACCGTTGAGCCTGCCGCAGAGCAGCCCGCAGAAGATCCTTCTGCCGAGGATGCCGCAGAATAAACCAAACACCGAAAAACGCACCCGGCTTGTCCCTGCAAGCTGTGGTGCGCTTTTTTATACGCCGCATTGATTAATCAACCTCTCATTCCCCGCTCCGGCGCGGCCAGCTTCCCTGGCAGGGGAGCCAAGTGCAGGGATGCGGCTTTGTAACAGGAGTACATATCCATGAAACGATTTTTGTTGTGGGTCGTTGGTGTCATTCTGGGCGTTGCCGTGCTGCTGGGCGCGGTGATGACCGTGAGCTATTCCTTTACCGGCGAGGGGTCCCGCCCGGCGGCAGACACGCAGTTCGGCGGGCAGGCGCTGGAAGTAAACGGCTCCTGCTGGCAGGTGCCGCTGCTGGGCGGCGTGTTCGATAAGGTGTTCACCAGCCCCGAAACGCTCACCGTGCAGAAACTGGGCGTGCTGTATGACGCACACCCAGCCCTCGCCCTGCCCGATTGGGCCAGCTACACCACCCTGACCATCGAGACCGACATCGGCAGCATCGTATTTGCTGGGTCAGCCTCTCAGTACGAGGACTTTCTCTTCCCTGCCAACGGGGATTACAAGGCAAAGCTGACGGTCTGGCGGCTGCCGCAGGACTATCTTGCCACCCAGTTTGAGGGCGGCTCCACCGGTGCCATCCGCAAGAACCTGGGCGTGGAGCACCCGGCCAAACCCACGGGCTGGTACAGCTACTCCTTCCGGTTCACCCTGCAGGCCAGCGCGGAGGTGGAGCTTTCCGCCGAGCGGGTGGAGCAGGGCGGCACCGTGGGCGTGCGCATCTCCGGTATGACCGGGGACGCCGTGCCCACTATCGAGACCGACCTTGGCAGCGTGCAGTGCGTGCGCGCCGCCGAGGGCTGGCGCGCCTATATCCCGGCAGCCTATAACGCCTCCTCCGGCGGGCACGAGATACACATTACGGTGAACGGCGAGACCATCACCCGCACCCTGACCGTGCTGCCGAAGGACTTCGGCACGGTGGAGGCAGAGGCCGAGGAGCCCGCTGCGGACAGCGCCAACGCACAGTTCCGCAGTGCCATCTGGCCGCTGTACGAGGCTGCCGCCACCGCCAAGCAGTGGCAGGGCGGCTTTGTGCCCCCGGCTGAGGACTCCATGACCTTGGTGGACTACGGGCAAATTAAAGTAACGAACGGTCAGCAGGGCAGTCGCTCCAACTCCACAAAGCTGTACACCATCCCCGGTGCGCCCTGCCGCGCCGCAGCCAACGGCACGGTGGTGTTTGCGGGCAATCTGGCGCTTACCGGCAACACGGTGGTCATCGACCACGGCTGCGGGCTGCGCAGCTATCTGTACGGCTTGCAGGAGCTTTCGGTCAGCAAGGGCCAGACCGTGGAAAAGGGGCAGGCTGTGGGCGCGCTGGGCGAAGAGCTGACCATGGACTTCAAGCTGGGCAGCAGGAGCGTGAACCCCCGGCTGCTGTTCCAGACCTCCGGCGGCTTGTTCTGGAAGGAAAACGGCTGAGCCGTAACATATAGGAGGAATTGCATTGAAAAAGAGGATCATTGCATGGGCGGTGCTGCTCTCGGTATGCGCAGCAGCCCTTGGGCTGTGGTGCAGCGCCGCCGCCGGCAAAGCTGCCCGCACCCTGCCCTGTGAAGAGGAGGGGCTTATCCTCTCCACCTTTGACGGCAAGAGCGAATCCAAGCCCTTCCTCAAGTGTTTCGGGCATACATGGATCGGGCTGGACAACCGCACCGGGCACACGGTCTACCTGAAGGATCGCGCTATTCCGGACGGTGAGATGGTCACCTTCTCGGTCTGGGCGGTGTCGGGACTTTCGGGGCTGCTGTTCGATCTGGAACCGTGCTATATCGCCAATTACGGCCGCTACACCGGCAGACTGTCTCTGAGCACCAATATCGGGGAGGAGCAGCTGAAGGTCATCGAGGACTACATGGAACAGCACGATAAATGGACGGTGGACAAAAATTGCAGCTATTGGTCGATCCATCTGTGGAACGCGGTGGTGGGCGAGGATGCTGCGTTGAAGATCCGGGGCTTTGTCTGCACGCCCGAAAAAATTGAACAGGCCTTCAGCGCCTTTGACTGCGTGGAGGTGGACAAGGACTTCTCCCGCGCAGGGGGCATCTACTGCTACAAGGACGGAGAGAGGACGGAGCTGCAATTATGTTCATAAAATTCATCACAAGCAGGCTGCTGCGGGTCATTGTGTGCGCAGTGGCAGGGCTGTACGGCCTGTACAACGCCATCTCCTGCTTTGTCACCCTGTATAAGGCGGGGCATCAGCCCTACCTGATGGCCGGGACGGTGCGGTTCGATTTTCAGGGCTACTATATGATGGCAGCCATGCACGTTGGCATCTGCCTGCTTTTGGGAGTGCTGGTGTGGCTCTTCCTCAAAGGAACGAAAAAACTGCGGGAAAAGACCGCGGT
>OHQT01000885.1_pt1 | contig 13364 bp, 10 predicted proteins | sample 1578221 | NCBI WGS metagenome assembly OHQT01 (sample SAMEA3879547, study PRJEB24766) | human gut metagenome | biome: human-associated habitat; feature: feces | place: USA | collected 1985/1987
TTATACAAAATGTATATTGAAATCAAGCTATTTTAAGATTAATATATGCTCATAAATCAAAAAAAGATTAACAAAGGCGTTATATTGATGAGAAATCATCGGTGTAACGCCTTTTTTGCTGAAAAACATCTTGCAGGAGGGAACGATATGAAAAGAGCAATTACAAATGCAATTATATTTACTGTTAATGAACAGGACAGGATAATTAAAAACGGAACAGTCATTATAGACGGAGAAAAGATTACGGCAGTTGGCAGTTCGGAGGAGGTTAAGATTCCCGAGGATACAGATGAGATAATCGATTGCAAAGGCGAGATGGCACTGCTTCCGGGATTAATTGATACACATAACCATTCAAGCCTTATGAGAGGCGTTGTGGAGAACCAGAGAATGGTTGACTGGCTTCCGGTATATGATCTGGAGCATAGGGCATGTATGGAAGAGGATGCTTACCATGCGGCAAGGCTTTGTTACCTTGAATGTCTGAAAAACGGAACAACCACAATAATGGATATGTACCGTTTTATGGACAGGTGTGCAGAAGCAGCAGGAGAACTTGGAATCAGATTACATTGTGCACCTTATGCGGCAGATGTTTTACCATATACATTCTTTGATACAACGGAGACTAATGAAGCATTAATTAAAAGTCATCATATGTCATATAACGGACGTATCAGAGTGTGGATGGGACTTGAGGATCTGTTCTATTGCAGTGAACAGATGTATAAAGACGCAGTGAGATGCCAGAAGGAATATGGCGTAGGTATTCACACACATGGCTGTGAACAGATGGAAGAAGAACAGACAATACATAAAAGATTCGGTAAATCAACGATAGAAGTTCTTGAGGAAAGAGGAATTCTTGGTGAACATACACTTTTAGCCCATTGCGTATGGGTTGGAAGTGAAGATATGAAACGAATGGCAGCCACCGGAACAAGCCTTGCTCATTGCCCGGCATCGGCGGCAAAGCTAGGATGTGGAGTTGCAAGAATACCGATGATGAAGGAAGCGGGCGTCAATGTTTCACTTGGAACTGACGGACCGATAGACAATAACAGCATGGATCTTTTCAGGGAAATGAAAATAGGTTCACTTTTACAGAAAGCAACCCATTGTGATGCACTTATGTTTGGTGCAAAAGAGATGTTAAGGATGGCAACAATTAATGGAGCAAAATCCCTTGGAATGGAAAAAGAAATCGGCTCAATAGAAGCCGGTAAATCAGCGGATCTGATTCTCGTTGATTGCATGAGTCCTAATTTACAGCCGGTTTACTGGGACGGAGATGACACCAATCTGTTGTGGAATCTCGTATATTCCGCAAATGGAAGCAATGTAAATACGGTAATGGTTCAGGGCAACATCCTCGTAAAGGATGGAAAGGCTACAAAAGTAGATGAACGTGAGGTCATTAAAATGGCTTCAAAACAAGGTACGGATTGGATGCGTCGAAGAGAGATGCATAGAAAATATATAACAAAACCAATCAGCGAATAACAACACATACAGGAGGAAGAAACTATGAGAAGAAAATTATTAAGTAAAATTGTGGCAGGAATTTCAGCAGCAACACTTGTTATAGCAGGTTTAACAGGATGCGGAAGCAGCGGATCTAATGGTTCGGGTTCGTCAGATACTTTTAAAGTAGCATACATTTCAGCATGTCCGTTTGAAGACGGCGGCTGGGGCTCAAGCTGTTATGCAGGCTTTAAAGCGTCAGAAAAAAAATTTGATAATATTAAGACTTTTGAAGTGGAAAATGTATCACTTGAGAATATGACATCTACCGTAAAACAGTATTGTGATGCAGGAGTTGACCTTATTATTTCACCTGATACAGACCTTTCGGATGCGTTTTCGGAAATCGCACCTGATTATCCCGATGTAGATTTTGCGGCAATTGACGGAACATATACAGCGGATAATGCATTGTCAATGTCACAGAACAATCCTGAAATTGGTTTTGTAGCCGGAGTAATTGCAGCACTCCAGTCAGAAAACGGTTCAGTCGGATTTGTCGGCGGTGAGGAATCAGACGAGATCCTTAAAGCAAGCAAGACAATGGAAGCCGGTGCAAAATATATTAACCCTGACATCAAATTTACATCAGTAATGAGTGGTTCATGGACAGACGTTGCAAAGGGAAAAGAAATAGGTATATCAATGATTTCAACCAATAAAGCAGATGTTATTTTCTCATTTGCATCAGGTGTTGATGCAGGTGTAAGAGAAGCCTGCCAGTCAGCGGATAACGTATACTTTATCGCACAGCCTTCAGAGTCCCACGATACAGCTCCCGATATTACGGTAACAAGTATTATCCAGAGTAATGAAGCTCTTATCTATCATGCAATGGAAACAGCGGCAAACGGCACATTTAAAGGCGGATATTATATCGCAGGATTTGAAGACGGCGGTACATGCAGCCTTGGTGTATTCGGAGATTTCTTTGATGCGGATAAGCAGGCTAAGGTTAATGATGTAATCAATAAAATCAAGAGCGGTGAAATTGATTGTGACAGTTATGCAAAATAATTGAGAAAAAGTGATGACAGAGCCTGTATAGAATACGGACTTTGTCATCACATGTACCATAATGATAAGAAAGGAAGAATGCATATGCTTGAATTAATTAAAATAACAAAAAAATTCGGTGATTTCTATGCATTAAAAGATGTCAATTTAAAAGTTGGTGACGGTGAAGTACATACACTTTTAGGCGAAAACGGTGCCGGAAAAAGTACACTTATGAATATTCTTTGCGGATTATACCAGCCGACATCCGGAGAAATAATTTATAAGGATTGTGAATGGCATATGGATTCGCCTTTAACAGCAAGAAATATAGGTATTGCAATGGTTCATCAGCATTTTATGCTTATTGAAGCCATGACTGTACTTGAAAATATAATGCTCTGCGGACTTGAAGAGAAAGGAAAACTTCTTAACAAAACCGCAGTAACCAAAAAGGTTATGGAAATAGAAAAAGCCTATGATTTGCAGGTTGACATTAATGAAAAGGTAAGCAATCTGTCGGTGGGTATGCAGCAGAAAGTTGAAATAATCAAGGCGTTATACAATGATGCAGAATTACTCATATTAGATGAACCTACCGCGGTTTTAACGGATGAAGAAGCGGCAGGATTATTTAAGATTATCGAAAAATTAAAAGCCAATAACAAATCCGTTATTTTCATTTCACACAAGATGAAAGAGGTAATGCAGATTTCGGATAAGATTACGGTACTCAGACGAGGTCAGACAATTACAACTGTTAATGCCAAGGACTATAGCCCACAGGAACTTGCTAATCTGATGGTTGGCGAAAAAGTTATTACCAGAACTTATGAGAAGAAGCATGTTGATTCGGATGACGAATTAATCTATGAATTAAAAGATGTATCTTACCACAAGGAAAGCAAACACAGCGGATTAAAAGATATCTGCCTTAAAGTACATAAAGGTGAAATTCTTGGGGTAGCCGGAGTTGACGGAAACGGACAGAGCCAGTTGGCAGAGATTTTAACAGGAATAGCAAAACCATCGGAAGGAACGAGAATCTATGACGGAAAGAATGCAAACGAGTTCAAGGTTATTGATTTTATAAATGACGGACTTGCACATATTCCGGAAGACCGTAATAAGATGGGACTTATAGGAGATATGAACATCAAAGATAACATTGTACTTAAAGACCTTGAGAAAAAGAGGTTTTCAAAGGGTCATGGCAAGTTCATACTTAGTAAAAAAATAACAGAGTATTCCAATCAAATGAAGGAAAAATATGATATACGCTGCTCATCAATAGAGGAAGAAGCGAGAAATCTTTCAGGTGGAAACCAGCAGAAAGTAATTTTAGCAAGGGAACTTGAAAGAAATCCTAAATTTATCGTGGCAATGCATCCTACAAGAGGACTTGATATAGGTGCAACTAATTTTATACACAACAGCCTTATTGAAGCCAGGGATAAAGGCATTGGCGTTGTGGTTGTATCGGCAGATATTGACGAAGTAATTAAAATCTCAGACAGGATTATAGTTATGTTTGAAGGAAAAATAATGGGTGAAATATCCGGAAGTACCCCTGATATGGACAAAATCTCAGCAATGATGGGAGGTAAAGAATATGAAAGCATCAATAACTAAAACAATTCAGAAAATAGCCATTCCCATAGTGTCGGTTTTGCTTGCACTTATTATTGGAATTATCATTATTGAACTTACGGGAAACAATGCTTTTGAAGCCTATGGTTATATGTTTAAAGGAGCATTTGGCTCAGGAAACAGTATATGCGAGCTTCTTACTATTTCGGTTCCCCTTATACTTTGCGGGCTCGCAATTACTTTTGCTTATAAAAGCGGCGTGCTGACGATAGGTGTTGACGGACAGCTCATAATGGGAGCGATAAGTGCGGCATGGTTTGTAAAAACATTTGCTAATCTTCCTGCACCGCTTATTACAATAGGTGCAATTATTGTAGGCATGGTAGTGGGTGCTCTTTGGGGTGCTATAGCCGGTGCGTTAAAGGCATTCAGGAAAGTAAATGAAATTGTAAGTACACTTTTAATGAACTACATAGCACTTTACCTTGCAAGTTACCTATATACGTATCCTCTTGCAGCAACAAACAGCAAGATTCCCCAGACTGAAAAAGTTGCTGAGGCGGTAAGACTTGCCAATCTTGTTCCGGGAACAAGAGTTCACATAGGGATTATAATCGCATTACTTGTAGCGGCACTTATATGGTATGTGCTTTATAAAACCTCTTATGGAGTAAAATTCAGGGCTGTAGGAATTAATCCTGTGGCAGCTGACTGTAACGGTATTCCGGTAAAAAAATATCTGATACTGTCCATAGCAATTTCAGGAGCAATCGGCGGTCTGGCAGGTACCATTGAACTTCTCGGTACCCAGTTCAGAATACAGAGCGGTTTCTGTGCAGACTATGGTTTTGACGGAATTGCCATAGCACTGATAGGTCAGCTTCATCCTATAGGAACTGTTCTTGCGGCACTGTTTTATGCGGCATTGAATGTAGGTTCTAATTCAATGGAACTTATGACAAATGTTCCGTCTTCTATTGCAAGTATTATTCAGGCGATAATTATATTCTTTGTAGTAGGCGGAAGTGTATTAGTAGAAAAAGATAAGTTTAAGCAGTTCTTTAAATCAAAATTCAAAGGAGGTAAGGCAGATGAATAATATATTCACTTTAACGTTTCTTACGGGTCTTTTGATAGCAACCATGCGTATGCTTCCTCCGTTGTTACTGGGAGCGACAGGCGAGATGTTTTCAGAAAGATGCGGACTTACCAATATCGGACTTGAAGGCATTATGTCAGTGGGTGCGATTGTAGGTTTTATTACTTCATATTTTACGAAAAATCCATATCTTGGTATGCTTGCAGGTGTTGCAGCAGGATGGGGCGTAAATATGATATATGCTTTCCTTACAATTAATCTTAATGCAGACCAGGTAATAGTGGGAAATGCCATGAATATTCTGGGACTTGCCATAGCATCGCTTGTATATACAACAGTATCAAAAAAACAGGCAGGAATCATGCAGTCGGTAACGGCAGATAATTATTCGGTTCTTATTATTGCTGTTGTTATGACACTTGTTATAGGTTTTTATCTTTATAAAACCAAATCAGGACTTGCTTTTAGGTCGGTAGGTGAATTCCCGAGGGCAGCAGAAACACTTGGTATCAATATTACCAAGAAAAAATATTTCGCATGTTCTGTTAATGGTGCCCTTTGCGGACTTGCCGGTGCATATCTTACAACCGTATATATATCATCTTATGTAAACGGTATTGTATCAGGACGAGGATATATAGCTCTTGCTGCAGTTATTTTTGGTAAGTGGAAGCCTAAAGGTGTGCTTTTAGCCTGTATATTCTTTGCATTTCTTGATGCTTTGCAGTTAAGACTCCAGGTTGTAAGTAATGCGATACCTTATCAGTTTTTACAGATGCTTCCTTACCTTGCAACCCTCATAGTGCTTTCATTCTTTATGAAGCCGGGTTCAGAGCCTAAGGCAAATGGCAAGCCATATACAAGAGAATCAAGATAGGAGGAGAAAAGTATGACATCATTAAATACAGTCTGGCTGTTGATTTGCGGAACCTTGGTTTTTTTCATGCAGGCAGGTTTTGCGATGCTTGAGACAGGTTTTACAAGAGCCAAAAATGCAGGTAATATTGTAATGAAAAACATAATTGATATATGTATAGGTGCTCCGGTTTTCTTCTTTATCGGATTTGGACTTATGTTTGGTAAAAATTGCGGTTTTATCGGAAATCTTGATTTGTTTATCAGAGATGACTATACGTCCCTTTTACCTGACAGGGTATCTCTTTGCAGCTTCGTATTTTATCAGATTACCTTCTGTGCTACGGCAGCAACAATTGTTTCCGGGGCAATGGCAGAAAGAACTAAATTTTCGGCATATTGCATATACAGCGTAATTATATCAATGTTTGTATATCCGATTGTAGGACATTGGATATGGGGCGGAGGCTGGCTTTCAAAGCTTGGTTTCCATGATTTTGCAGGCGGAACCGTTGTTCATACCGTTGGTGGTATGGCAGCACTTATGGGTGCAAAAATAGTCGGTCCCCGTATTGATAAATATGACAAGAATGGACGAGGCAAGGCAATACCCGGCCACAACATAATCCTTGGGGCACTTGGTATCATGATTCTCTGGTTTGGCTGGTTTGGTTTTAACGGAGGTTCGGTTATTACATCAGGTGCAGCTGATAAAGTCGGCAACGTATTTTTAAATACAATTTTATCAGCCGGAATTGCAGCGGTGGCTGCTATGATCACAAGCAAAATCCGTTACAGAAAAGCAGATATTTCCATGACGATAAACGGCATTCTTGCGGGACTTGTTGCAATTACCTGCGGATGTGACCAGTACACACCTTTGACTGCCTGCCTTATAGGAATCTTTGCCGGAGTATTTTCAATAATAGCAATTCAGTTTGTGGACAAAGTATTGAAAATAGATGACCCCGTAGGAGCAATCGGCGTTCATGGTTTCTGTGGAATCCTTGGAACCTTGCTTGCAGGACTTTTTTCAAAGACAAAAGGACTTTTTTATACCGGCAATGCAGACTTTTTCTTAACACAGCTTCTTGGTTCTGCGGTTGTCGTGGTATTTGTCCTTGTGATTATGGGACTTGCATTTACTTTAATTAAACATACTTCAGGGCTTCGTGTCAGCGCAACAGAAGAGATTGAGGGACTTGATAACAGGGAACACGGTCTTAACAGTGCATACGGCGATTTTGTTACCAACAGTTATACTGAAATTCTTCAGAGCGGTCCGTCTAAGACATCAGAGCATGAAAAACTTGTACCTATAACTCTTGACAACAGCACACAGACAAAGCAGGCTTCTTCAATTTCCAAAGTGGAAGTTATTATGAAGCGTTCAAGATTTGAGGCATTTAAAGAGGCAATGAACCGAATCGGAGTAACAGGTATGACTGTCAGCCAGGTAGTGGGCTGCGGAATGCAGAAAGGGCAGACAGATTTTTACCGTGGTACCCAGGTTGATATTAACCTTATTCCAAAAATCAAGGTTGAAATTGTCATTGCAAAAGTACCTGTGGAAACGGTTGTCAATACTGCCAGGGATGTGCTTTATACAGGACATATAGGAGATGGCAAAATCTTTGTATATGATGTCCGCAATGTTATTAAAGTCCGTACCGGAGAGGTGGACTATGATGCAATGCAGGGCACAACGGAATAGCGTACTATCTACATCATTATATATTTTTTCCTCACAGGCGGTCATATGGCCGCCTGTTTTTTGCTATAAACAAAACCTATAACAGAAAATAGAATAAAGGAATTATACAAACAAGTTGCAATGTGGTATTTTTAATCCAACAAAGCCTACAGACATAGTAGGAATAAGGAGGACGAAAGAATGGGAAAGATTTATAAAAGTATTACAGAGTTAGTTGGACACACACCACTTGTAGAGTTGGGCAATTATGAAAAGAAACACAATTTAAAGGCAAGATTGTTAGGAAAACTTGAATATTTTAATCCGTCAGGAAGTATCAAAGACAGAGCTGCCCTTAATATGATTGAAGAAGCTGAAAAAGCCGGATTGTTAAAAGAAGGACAGACAATTGTAGATAACACCAGTGGAAATACGGGAATTGCACTTGCAGCATTCGGACATGCAAAGGGTCATGAATTTGTTACATTCCTTGAGAATGGTGTATCAAAAGAAAGAGTAGATATTTTTAATGCATATGGAGTGGAGCAATATTGGTTTGACGATATAAGCCCAAGAGTTAAGGAAATGCTTGAAACGGGAGCTCTTGATATTTCTAAAATTGAAGAAGATGTAAAAGCCTATGGTGATGAAAGAGGTTACTATTACACAGACCAGTGCAGCAACAGACATAATGCAGAAGCGCATTATAAAACAACAGGACCTGAAATCTGGGATGATACGGATGGAAAAGTAGACATCGTTGTATTATTAGGCGGAACCGGCGGAACAATATCAGGACTCAGCAAATATTTTAAGGAAAAAGATGAAAATATTCAGATAGTCGGTGTACAGCCTGATGTCAAATCAAGACTTGATGCTAATAATGACACAGGAAATACAATCGACGGTGTTTTCCCACTTGAAATTGGCGGAAATATCATAATTCCTCTTATCAATCAGTTTGAGGCAAAAATTGATGAAATCGTAGATGTATCGGCAGCAGAGGCATACGATGCAGCAAAAGAGCTTGTAAGAACAGACGGAATTTTCCTCGGACAGTCTGCAGGAGCAGCACTTGCAGCAGCTACAAAACTTGCAGAAAGACCTGAAAATGCAGGCAAAAATATTGTAATTATCATGGCTGACGACGGAACCAAATATTTATCAACCAATCAGTATAAATAGAATGTTGAGGTGATTTCCATGGCAGACAGATTAATAAATGTATTCAGAAAAAGCGAACTTAACGACTATCTTGAGTCGGCAGAAAAAACAGCCGGCTGGATAAAAAAATATGAAATTGCGGATGAAAAAGGTAAGCACTGGAAGATAAGCGGAACCGAAGGTAAAGATCCTGATGCGGTAGAAAGTTCATTTTTGACAGATACCTCACTTTACGGAGGAGCTGCAGGAATTGGATATTTTTACTTACAGTTATATGAATTAACAGGTGCTGAAAAATATCTTGAAGAAGCAGAGGATGCGGCAGAATATCTTATAAATACCTATGAAAAAGAAGATGTTGTAAATCCCGGCATATATAACGGGCTGTCAGGACAGGGCATATTCACATTGCTGTTGTATGACAAAACAGGGGATGAAAGGTATCTTCAGTTTGCCAAAACTCTGGCAGAGGATTCTTATACACAGAGCATAAGAGACGAAAAAGGTATCCATTGGAACGGATGGTATGATTACATGGGGGATGGTGGTGTCATTGCATATTGGATATATCTGGCGGAAAAGACAAAAGACGGACATTATCTTAAATACGCTAAAGAAGCTCTTGATGCCATACTTTCATTAAAAAAGCAGTTTAGCGGTGATTCAATATATTTTGAACTCTTTGACCCAAGCGTATATTTTACAGGTGTTCCGTCAGGCGGTGTTGTACCTAATTTTGCACATGGAACGGCAGGAATAGTGTACCTTCTTACAAAATATTACGAAGTAACAAAGGATGAGGAATATTTAAAATATGCCGTACAGGGATATAATTTTCTGAAGGAAATTGCCAATAATACCGAAAAAGCATCAATTGTGCCATACCTTTACTTTAAAGGCGGGGAGAACAAATATGATGTTTCGTATCTTGGCTTCTGCCATGGACCTGTTGGCGACGGAATTACAGTAAGGGAGCTGTATCTTGCAACAGGCGATAAAGAATATCTTGATTTTTATAACCGCCTTACAGAAGCCCTGATAGAAGCCGGAGTACCATATAAACACTCAGCCGGCTACTGGAATAACTGCATTTGCTGCGGAACCTCAGGTATACTTTTACATTTTATTGATGCTGCAAAACTTACAGGAAATGAAAAATATAAAGATTATGCAGATAAAATAGCATACAAGCTTTTAAATGATGCATATACTGACAGCGAAGGAAACCGTTGGTATGACGCATGGACAAGAGTAAAACCATGGGATGTGGACGCACACCTTGGATTATTTGTGGGAGCTGCGGGTAATGCCAGTGCTCTTTTATCATACTACGCAGATAAAACGGGTAAAAAAATAACACCTGTTTTTGAATATCGGGAGGCGTAATATGGGAAAAAAGATACCTTATCTTTTTAAAACATACGAGACAGAAGATTACCTCAAAACAGCCAGAGAGACAGCAGAATGGATAAATGAACAGGAAGTAACCGAGGCAGAAGGAATAATATGGAAAACATTTCCTGACGGACAACCGGGACTTACGGGTTCTTCAATTTTATCAGATACAAGTTTTTATGCAGGTTCTGCGGGTATCGGATTTTTCTTTTTAAGATTGTATCAGGTAACGCAGGATAAGAAATGGCTTGAAAAAGCAGAACTGGCGGCAGATTATCTTTTATCCAAAGAAAAAGATATTTCTTTTTACAGGAATATACAGGGACAGATAGAAGCCGAAAAAGGAAAAGAACACGCTTCAAAACTTTACGGATGGGCGTTTGGTTATAAAATCGGACCAATCAGTGAAGGACAGTTTGCACATGCTCTTTTTCTTGAAACAAACGAACAGAAATACTATGATTTCGCAATCAGACAGGCAGATACTTTTGTTGAAGCAGGAATAGAAGAGGATGAAAAAATACATTGGAGTGATGCAAGGGATATCGTCGGCGACGCCGGAGGAATAGTGTATCTTTTGCAGGTCTATAAACAGACAGGTAATAAAAAATATCTTGAGACAGCTGTTAAAGCCGGTGAATATATTGAACAGTTTGCTAACCCTGCCAAAAACGGTGGTACATATTATTATCTGTATGACCTTGTGGCTGCGAATGAAGGCGACGAAGATACAATCCATGTTAATTTTTCCCATGGCTCGGCGGGAACGGCGTATCTGTGGGCAGTGCTTTATGAGGCAACCGGAGATAAAAAGTATCTTGGAAGAGCAGAAAAAGTTTTTGAATATCTTGACGGAATAGCAAGCGGAGATGATGAAGCTGTATTGTATCCTTATCAGGACCATCCAAAACGTGGATTTTCAGATGACAGATTTTACCTTGGAATGTGCGGCGGACCTATAGGCTCAAGTTTTCCTTATAAAAAATTATACCGGCTTACAGGTGATGAAAAATATCTTGATAAGGTAAAAAAACTTGCAGAGGGTCTTGTAAGGTCAGGTGTTCCTGAGCATCTCTCATGGGGATACTGGGGAAGCAAGTGCCTTTGCTGTGGAGGCCCCGGTGTGCTTGAATATTTTGTGGATTTATATGATTTGACAGGCGACGAAAAATATAAGAAATATGCCAAAAGAACGGCAGATAAGCTTATTTCTGACTCTTATGAAGAGAAAAAAGGAAGAAGTTTTTACGGAGCATGGGACAGAATTGACCCTGCAAGAGTGGTAAGTTACACAGGGTATTACATAGGTGCAGCAGGTGCAGCAGGCGCTTTGCTTAAGTATTACAGCGTTTTAAAAAATATAAAAATTGCCGATTTCTTTGAATACTATTTGTGATATAATTGAATCCGCCGGAAAGGTAAACCACCTCCGGCGGATTTTTATTCGGAAGGAAACTGATATGGAATTGTTTGAAGGAAGGCCTGCTGATATGTCAGGCAGATTGGATAAAGAAATACGCACGTATGATTTACTTGATAAATTAGGAATAGAATATGAACGTGTTGACCACGAACCGGCAGAGACAATGGAAGCCTGCATTGAAATTGACAGAACACTTGCACCTGCGGTTATCTGCAAAAATCTTTTCTTGTGCAACTCACAGAAAACCAGATTTTACCTGTTAGCTATGCGTGGGGACAAAAAGTTTATGACAAAAGAAATTTCCCATCAGATTAACAGTCCGCGACTGTCTTTTGCTACACCGGATTTTATGGAAAAATTTCTTGATATTACTCCGGGCTCCGTGAGTGTGCTGGGACTCATGAACGATACCGGCAATAATGTTCAGTTACTGGTTGATGAGGATGTGTTAAAAGAAGAATATTTCGGATGCCATCCGTGCATTAATACTTCAAGCCTGAAAATGAGAACGGAAGATGTATTCGGGAAGTTTATGAAAGCTGTAAACCATGATTACATAGTTGTAAAACTAGGCAAAAATATTGAATAAATTATAACAGAAATTAATCCGGGGGGAACCTTACAGTTCTTCCTCCGGATATTTAAAATTCCATGAATTTCTGAATTCGGTCATCATATCCATAACATCTTTTGTATAATCAAGAAGCATACATTTCTTATCCCCGTTGATGGCTTTTTCCATGTCAAGAAGCTCATATATAAGGGCATCCCGGGTATCTCCCTCTTTAACCCATTCTTTTTCGCCTGATTCTGTATAAGTTACAACAGCTTCAAAAGCTCTTGGATATTCCATTATTTCAATATAACCTTTTTCACATGAAACCATACCTCTTTTTGGCTGTTTGGAGTGAAGAGACAACATAACCGTAGCCATCTGACCGTCATTATTCATTAGAAGCAGTCCTGCCTGTTCATCAACACCTGTGGGAGCTTTTTTAAGCTGGGACAAGAGTTTATCAGGTTTTTCCGTCATAAAATATCTGATAAAAGAAAGTGCATACACACCGATATCCAGCATGGCACCGCCCGCAAGGTTTCTGTTAAAGAAACGGTTGTTCATATTGTATTCCTTATAACTGCCAAAATTAATGGTTATAAGATTGACTTTGCCAAGTCTGCCGGAATCTAATATTTCTTTAAGTTTTTTATAGACCGGCATATGGTATATGGTCATTGCCTCACCTATGACAACGTTATGCAAAGCCGCAAGTTCCATTGCTTCGTTAAGTTCGCGGCTGTTTAAAGTAATGGATTTTTCCACAAGAATATGTTTGCCGTTCCGGATAGCCTTTTTCATAAACTCAATATGGGTATTGTGAGGTGTGGTTATATAAATTACATCAACATCGGAATCGGTAAACATATCATTATAATCATCGTATACCTTTTCAATTCCGTACTTCTTTGCAAAATCAACTGCTTTTGAATAAGTTCTGTTCCCTACTGCATAAATATTTCTTCCGATTTTCTTAAGGGCAACCGCCATTTCGTTGGCAATTACACCTGTCCCGAGAACTGCCCATTTAATATCTGACATTTATTGACTCCTTTATTTTTTTATAATT
>OHQT01000894.1_pt1 | contig 13268 bp, 8 predicted proteins | sample 1578221 | NCBI WGS metagenome assembly OHQT01 (sample SAMEA3879547, study PRJEB24766) | human gut metagenome | biome: human-associated habitat; feature: feces | place: USA | collected 1985/1987
CTGTCCGAGCTGGGATTTAAGCACGTCTATGTAGTTCCCGAACAGGAGAATCCGGATCCAAACTTCACCACACTGGATTACCCGAACCCTGAGGATCCCAAGGCATTTACATACGCACTGCGTCTGGCCAAGGAGAAGGATGCGGACATCGTTCTGGCAACCGATCCCGATGCAGACCGTCTGGGTGTGTATGCCAAGGATACCAAGACCGGCGAGTATGTGGCATTTACCGGTAACATGTCCGGTATGCTGATCGCAGAATATATCCTGAGAGAGAAGACTGCTACCGGCGCTATGCCCGAGAATCCCGCACTGGTAACCACCATCGTTACCACCAATATGACCAAGCCCATCACCGAAGCTTATGGTGTAAAGCTGATCGAAGTACTGACCGGCTTCAAGTTCATCGGTGAGCAGATCAAGTTCTTCGAGCAGACCGGCAGCAACAATTATGTATTCGGTCTGGAAGAGAGCTACGGCTGTCTGGCAGGTACTCATGCAAGAGATAAGGATGCAGTTGTAGCAGTTATGTGTCTGTGTGAAGTGGCGGCTTACTGCAAGAAGCACAACATGACTCTGTGGGATATGATGGTATCCATGTATGAGAAATACGGTTACTTCAAGGAGACCCAGTACACCATTACCATGAAGGGTATCGACGGTGCAAGACAGATCGCCGAGATCATGGATAAGCTTCGTAAGAATCCTCCTAAGGCATTCGGCGATCTGAAAGTGGAGAAATTCCGCGACTATCAGAACGATGTGATCATCGACATGGAGACCGGAGAGAAGACCACGACCGGACTTCCGAAGTCCAATGTTCTGTACTTTGAGCTTCCCGACAACGCATGGTGCTGCGCTCGTCCTTCCGGAACCGAGCCCAAGATCAAGTTCTACATGGGTGTTAAAGGTAACAGCATAGAGGATGCACAGGCCAAGGTAGAGAAGCTGACCGAGGATGTAAAGGCTGTACTGTAACCACCATGAGCAAATAGCATGCAAGTATGTTATTCAGGAAAGCTCTGGAAGAGCGATTTTGCGAATGGGGTTCTGAATAGTTAATGTTATTTTTAAGAGCGAATCGCCCGGGAAGGGCGATTTGCTCTTTTATAAAAGTGGAGGTATCCGTGGCAAAGCTGAACATAGCAAACCTTAAGAAAACTCTATATTATTTGCAACGCAACGGCCTGAGGGAAACCTGGATCTCTGTAAGGGAACGCCTGACAGAGACAGACCGCTATTTTTATGTGCCCTGTCCGGAAGGGGAACTGGAAAGGCAAAGTTGCAGAAAATGGGATAATCCGGTTACACTCAGCATTGTGGTGCCGTTGTACCGTACCCCGGAAATCTATCTGAACAGAATGATAACAAGCGTTATGCAACAGAGCTATCCTCACTGGGAACTGATTCTGGCGGATGCCACAGAGGATCACAGTGTGGAGGAGACGTTGACAAATCAGGGATTCCTGACAGAACGGCTCCTGGAAAATGCGGAAACTATTGCAGCGGATGCAAGGATCCACTATATACACCTTACGGAAAATGCCGGAATTGCGGCGAATACCAATCAGGCATTACCCTATGCAAGGGGAGAATATATCGGCCTGCTGGATCATGATGATGTATTGACACCGGATGCTCTGTATGAGATGGCAGATGCTATTACCAAAGCAAATGACAGAGGTGTCAGAGTTGCATTCGCTTATTCGGATGAAGACAAATGCAACGGGGATGAGACAAAATATTACGATCCCAACCATAAAGAAGACTTTAATTACGATTTAATCCTGAGTAATAACTATATCTGCCATTTTCTGGTGATGGATGCAGATCTGATGAAGAAACTGGCATTCCGGCCAGAATGCGACGGTGCCCAGGACTATGATCTGGTGCTGCGGGCAGTGTCAGAGGTGCTGGCTGCAGATGGCCGCTCCGGGGAGGAGAGAATTCTTCATATTCCCAGAGTGCTGTATCACTGGAGATGCCATGAAGCATCTACAGCAGCCAATCCCCACAGCAAGAAATATGCTTACGAAGCGGGGCTGCGTGCACTGCAGGATCATGCGGCAGAGCGTGGGATCCCGGCAAAGGCAGAGGAGACCAGACATGTAGGATTTTATCGGTTACAATATACAGAGGTATTACAGGAGAGACCGGATGTGGCTGCCGTAGGTGGCAGAGTGCTGTCTGGGAAAAACCGCGGCAGGATCGCCGGCGGCAGAATGACTGCGGACGGAAAGGTGTTCTACGAGGGACTGCCGAAGGACTTTGGCGGTTATCTTCATCGGGCGGAGCTGTCCCAGGATGCAGAAGCGTTAGACCTTCGCTGCATCAGGATCCGGTCAGCTGACAGGGAATTGTTTGAAAAAATCGTGGGAGTGTCTTATACGGAAGTAGTAAGAGGTCCGGAACAACAGCCGGTATTTGACAGCTCCACACTGCCTGCCGGGGCTGATATCCGGCTTTTAAGTCTGCAATTATCGGAAGCATTACGAAAACGGGGAAGACTGCTGTATCTGCCGGAGTATCCGGAGAAATGGGAGAGACTATGAAGGAAGTAACCGTCGTTATACCCAATTACAACGGAATGAAATATTTACCGGAATGCATGGCTTCCCTGTGTCAGGGACAGGAAAATGCACCGGAATATGAAGTGCTGATCATAGACAATGGTTCTGCTGACGGGAGCGTGGAATATCTGGACAGCGAATGGTGTCGCAAAAAAGAGGCACCGGCAGAAGAGGGGGGAAAACCGCAGGTGCGTCTGATCGCCCTGCCGGAGAACACCGGCTTCTGTCATGCGGTGAATCTGGGAATCCGGGAGGCACGAAGCCCCTATGTGATCCTGTTGAACAACGATACCAGAGTAGAAGCTGGATTTGTGAAAGGACTGTATGATGCCATTCGGAAGGATGAAAAGATCTTTTCCGTCAGCGCCAAAATGCTTATGTGGGATAAGCCAGAGCTGCTGGATGATGCGGGAGACCGCTACTGCGTTCTGGGATGGGCATATTCCCGGGGAAAAGGCCGGCCTGCTGTGGATTATGACAAGAATGTCAGCATATTCTCAGCCTGTGGCGGAGCGGCAATTTACAGACGTCAGGTATTTGAGGAGATCGGCTATTTTGACGAAGCGCATTTTGCTTATCTGGAAGATCTGGATATCGGTTACCGTGCCCGGATCTACGGCTATGAGAACCGGTACGAGCCGACGGCATCCGTTCTGCATTACGGCAGTGCTTCTACGGGATCCCGCTACAATTCCCGGAAAACGGAACTTTCTTCTTCCAATAATATCTATGTCATCGGCAAAAATATGCCGCTACTACAGTGGATCCTGAATCTGCCGTTCTTTTTGCTTGGATTTGGCATAAAATTTCTGTTTTTTTGTAAGAAGAGAATGGGAAAACTATATTTAAAGGGATTGGCCGAAGGGTGGAAACGTACCGTGGGTCCTGTGGGAAAGCAGGCAAAAGTGCGCTTTCAATGGAGTCATCTATGGAATTATGTGAAGATTCAGTGGCAATTATACCTGAATGTTTTTCGAATTCTTATGAAATCTTAAGAAATCGCTTCATAAATTCTTAAGTTGAGAAAAAACCACCGTTATTGTAGAATGAAATCGTTGAAAAGAAGCTTTTCGGACTTAAAGATTGGGTGACCCGTATGATAAAAGACAACCAGAAAGTCTTTAACAGGCTTCTTGTGATAATAGATGCGCTGATCACGGCAGTATCTTTTGTCCTTGCCTATTATATCAAATTTTATATCTTAAATGACGGTCCGGGGATCGGTGTCCTGCCGGTGCAGGATTATTATATGCTGCTTCCCTTTATTGTACCCGGTTATATGTTCCTGTATTACCGGTGCAGTGTGTATTCCCCGAAGCGTACGGTTCGCCGCAGACATGAGATATACAGTATCCTGCAGGCGAATACCATTGGCCTGGCGGCTTTGATCATTATTTTATATATGATCATCCGTGAGATCAATTTTTCACGATCCGTCATGGCAATTTTTTATGTCCTGAATGTTTTTCTTACTTCCGTATTCCGTATCATCATGCGCAAGGCATTGCGTTCCATACGGAAAAAGGGGTACAACCTGAAGCACATTTTGCTGGTAGGTTATTCCCGGGCGGCGGAGGAATATATCGACAGAATCCTCAGCAATCCCCAATGGGGATATGTAGTGTGTGGTATTCTGGATGAGCACATCCCGGGCGGCACGACCTATAAGGGAGTGAAAGTACTGGGAACGCTTGGTAATCTGGAATACATCCTTCCGGAGAACAAGCTGGATGAAATCGCGATCACACTTTCCCTGAAGGATTATGATTATCTGGAAGGTGTGGTGGATATCTGTGAGAAATCCGGGGTGCACACCAAATTCATTCCGGATTACAGCAGTCTGATCCCCAGCAGACCCTATACGGAGGATCTGATGGGATTACCGGTGATCAATATCCGGTATGTACCGCTGACGAATACAGGCAATATGGTGATCAAGCGGGCAATGGATATCGTTGGTTCCATTTTCGGTATCATTATTACCTCACCGATCATGCTCATATCAGCAATTCTGGTAAAGCTGTCCAGCCCGGGACCGGTGATCTTTAAGCAGGAACGGGTAGGACTTCATAATAAGCCGTTTTATATGTACAAATTCCGCAGCATGGCAATGCAGACGGCGGCGGAAGAGAAAAAGGGCTGGACGGTACGCAATGACCCCAGAGTCACCGGTATCGGTAAGATTCTCAGACGTACCAGTATCGATGAACTTCCCCAGCTGTTCAATATCTTAAAAGGAGATATGAGTCTGGTCGGTCCCAGACCGGAAAGACCGCAGTTTGTGGAAAAGTTCAAGGAAGAGATTCCCCGTTACATGGTAAAACATCAGGTACGGCCGGGACTGACCGGATGGGCACAGGTGAATGGCTTGCGCGGTGATTCCTCCATCAAGAAGAGAATCGAATATGATATTTACTATATTGAGAACTGGACCATTGGATTTGATATCAAGATCATTCTTATGACGTTCTTTACAGGATTTATCAATAAAAATGCTTATTAGTACAAGGAGAAGACAAGATGGCAACAAATTCTAACAACAATGGCGGCAATGGTCAGAGACCTGCCGGAAGCGGAAGAAAACCTTCCGGAAGCGCACAGAGACCTACAGGACAGAGACCCGCCGGAAGCGGTCAGAGACCTGCCGGCAGTGGACAGAGAACCGGAGCTGCGAACGGACAGAAGAGAATGTCTGCCAAACAGCGTGCAGCCAAGAAGAGAAAAAAGGTTATCATCTTTGGCATAGAGATCGTAGTGATCCTGTTCATGGTAGCATTATTGTATCTGGTAATGACTCATACCAACAATGAGGGCCCCAAGGTAACCGTTCTGGAGACAGAAGAACTTCAGATTCCCGAAGAGGTGCAGCAGGATGAAACTATGAAGGGCTATATGAACATTGCCCTGTTCGGTGTGGACGCCACCAAGGAAAGCCTGTTGTACAAGGGCAGCCGAAGCGATAGTATCATGATCGCCAGCATCAACATGGATACCGGTGATATCAAACTGGTCAGCGTATATCGTGATACGTACCTGAATACCGGTACGGATTCCTACCAGAAATGCAATGCCGCTTATTCCTATGGCGGAGCAGAGCAGGCGGTTAAGATGCTGAACATGAATCTGGATATGGATATTACGAACTTTGTGACCGTAGGCTATAAAGGACTGAGCGAAGTGATCGACGGTCTGGGCGGTATCTATATTGATGTGGACTCTGAGGAGATCAAGCATATCAACAACTATCAGATCGGTATTGCAGAAGTTTTGAAATGCGATTATACACCGGTAACTGAGACCGGTATGCAGCTGTTGAATGGTCTGCAGGCTACTGCTTACTGCCGTATCCGTTATACCGCTGGTAACGACTTTAAGCGTGCTGCCCGTCAGCGTGAAGTCATTCAGGCAATCGAAGATCAGGCAAAGAAAGCAGATTATGCAACATTGTCCAAGGTATTCAACAGTGCCATCGACGACATTTACACCAGTCTGGATTCCAAGGACATCCTGGATCTGCTGGGCAATATTTCAAATTATCGCATAGTGGACGAAGGAGGTTTCCCCGAAGAGACCATGCGTGACACCGGCAATATCGGTGCAAAGGGAAGCTGTGTTATTCCGGTAAATCTCGAAAGCAATGTAGTATGGCTGCATCAGTTCCTGTTTGATGATGCCAACTATTCCGTAACCAGCAACGTGAAGGAATACAGCAATAAGATTGAATCTGACACATCACCTTATATGAATAAGTAAGAAACAGTGTATAGAGTAAAGCAACAGGAATACAAGGGAGTCTTCCGGAATCTGCCGGGGCTCCCTTGTGCATTACCAAGAAGGTTATAAGCCTTTTGGACAGTAGGAAAAGGCTTGTGCCGCAATAAGAGTTAAAGTATAATGAACCAGAGATTGGAAAAGTGAGGAGCGCTCTGACATGGAGATAGATGTGATCATTCCCCTGTATAAGCCGGGAAAAGAATTATTTACATTATTGGATAAACTGGGCAGTCAGAGCGTACCGGTACATCAGGTGATTCTTCTGAATACGGAAGAAAAATATTTTGAACAGCTGATCTACGGAATCAGATTTCTGGAAACCTATCAGAATGTCAAGGTATACCATGTATCCAAAAGAGAGTTCGATCATGGCGGTACGAGACGGATGGGAGTAAAAAAGTCTTCTGCGGATGTCTTCGTGATGATGACACAGGATGCCATGCCGAAAGATGACAGGCTGATCGAAAAACTGGTGGAACCCCTGCAGGGGGAAGTGGCGGTGGCCTATGCGAGACAGCTGCCCAGAGAGGATTCGACACCGGTGGAGAGCTATACCAGAGAATTTAACTATCCGGCAAAGTCCCGGATCAAATCGGCAGCAGACCTGGACAGCCTGGGGATCAAGACCTTTTTCTGCTCCAATGTCTGTGCGGCCTATCGCCGGGAGATCTATGAGGAACTGGGCGGGTTCGTCAGACATACGATATTTAATGAAGATATGATCTATGCGGCAAAGGCGGTGGAAGCAGGATACTCTGTGGCTTATGCGGCGGATGCGCAGGTGGTGCATTCTCATAATTATACCAACGGGCAGCAGTTTCACAGAAACTTTGACCTGGGAGTATCGCAGGCAGAGCATCCCGAGATTTTTGCAGCATATCCTTCGGAGTCCGAGGGAAAACGAATGGTGAAAGATGTGACGGTATATTTGCGCAGCAACCATATGTCTGCCGGATTGCCCCATTTTTATATGCAATGCGCCTGTAAATATGCAGGTTATTTACTGGGAAAGAACTATCGCAGGCTCCCGAAAAAATGGGTACTTGCTTTTACTTCCAACAAGGAATACTGGAAACAGAACAGAAAGGATGTATGACTATGTGTGGTATTGTAGGTTATATTGGAACAGAACAGGCAGCACCGATCATTCTGGACGGTCTGTCCAAGTTGGAATACCGTGGATATGATTCCGCAGGTATGGCGATTTTTGACGGTGAGAAGATCAACACCAGAAAAGCAGTGGGAAGACTTAAGGTTCTGGAGAACCTGACCCACGGCGGAGAGAATATGAAAGGAACCTCCGGTATCGGACATACCCGTTGGGCAACTCACGGAGCTCCCAGCGATATCAATTCTCATCCGCATATGAACAATGCGGGAACCATTGCCGTGGTACACAACGGCATTATCGAGAACTATATTCCCCTGAAGAAAAAGATGCAGGATAAGGGGTATCAGTTCGTATCCGAGACTGATACCGAGGTATTGGCACATCTGTTAGACTATTATTACAAGGGAAATCCTCTGGAAGCCATCACGAAGGTGCTTCATCGTGTGGAAGGCTCTTATGCGCTGGGGATCATGTTTGCAGATCAGCCGGATAAGATTTTTGCAGCCCGCAAGGACAGCCCGCTGATCGTAGGAAAGAGCGACAACGGCAGCTTTATCGCTTCCGATGTTCCTGCGATATTGAAATATACCAGAACCGTATATTATGTAGACAATCAGGAAGTTGTGGAATTACAGCAGGGTAGTCTGCGTTTCTTCTCCGTGGATGAGGAAGAGATCGAGAAGCAGCCGGTGACCATTGACTGGGATGCCAATGCGGCAGAAAAGGCTGGATATGAGCACTTCATGCTGAAAGAGATCTATGAGCAGCCGAAGACCATCAACGATACCATCTCTCCGAGAATCAAGGATAATGATATTGTGATCGAAGAGCTGAACATGAGTGATGAAGAGATCAAAGAGATCACGAAGATCCATATTGTGGCCTGCGGCTCCGCATATCATACCGGAGTTACCGCAAAATATGTGATCGAGGGTCTGGCAAGAATCCCGGTAGAAGTGGATGTGGCCAGTGAATTCCGTTATCGTGATCCGATTCTTCAGAAGGGTAATATGGTCATTGTCATCAGCCAGTCCGGTGAGACGGCAGATACTCTGGCAGCACTGAGAGAGTCCAGGGAAAGGGGCTTCAAGGTACTGGGCATTGTCAATGTGGTGGGAAGCTCCATTGCCAGAGAGGCAGACAGTGTTATGTATACCTGGGCAGGTCCCGAGATCGCAGTGGCTACCACCAAGGCTTACAGTGCACAGCTAACTGCACTTTACATGTTGGCTATGAAATTCGCCAGGGTACGTGGTACTATTGATCAGGAGAAGTTCGCCGGTATGCTGACAGATTTAAGATGCCTGCCGGATCAGATTGAACTGCTTCTGGGACAGAAGGAGAAGATCCAGCATTTTGCCAACCGTTACGTGGGAGCAAGAGATATCTTCTTCATCGGACGCGGTATTGATTACGCGATTTCACTGGAAGGATCCTTGAAACTGAAGGAGATCTCCTATATTCATTCCGAGGCTTATGCAGCTGGAGAACTGAAGCATGGTACGATTTCTCTGATCGAAGATGGTACGCTGGTAGTGGCTTTGGCAACCCAGCCGGATCTGTTCCAGAAGACCATCAGTAATATGGTAGAAGTAAAAGCAAGAGGAGCCTTTGTTATGGCAGTCACCATTGAAGGCAACAAGGCCATTGAGAAAGCGTCGGATTATGTAATATACATCCCCGAGACCAATCCGTACTTTACCAATTCTCTGGCAATCATTCCTTTGCAGTTGTTCTCCTACTATGTGGCAGTGGGACGCGGCTGTGACGTGGATAAACCCAGAAACCTGGCAAAATCCGTTACTGTTGAGTAGAGTGTAATAACTTACCCATAGAGAGACTGCTTGCAGGCAGAACAGACTCTCTGTTTTTTCAGGATTCATAATTGCTTCAGAAAGTTATCACAATTCGGACACAATTGACGGATATACTGTGTTCATAAGGTGAGAGGAAGAAATGAAACAGGTAATGGTAAAAAGAGTTTCTCACTTGCAACAGGATAGGAGGAAGCAATATGTACGAGAATGATAATTTTTCCGGTTACGGAACCGGCAATGAAAATACAACCGGTACATTCAGTGGAGCAGATCTGAATGAGACAAGAACAGAAAGCAGTTATGGCTATGAAAATCATAGTACTACCCAGAGTGCAGCAGGAAGCACGAATGGTTACACCACTTATCAGATGGGCGGAACCACAGGCAGCAACAATACGGAGCCTAAGAAAACCCCAAAACATGGCGGTTACTTCCGGAAGGCAATGGTAAGTGTCAGCCTGGGATTGTTCTTTGGACTGTTCGCAGGAATCGGTTTCTATGCAGTACAGCAGGGAACCGGGATGTTTACGACCAGCACAGATACCGCAGTGGTAGATGAGATCACTTCTGAGGCAACGACAGAAAGTACCCAGAGTGCACAGCTGGCTACCAATGTTACTTATGTAGAGTCCGATGTATCCAATGTGGTAGAAAAAGTAATGCCTGCCATGGTATCCATCGTAAATAACTTTACCGAGACAGCCAATGTCTTCGGACAGCAGTATACACAGGAAGAAGCAGCCAGCGGTTCAGGTATCATTGTAGGTAAGACCGATGATGAACTGCTGATCGTATCCAATAATCATGTAGTAGAGAGTGCAGATACTCTGACCGTTACTTTTATCGATGGCAGTGAAGCACAGGCACAGGTCAAAGGACTGGATTCCGATATGGATCTGGCAGTGATCGCAGTATCTTTAAATGATCTGAGTGATGATACCAAGAATGCCATTACAGTAGCAACACTTGGCAGCAGTGATGATCTGAAGCTTGGTGAGCCGGTCATCGCTATTGGTAATGCCCTTGGCTATGGTCAGTCTGTTACCAACGGTATTGTAAGTGCCCTGAATCGTGAGATCACTCTGGAGAACGGCTCTATCGGTCTGGAGAACGGCTCTACCGGTACTTTCATCCAGACCAACGCAGCCATCAACCCCGGTAACTCCGGCGGTGCACTGCTGAACATGAATGGTGAGGTTATCGGTATCAACTCCAACAAGATCGGTGGTACTGCCGTAGAAGGTATGGGATATGCTATCCCGATTACTTCGGCAAGTCCTATCATTGCAGATCTGATGGAGCGTCAGACCAGAACCAAGGTAGCTGAGGATGAAGTCGGTTACATCGGCATCTCCCTGCAGGAAGTAACTTCCCAGATCTCCCAGATGTACAACATGCCGGAAGGTATCTATGTAGTATCTGTAGAGGAAGGCAGCGCAGCAGCCAATGCCGGTATCATGAAAGGTGATATCATTACCAAATTTGACGGCAGCAGTATCTCTTCTTACTCTGATCTGCAGAAAACGTTACAGTATTATGCGGTCGGTGATTCCGTAACCGTAACGGTACAGAGACCTCAGAACGGTGAATATGTATCCATCGAGCTGAATCTGACACTGGGCAGCAGACCTGCAAGCCAGAAATAAAGAAATAACAGGTAAATAAAAGGAAATGGAAAGAGACCCGGGCGAGACATATGGTTTTGCCCGGGTCTTGTAATATTTACCAAAATATGAATAGTTATAAATGGTTTAGAAAAACTTAACTTGTGCCCCGCTACTTCATTGAGTATAATAAGCGTAGGCAATGAGAAGTGTCAGACACGGGTATTATGCAATATGACTGCTTGCAGGCATTATTGCGTAATGGCCGGGGATGATAGGGCGAAGCCCGTATATCGAGGGAACACGAAGTGTTGCCGAGATACACTGCGAAGATGCTTTGGAGCCGGGGATGATAGGGCGAAGCCCGGATATCGAGGGAACACGAAGTGTTACCGAGATACACTGCGGAATAGTGGTAGGAAACAAAGAGGAGAATAACATGACAGATAATTATAATGATGATTATAGAGAAGTGATCCCTGAGGAGGAAAAAACAGAGACCAATGTGAGTGAAACTCAGGATAACGAAAAAAATAATGGAAACACACAGGTGGCGGATACTGCAAAAGAAAATTCCACCGAAAAAAAGTCAGAGGACAAAAAGGACAGCAGCGAATACGAAGATGTCTGCTTTATCTGCCGCAGACCGGAGAGCAAAGCCGGTAGAATGTTCAAGCTGCCCAACCATATCTGCATCTGCGATGATTGCATGCACAAGACCATGGAGACTGTGAGCCAGTTCGATTATCAGGGAATGTTGAACAATCCCAATGATTTCAACCAGTTTAACGGACAGAACGGATTCCCCAACATCAGTTTTGTGAATCTGGCGGATCTTCAGGGAGACGGCGGTATTCCCAACAAGCAGAAACTCAAGAAGAAAAAGAAGGCGGAAGGTCCCAAACCGGTATTCAATATCAAGGACATTCCGGCACCTCATAAGATCAAGGCCAGTCTGGATGAATACGTGGTAGGACAGGAAAAAGCCAAGAAGGTCATCTCCGTAGCAGTATACAACCATTACAAGAGAGTGGCCACTGACACTATGGATGAGATTGAGATCGAAAAGTCCAACATCCTCATGATTGGCCCCACCGGTTCCGGTAAGACCTATCTGGTAAAGACACTGGCAAAACTTCTGGATGTGCCTCTGGCTATTGCTGATGCCACCTCTCTGACTGAGGCCGGTTATATCGGTGATGATATCGAGAGCGTGGTATCCAAATTGCTGGCAGCGGCGGGCAATGACGTAGAAAAGGCGGAAAAAGGTATCATCTTCATCGATGAGATCGACAAGATCGCCAAGAAGAAAAACACCAACTCCCGGGATGTCAGCGGAGAGAGTGTACAGCAGGGTATGTTGAAGCTTCTGGAAGGTGCGGAAGTGGAGGTGCCGGTAGGTGCCAACAGCAAAAATGCCATGGTACCTCTGGCAACGGTGAACACCCGTAACATTCTGTTTATCTGCGGTGGTGCGTTCCCTGATCTGGACGAGATCATCAAGGAGCGCCTGACCAAGACCGCATCCATCGGTTTCAACTCGGAACTGAAGGATAAATACGATAAAGATACCGATATTTTATCCAAGGTTACTGTGGAAGATATCCGCAAGTTTGGTATGATTCCGGAATTTATCGGTCGTCTGCCGATCATTTGTACTTTACAGGGATTGTCAAAGGATATGTTGGTGAAGATCCTGAAAGAGCCGAAGAATGCGATTCTTAAGCAGTACCAGAAGCTGTTGGAGCTGGATGAGGTAAAACTGGAGTTCACAGACGATGCCCTGGATGCCATTGCCGAGAAGGCAATGAAGCGTGATACCGGTGCCAGAGCCCTGCGCTCCATCATCGAGGACTTCATGCTGGATATCATGTATGAGATTCCAAAGGACAGCAGCATCGGAGAGGTTATCATCACAAAAGACTATATTGAAAAGACCGGCGGGCCGACGATTCTCCTGCGCGGCCAGGAAGTTCCAAAGTTAGAGCAGAAATAAGGTAACTGGAAAACACAGCGGAGCAGACGTGAAACTGGCGTTTTCTTGAAATAAGAGATAAGAAAGAGAGGGTTTTAACTATGGCAGAGGATTTTTTTGGAAATTTAAGTAAAACACTGAAAAAAACAGTGGATACTGTGGGAAAGAAAACAGATGAATTCGTAGAAATTCAGAAGATCCGCACCCGTCAGCATGCGCTTGAGGATCAGATTGAGAAGAATTACCAGGATATCGGACAGATCATCTACAACCGCTATCTGAACGGCGAAGCATTCGACGAGAATCTTGCCGGCATCTGCAAAGATATCACCGATCTGGAAAAAGAGATTGCAGACTGCAGGGAAGACGTGGCAAACAAGAGAGGCCGCATCGTATGCCCGGCCTGCGGCGCAAGTG
>OHQT01000895.1_pt1 | contig 13260 bp, 9 predicted proteins | sample 1578221 | NCBI WGS metagenome assembly OHQT01 (sample SAMEA3879547, study PRJEB24766) | human gut metagenome | biome: human-associated habitat; feature: feces | place: USA | collected 1985/1987
GCCCCTTGTTCGGGGGATTACGGGCTTTTCGTATCCGATCCCGCTTTTATCGGGCGGTTTGCCGGAAGATGGTTTGTCGGAAGGGCCGTATTTTGTCGATAATGACTTCCGTCGTACATAACCTGCCGGAACGATTCGGGAACGTAATCGCCCGGAATACCTATCAGGCAATTATTTTGTTTTTCAATGTTCCAGCCATCGTCCGACGGTCGCTTATTCACAGCCTGTGTCCGCGTTTGTGATTCTCATCCTCTCCCGAACCCCCTTCTCGGATAAGTTATTATCCCCGCTTTTCGGGGTTTCGGTTCATAGCTTGGGATTGTTGCGGTGCCGCTCCTTGTCGCGGGCCGTTTTCTTGGCGAAGTTGGCTTCGAGGGCTTCGGTGAGGTTTACTCCCGTCTGGTTCGCCAGGCAGACCAATACCCACAGTACGTCGGCCATTTCGTCCGCCAGGTTCTCCTTTTCTCCCGCTTTGAAGGATTGATCGCCGTATTTGCGGGCCATGACGCGGGCCAGCTCCCCCACCTCTTCCGTGAGGCAGGCCATGTTCGTCAGTTCCGAAAAGTAGCGCACGCCGTATTCGTGAATCCAGGCGTCGACGCGCCGTTGCAGTTCCTCGAGTTCCATGATGCGGAAAATTTGCGGCAAGTTACGAAAAAATCGCTCGTCTTCTCTCTACCCCCTCCCCTTCTTTGCGCGGTTACTGCCGTTTTACCACGATGCTGGCTCCGTAGGCCTTCCTGATGGTGTTGCCGAGCTTCTTGTAGGCCTCAAACTCCTCGCGTGGAAAGGTACCGGAGTACTTGCTGATGCGGCACTCCGCCGTGATGGCGTTCTCCGCGGTGTCGAACGTGAGCGCACAGCGCCCGAAGAGGTTGTCGAGGCTCTCCGTGCGGGGCAGCGCCTCGATGCGCAGGTTCTCGGGCAGGCGGATCGTGATGCGCTCCGTGTCGCAGTAGCCGGTCTCGCGGAAGAGGTCGTTGGTGCGGTTGCGGGCCGTCGTGACGCCCGGCTCACGGAAGGGAAAGAGCGGCACGAAGCCCCGCTCGCCCGAGAAGTTGACGAAGTGCGTCGCCGTGAAGTCGTAGGTGATCTCGATCACGGGGATCGACGCCTTGTGCTCCGTGCAGGCGATCCGCGTGATGGCGGCCGTCGGGAGTTTCAGCTCCCCGCGCAGGTAGTCGGTCCGATCGCGTGCGTCGAGTTTCGGAAATCCCATCTTCCATTCGTACTGCACGGCCTCGTAGCGTTCGGAGACGTGCCCCGCGACCGAACCGTCGGGTGCGACGTCCAGCTCCACGTGGCGGACCATGCGGTTCAGCGAGTCGGCATACCGGGGCAGCGTCGTGAAGACGCCGCCCTCGCGCGTGATGAGGATGGCGTCGTGTCCTGCGATATCTTCGTGGATGTAACCGAACGGAATCTCCGTATTCGTGCATTCGAGCCACAGCGTGTCGGCCGCGAGCGGGACGCGCAGGATGGCGTGGTTGGCCTGGTTTGCCGAGGCGAAGTCGCGGAACATGCGCGGCCGGTCGAGGTGGATGATCGCATAGTCCGAGTCGATGCCGCATTCGGCGAGCAGGGCCCGCAGGTAGTTCGCCAGCGCCTTGCAGTCGCCGAACTTCGTGCGGAAGACCTCGGCGGCCGGCATCGGCTGAAGGCCTCCGATGCCCAGCTGGATGCTCACGTAGCGGGTCGTGGCACCCAGATAGTCGTAGAGTGCGCGGACCTTCTCGCGGGGTGTCGCCAGCGTGTCCGTGAGGGTGTGCACCTCCCGGCGGAGGGCGTCGGGCAGGGCGTCGCGCCCTTCGAGCAGTTTCCGCTGCCAGGCGCCGAACGACTGCCAGTCGCGCATGCTGCCCTGCGTCTGCCCGTAGCGGAAGTCATACGGCACGGCGAAGACCATCGGCAGCAGGTCGATCAGCGGGGGCATCATCTCCTCGGCCTCCACGGCAGGCAGCTGTTCGAGCTGCCAGCGGTAGATGTCGCACCCCTTCTCCGTGCGCTTCTCGGGTTTGCCGGTGCGGCAGCACTTGTAGCCGAGCGGCGTGCCGGCCGGCATGGAGAGCGTGTAGGCAGCCTTCTCGAGCGAGGTTGCGGTCGAGGCGACGGGCAGAAACGGCGCAAAGGCGAGTATGCCGTCGTTGCAGGCGATTTCGTACTCCACGTCGACGGTATAGGGCACCGTCGGGGCGAGGATTTCGAGCGTGTAGTAGCCGGCGTCGTCGGCCAGTCCCGATGAATACTCGCTGTATTTCAGCTCCGAGCGCTTGAGTTTGCGGATCACCTTGCCATGGGCGTCGCGCACCGACCCCGAAAAGCTCTTCAGCGCGCTGTTGCGGTCCACGACACAGGTGAAGAACCCCTTGCGGGCGGCCGACTGCCGGAGAATCGTGATCTGCCGGTGGTGGCGCTCCACGACGTTGGTCGGCGAGGTGTAGGTCGTTTCGGTTTCGTCGAGCCGCACGACGGCATCGCTCTCCGCAAGCAGGGCCTCTGGGATTGCCTCCGCGGACTGTGCTGCGGCAAGGAGCGGCAGCAGCAGGCCGCCCAGCAGCATGACAAGGAGTCGCAGCATGGCTCTACTGTTGTTTGCGGAGGACGATCTTGCCGTTGCACATGTTCACGACGGCGCCGTAGAAGGCCTGCAGGTCGGCGTACTCTCCGGGCTGGAAGATGAGTCGTTTCTGTTTGAATTGCATGCGGAACTGGATGGCTCCGTTGGCGGCCTGCACGATGTAGGAGCAGGTGATGTCACCGTTGAACGCATTGAGCCGGACAGCCCGGGGCAGCTCTTCGACCACGTAGCCCTCGGGCAGGCGGATGGTGCCCTGGATGAGGTAGGAGTCCGCGTTGTCGAACTCCACGGGATAGCTGCGCTCGGCACTCCGGAAGGGGTTCTCCGACAGGAAGGGAATGACGGTCGCGTCGAGATAGATGAAGTCGCCGGCCTTTTCCGTTTCGCGCGTCATCGCGTACTGTTGTGTGAGCAGGGCGCTGCCCCGGCCGTTGATCGTCAGGCTGTCGATCCGGATGTGGTGACTCTCTTCCAGACCTTCGGCATACTTCTCCTCCGAACCGGCCTTCGTGCAGGCGGAGCTGTACTGCATGGCGGACTGATTGGTGAATCGTTCGGTGATCCATCCGCGCAGCGACAGATCGCTGTCGAAGTGCAGGTTCATGTTGATGACCGTACTGCTCGGGGAGAGCTGCGAGATGTCGCACCATCCGACGTTGCCGTCGACCCCGTAGATGCGCGCACGGTCGACGAGCAGCTCGGTCGGCAGCAGATCCACGTCCGAGTCGGGGTCCGTGCCGTCGAGGTAGGCGAACTTTCCGTCGTCGAGCGTCACCCGCAGAATGAAGGTGTTGATGCCGTCCAGCGTGGCGTACATCTGGGGCAGACGCCCCATCGAACGCGGATTGAGCAGAATGGGTACGACGTCGAAGCTCGCATCCTTCACTGCGGCCATCAGCACGGAGTTGATCTCGGCGCTGTTGCCCGAACCCCGTTTCACGGCGTCGTTCGGCGACGGGCTCATGAGCCGGTATTTCCCGTCCCATTTCATGTGTGACTGGACCATGCGCAGAATCTCGTGCAGCATCTGCCGGGGTGCCGGCTTTTGCGCCACGATGGCGTCGACCTCCTTCTTGAAGGGGTTGCCCATGTGGATGTTGTCGTTGAAGTCGATTTTCGAGAGGAGCTCGTTGACATCCTTCCACGACGAGGAGAAGTTTTCCACCTGCGTGAACGGCAGGGCAAGCTGCGAGAGCTCGAAGTCGATCATCGAGCGGTATTCGTTGCGGTTCCAGACGAAGGGCTCGCGTTTGAGCGCCGGAATGTCCCGCCCTTCGAGCCGGATCTCGCGCACGTTGTAGGGGACGTTCGTGCCGGCGATCCGTCCGGCAATGACATTCTCCTGCATGTCGAGGGAGAGATACCCTTTCGTGTCGATGTTGAAACGGAGGTATTCGGGAATTTCGACCGCCGCCCTGATGTACTCGGTGGGAATGTCGTGCTGCACGACGATCGTCGGGATGTAGGTGATGAAGTCGGAGTTCATGCGGTAGCGGTACTCGATGACCGTGCCCTCGCGGACCTCCGGGACCGAGAACTTCAGCAGCCACTGCTCCTCGCCGACCTGCTCGCGGAACAGGTACTGCTTCTTGAGCGGGGTCTTCACGACCTTGCCGTCCACGAGGTTGTAGGCCACGGCATCGAGACTGGCGTAATTCTCGCGCTGGAAGACATACGGCAGTTCGACGTCGGCATACTCCTTGCCTTCCGCCTTGAGTACCTTGATGCGGATGAAGTAGTCGGTCATGCGGGTGAACTGGTTGCCGATCAGGTAGTAGGTCCGAACCTCCTCGCAGAGTACCACGGCCTCGGCATCGGGGTCCCTGTCGTACCGCTCCATCCGGAGCTCCTCTTCGGAGACCTTTCCGAACCGATAGTCGGGTTTCTGGGCTTGCAGCAGGGATACAGCGGCCAGCGTCGCGGCGAGCGACAGAATGAGCTTTTTCATGGCGGGCAATTTTGATTGGTTTTGTGAAGATAGGAAAAAATCGCGAGAATGCTTCATTCTGACCGCAAAATCTTGCATCCGAGCCGTTGTCGGGCTGCTGCGGACCGTTGTCGGGCTGCTGCGGACCGTCTGCGGGCTGCTCTTTGCCCGCTTCCGGAGCGCTCGTCCGGCGGTTTTGCGGCGGCAGTCCCGCGGGCGGGCGCGGATTGGTCCATCGCGGGCCCGCCGTCTTTCCTGCCGCCGTCTTTCCTGCCGTCTTCTCTTCCGCCGCTTCCCCTACCGCACCCGGATCAGGTTCAGTCCGTCGCGCAGCGGGACGATGACGTTCTCGACGCGCGGGTCGCCGACGACCATGCGGTTGAACTCCACGAGCGCCTGCGTGTGGCGGTCGTTGTGGGCTACGGGGCCGACGACCTTGCCCGACCAGAGGATGTTGTCGGCGATAAGCACCGAGCCGCTGCCGACGAGCGGCGGCGTGCCGCGGTCGCCCATCAGCATGCGGTAGTAGTCGGGGTATTCGCGCTTGTCGCCGTCGATGAAGACCAGGTCGAAGCGCCCGCCGAGCGCCGGGGCGATGTCGAGTGCCGACCCGATGTGCAGGCGGATGCGGTCTCCGTAGGGGCTGCGGTCGAAATAGGACTGCGCCACCTCCTCGAGTTCGTCGTCGACCTCGACGGTGTGCAGTTCGGCCCCGTCGTCGAGCCCCGCGGCCATCGAGAGGGCCGAGTAGCCCGTGAAGGTGCCGATTTCGAGCACGCGCCGCGGACGCACCATCCTGACAAACATCTCGAGCAGCCGCCCCTGAATGTGCCCCGAGAGCATGCGCGGCGCAACGGTCCTGAGGTTCGTCTCGCGGTCCAGTTCGTGCAGCAGCGCCTCCTCGGGCTCCGTGTGGTCGTGTATGTACTGTTCCAGCGCGTCCATGATTCCTTCCGTTATTTGTAGATGAGCCGCGACATGCCGTTGAAGACCTCCCCCGCTGCGGCCATGAGCTGCTCGGCCGTCAGCGCCCGCACCCGGGCGTAGACCTCCTCCATCGTGTCGACGCGGTCGTGCACCAGCAGGCTCTTGCCGGCGCTGAGCATGTAGCTTTCGTTGCTCTCGCTCGAAATGGCCAGCTGCGCGATGAACTGCTTTTTGGCCATCGAGAGCTGCCGGGCCGTGAGCGGCGTGGTGCGCAGGCGGTGCAGCTGCTCCTCGATGAGCTCGATGCACTGCGCGGCGTTCGCGTGCTCGGAGCTGAAGTAGATCGCCGCGATGCCCGTGTCGCCGTAGGGCGTGTAGGTCGCCTCGATGTTGTAGGAGAGGCCGTGGCGTTCGCGCACGACGACGTTCAGCAGCGAATTGGCGCACGGGCCGCCCAGGATGTTCGTCAGCAGCGAGAGCTCCAGCCGCCGCTCGTCGCCGATGCCGCAGGCGCGGTTGCCGATGATGCAGTGCGTCTGGTGCGTGTGCTTCGTGACGCTCTTCTCGAAGGGACGGTATGCCGCGGGGGCCTTGCGCTCGAAACCCCGCACGGAGGCGGGCTCGGCGGCCAGGTAGCGGGCCGCAACGGCCTCGGCCGTGCGGGCCGGGAAGCTGCCGATCGACGAGAAGACCATGCGGTCGGTCGTGTGCGTGCGGGCCGTGAAGGCGCGGATCGCGTCGCCGTCGTAACGCATCAGCGCGGCTTTGCGTCCAAGGATGTTGTGGCCCAGCTCCGACCCCTCGAAGAGCATGTCCTCGAACGTGTCGTAGATCATGTCGACGGGCGAATCCTTGTAGGTGTTGATCTCGTCGACGATCACCTCCTTCTCGCGCTCCAGCTCCCGCTCGGGGAAGGTCGAGTGGAAGGCGACGTCGGCGATCAGCTCCACGGCCTTCGCGAAGTCGCCGCGCAGCGTCGTGGCGTGGATCGTCGTCTCCTCCTTCGTCGTGAAGGCGTTCAGTTCGCCGCCGAGGTTCTCCAGGCGGCAGTTGACCTGCCAGGCGCGGCGCCGCTGCGTCCCCTTGAAGAAGGCGTGCTCGGTGAAGTGCGCCAGCCCGTATTCATCGGGCCGTTCGTCGCGGCTCCCCGCGCCGATCACCAGCGCGCAGTGCGCCACCGACCCCTTCACCTGGCGGTGGATGCCCCGGATGCCGTTGGGCAGCGTGTATGTCGTGAATTCCCTATTCATCGTTCAGTTTTCCGCGTTTGGCCAGAAAGGTCCCCGTATGGCTTGCCGCGCAGTGCTCCAGCTCGCGCGGCGTCCCCTCGAAGACGACGCTGCCGCCGCCGCTGCCCGCCTCGGGCCCGAGGTCCACGACCCAGTCGGCGCACTTGATGATGTCCATGTTGTGCTCGACGATGACGATCGTGTGGCCCCGTTCGATCAGGGCGTCGAAGGCCGCGAGCAGCTTCGAGATGTCGTGGAAGTGCAGTCCCGTGGTCGGCTCGTCGAAGATGAACATCACGCTCCCCTCCGTGCTTTCGCGCGTGAGGAACGAGGCGAGCTTCACGCGCTGGCTCTCGCCGCCCGAGAGCGTCGAGGAGGACTGCCCGAGCTTGATGTAGCCCAGCCCGACGTCCTGCAGCGGGCGGAGCCGTTCGACGATGCGGCGGCACGTGGCGTTCCGCTCGTCCTCGCCGAAGAAGGCCACGGCGTCGTCGACGGTCATCTCCAGCACGTCGTAGATCGACCGCCCGCGGTATTTGACCTCGAGCACCTCGTCGCGGAAGCGCTTGCCCCCGCACGCCTCGCAGACCAGCTCCACGTCGGCCATGAACTGCATCGAGACCTTGATGACCCCTTCGCCCTGGCACTCCTCGCAGCGGCCGCCCGCGACGTTGAACGAGAAGTGCGCCGGCGTGAGGGCGTTGTGCTGGGCATAGGGCTGGTCGGCGAAGAGCTTGCGGATTTCGTCGTAGGCCTTGATGTAGGTCACGGGATTCGAGCGCGACGACTTGCCGATGGGGTTCTGGTCGACCATCTCGACCGAGCGCAGCAGCCGCACGTCGCCCTCGATTGCGTCGAAGTCGCCGGGCTTGACGCCCGTGTCGAAGAGCATGCGCCGCAGTGCCGGGTAGAGAATGCCCTTCACGAGCGACGACTTGCCCGAGCCGCTGACCCCCGTGATGCAGGTCATCACGCCGAGCGGGATGCGCACGTCGATGTTGCGCAGGTTGTTTTCGCGGGCTCCGCGGATCGTGATCGAGCGGCTCCAGCCGCGCGGCGCCGGGGGCGGCGTGATCGACCGCCGTCCGGCGAGGTAGTCGGCCGTGAGGCTCCGCGGCGCTTCGAGCAGCTGCGGCAGCGGTCCGCTGAAGATCACTTCGCCGCCCTGATAGCCCGCTCCGGGGCCGATGTCCACGATCCAGTCGGCGGCGCGGATCACCTCCTCCTCGTGCTCGACGACGATCACCGTGTTGCCCAGGTCGCGCAGCTGCCGCAGCACCTTGACCAGGCGGTTCGTGTCGCGCGGGTGCAGGCCGATCGAGGGCTCGTCGAGGATGTAGAGCGAGCCGGTGAGGTTGCTGCCCAGCGAGGTCGAGAGATTGATGCGCTGGCTCTCGCCGCCCGAGAGGGTCGACGACAGGCGGTCGAGCGTCAGGTAGCCGAGCCCCACGTCGGCAAGGTACTGCAGGCGGTTGCGTATCTCGGTCAGGATGCGCGCCGCGGTCTTCGTGTCGTGCTCGTCGAGCGTGAGATGGTTGAAGAAGTCGATCAGCTCGTCGACCGGCATGGCCACCAGGTCGGCGATCGTCCGCCCGCCCACACGCACGTAGAGCGCCTCGCGGCGCAGGCGCGAGCCGCCGCACTCCGGGCAGACGGTCTTGCCCGTGTAGCGGGCCTTCATCACGCGGAACTGGATCTTGCGCCGCTCCGAGTCGATGTAGGCGAAGAAGTCGTCCAGTCCGTGGAAATATTCGTTTCCGCGCCACAGCAGCCGTTTCTGCTCGGCCGTCAGCGCGTGGAAGGGCGTATGGATCGGGAAGTCGAACTTGTCGGCGTTCTCGATGAGCTTCTCCTTCCAGCGGCGCATGGTCTCGCCGCGCCAGCAGGCGATGGCGTCGTCGTAGACGGAGCGGCTCTTGTCGGGGATCACCAGGTCCTCGTCGATGCCGATCACCTTGCCGTAGCCTTCGCAGCGCGGGCAGGCGCCCAGCGGGTTGTTGAAGCTGAACAAATGCTCCGTCGGGGGCTCGAACTCGATGCCGTCGGCCTCGAAGCGCGACGAGAAGGTCTGCTCGCCCGCCTCGGTGATGAGGCGGCAGACGCCGTCGCCGTAGGAGAAGGCCCGGGCCACGGAGTCGCGGATGCGGGTCTGCGTGTCGGCGTCGGCGGCCACGCGCAGGCGGTCGATCACGACGCTGAACTGCGACGGGTCGCTCTGCGATCCGATTTCGGGCAGCACCTCCTCGATCAGGCGCGTTGCCCCCTGCGTGTGGAGGCGCAGCAGACCGTCGGCGAGCAGCAGCGTCAGCTTCTCGATGATCCCCTGCCCCGGAGCCAGCACGAGCGGTGCGGCGATGACGGCGCGGCTCCCCTCGGGCTGTGCGAGCAGCTGTGCCGCCACGTCGTCCACGCTGTAGCAGCGCACCTCCTGCCCCGAGACGGGCGAGAAGGTGTGGCCCGCGCGGGCGAAGAGCAGCTTGAGGTAGTCGTAGATTTCGGTCGTCGTGCCGACGGTCGAGCGCGGGTTGCGCGTGTTGACCTTCTGCTCGATGGCGATGGCCGGGGCGATGCCCGTGATGATGTCGACGTCGGGTTTGTTGATGCGGCCCAGGAACTGCCGGGCGTAGGCCGAGAGGCTCTCGACGTAGCGGCGCTGCCCCTCGGCAAAGATCGTGTCGAAGGCCAGCGTCGACTTGCCCGAACCCGAGAGCCCCGTGATGACGACGAGCTTGTCGTGCGGAATCTCGACCTCGATGTTGCGCAGGTTGTGGACCCGCGCCCCCTTGATGTATATGCTGTTGCGGTGTTCTTCCATGGTGTGTCGCGTTTGTGCCGCGCGGTGGCGGCGTGTGGCTATTCGGAGCTGCCGCCCGGCAGCCCCTCCTCGCGGATGCTTCCGCCCGCCTTGCGGAGCTTTTCGACCAGCTGCCCGGCGAGCGTTTGGCGGATCGTGAGCTCCATCGTGCAGAGGTTGTCGAAGCGCTGGGCGCGGACGGTCGGCTGCAACTCCTTGATGACGCGCATGATGTCGTTCATGGCCACGTAGGGAAAGTCGACGCAGACGTCGCGGTCGACCGTGCGCTCGACGATCTGCGCCGCGGCGAGGACCTCGGCGGCCGATTCGCGGTAGGCGGCGATAAGCCCCGGCACGCCGAGCTTCGTGCCGCCGAAGTAGCGGACCACGACCACCAGGCAGTCGGTCACCGACGTCGAGAGCAGCTGACCGAGAATCGGCTTGCCGGCCGTGCCCGAGGGTTCGCCGTCGTCGTTCGAGCGGAACTGCTCGCCGCGCGGGCCGAGCCGCCAGGCGTAGCAGTGGTGCGTGGCGTCGTAGTAGCGTTTGCGCAGCGCGTCGAGCCGCTCGCGGATCTCCTCCTCCGTGCGCACGGGGTAGGCATAGGCGAGGAACTTGCTGCTGCGCTCCCGGGAGGCCGCCTCGGCGGGGGCGGCGATGGTCAGATAGCTGTCCTCGGCCACGTCAACGTACCTTGCTGAAGAGTCGCTCCCACCGGATGTTCGACGGGAAGGATTTGTCGGCATCGAGCGACAGCCACACGAACGAGGCCTTGCCCACGATGTGGTCCTCGGGCACGAAGCCCCAGAAGCGCGAGTCGGCCGAGTTGTGGCGGTTGTCGCCCATCATCCAGTAGTAGTCCATGCCGAAGGTGTAGCTGTCGGCCGGTGCGCCGTCGATCAGGATCACGCCGTCGCGCTGCTCGAGCGTGTGGCCCTCGTAGGCGGTGATGATGCGCTCGTAGAGGGGCAGGTTCTCCGGCGTGAGCGCGACGGTGGCGCCGCGCTTCGGGATCCAGATCGGGCCGTAGTTGTCCTGGCTCCAGCGCGGCTCGTCCCACTGCGGGAAGACGTCCGTGTTGGGAGCGTAGTAGTAGCGGCGGACCATCGTGACGTTCTTCATGCCGCGGAGCCGCTCGGCCACCTCGTCCGTGATCCACATGTAGTAGACCGAGCCGTTGCCGCTGTATTCGCGGATGCCGAGCTTTTCGAGGGCGTACTGCGTGAAGGGGGCCGCCGTCTGCACGACATACTGGTACTGGAGCCCCGGTACGGGCTCCTGCGGTTGGCCGTTGATCCAGGCCTCGCCGTTGCGGATTTCGAGCGAGTCGCCCGGCAGCGCGATGCAGCGCTTGATGTAGTTCTCGCGCTTGTCCACCGGCCGCGAGATGACCGTGTATTCCGCGTTGAGGCGCCGGCGACCCTCCTCTTTACCGAACGAGGCCTCGTAGCTGCGCAGCACGTCGTAGTAGGTCACCGACTGGTTCTCGAGCAGCACGGTGTCGCCCGCCGGGAAATTGAAGACCACGACGTCGTTGCGGCGGATGGGCCGCAGCCCCTTCAGACGGTGGTAGGGCCACTTGATCGCCTCGGAGAAGGACTTTTTCGTCTGCGAGAAGGGCATCGTGTGGTGCACGAACGGGAACGAGAGCGGCGTGTTGGGCATCTGGGGTCCGTAGGTCACCTTGCTCACGTAGAGGTAGTCGCCGATGAGCAGCGACTTCTCCATCGACGAGGTCGGGATGACGTACATCTGGAAGACGAAGATGTGGACGAGCGTCGCCACGACCGTGGCGAAGATGACGGCGTTGACCCACTCGTAGACGGTTTTGTAGGTCTTGCTGCGCTCGCACAGCCGGGCGTTGTGGCTCCAAACGTAGCGGTAGAAGAGCCGCGAGATGTAGAGGTCGTAGATCACCGGGATGCCGAGCAGCAGCCAGAGGTTGCCGGTCCAGACGACGAACCACAGCGTATAGAGCACCGCGGCGAGCGTGAAGCCGACCCATTTGTTGCGGAAGAAAGCCTTGATTTTTCCCATGTTGCGTCTCTTTGCCTGAATTATTGCAGCAGGTCGTCCATGCCGAAGATGCCCCGCTTGCCGCAGAGGAACTCCGCGGCGATGACGGCGCCGAGGGCCAGCGTGCGGCGGTTCTTGATCGTGTGGCTAAGTTCGAGGATGTCGTCCTCCGATTCGTAGGTCACGGTGTGGATGCCCGGAACCGTGCCCTCGCGGCGGGAGTCGATCTCGATCTGGTCGGGTGCCACCTCGGCGGGGCTCGCCACGCGGTGGGCGGCCTGCTCGACGCCCGGGGCGTAGTTGACCCACGAGCGCTTGGCGGCGAGGTTGTCGATGATCCCCTCGGCCAGCGTGATGGCCGTGCCGCTCGGCGCATCCTTCTTCTGCGTGTGGTGCGTCTCGCCGATGCGGACCTCGTAGCCGCCTACGCGGTCGATCATGGCGGCCAGCTGGCGGTTGAGGCGGAAGAGCAGGTTGACCCCCAAGCAGTAGTTCGAAGCGTAGAAGAAGGCCCCGCCCCGCTGCCGGCAGAGCGCCTGCATCTCGGGCAGGCGTTCGGTCCAGCCCGTCGTGCCGCTCACCACGGCCGTGCCGTGTTCGAGGCAGGTGCGGATGTTCGCGCACGCCGTGGCGGGCGTGGTGAATTCGATGGCCACGTCGGCCCGGGCCAGATTCGCGGCGTTGAGCTCCGCGCTGTTGTCGGCATCGACGACGAGAACCACCTCGTGGCCCCGCTCGGCGAGGATCTTCTCGATCTCGCGGCCCATCTTGCCGTAACCTATGATGATCGCTTTCATTTTGTTTTGGTCGGAAATATGTCCTGCAAAGATAATACTTCTTGACGGAATTTGCGGTCGATGCCGAAATTGTTTTTGAAATCAGAAATAATTGTTATCTTTACGGGTGCTTGTGGTTATGATCCTAAACGAAAACGAGACGATACTCACAAATATTGTTATTCTTGATATGGAAAAACAGACAAAAATGACACGTACCGAGAGCGATCTGCTCGGCAGCGTGGAGGTTCCCGAAGAGGTGCTGTACGGCGTGCAGACCATGCGCGGTCTGGAGAATTTCTCCATCAGCAAGTTCCGCCTGTGCGACTATCCCCGTTTCATCGAGGGGCTGGCCATCGTCAAGCTGGGTGCCGCCATCGCCAACCATGAGCTGGGGCTGCTCTCCGACGAGCTCTACGAGGCCATCGCCCAGGCGTGCCGCGAGATCCGCGACGGCAAGTTCCACGAGTTCTTCCCCGTGGACATGATCCAGGGCGGCGCCGGCACCACGACGAACATGAACGCCAACGAGGTGATTGCCAACCGTGCCCTCGAGCTGATGGGCTACGAGAAGGGCGACTACCAGCACTGCTGGCCCAACGACCACTGCAACTGCGGTCAATCCACCAACGACGTCTATCCCACCACCATCCGCCTCACCTTCATCGAGATGAACAAGCAGCTCGTAGCCGCTCTGGAGCGTCTCGTAGCCTCTTTCCGCAAGAAGGGCGAGGAATTCAAGAACAACATCAAGATGGGCCGCACACAGTTGCAGGACGCCGTCCCCATGACGAGCGGACAGGAATTTACGGCCTTCGCCAATACCCTTGAGGAGGAGATCGGCAACCTCAACCGCAATGTGGAGCTGATGCTCGAGATCAACATGGGCGCCACGGCCATCGGTACGGGCATCTGCGCCGAGCCGGGCTATGCCGAGCGCTGCACGGCCGCCATCCGCGAAATCACGGGGTGGGACGTCAAGCTGGCCGACGACCTGGTGGGCGCCACCTCCG
>OHQT01000899.1_pt1 | contig 13203 bp, 17 predicted proteins | sample 1578221 | NCBI WGS metagenome assembly OHQT01 (sample SAMEA3879547, study PRJEB24766) | human gut metagenome | biome: human-associated habitat; feature: feces | place: USA | collected 1985/1987
CAGAAATTTAGTGTAAAAGGAGGAAACTATGGCAAATATTCAAATATCTTCACAGGAGGTTTTTCAATATTCCGCACAATTAAAAGGAATGAACACGCAGGTGCAACAAATCTTTGAGGAAATCAAAAACAAAGTTCAACAATTAGAGTCTATATGGCAGTCACCCACCGCTAACAAGCTGATGGAGCAGTTTCATTCCTTAGATCCGGTATTTCGCTCCTATGTGCAATCCTTGGATCAGTATGCCCAATATCTGCAACAGACAGCACAGGCTTATCAGGAAAATGAACAAATGCTGTCGCAAGGCGTACAAGTATGATGGAGATGGTAGCCTATTATCAGGAATTATCATCCTATATCACTACGATCTGCAGTGAGGTCGCAAGCTGCTGCCAGGCAGAGGAAGCTATTCATCTTCAAAACGGACTGCAGGCATTGCAGGCACAGATTAATCCACATTTTCTTTAAGGTTAATCCTACTTTTGTTTTACTAATGAATATTTCTACTTTTCAAACACATTAACAAGCATATAACTTTTTACCAACTCCTCCCATACCCCATAATAGCTCCATAATCTACTGTATAATTTCTCTGCCGTACTTGGTCGCTGGAGTTTCCCTCAATCGTGTAAACTCGTCCACCTTCGCACTTTTCTACAATTCCTACGTGGTCTGATATTCCATCGTGATCCCAGTCGAAGAAAATAATCATTCCAGCTGATGGGGTTGTTCCACCGCTCTGCCATTTGTTCTTTCCCTGAAACCAGGTAACACCATCACTGCACAAGGAGAATTTTGGAACATTCCCACTCGCTATCAGGCCACTCTGGTCTGCACACCAGCTTACAAAACAGGCACACCATTCTACTCGGCTGTCGAATCCATACCAGCTCCAGAACTTCTGGCCGCCACTGTTCCCGATCTGCCCCATTGCTACCGATACAATCTGCTGATTTCCAAACAAACCAGCAAACAGGCTGCCACCGGAATAATACCGCATCACATGGGGAACGTATTCGGGATCTCCGTAACTGCTCCATCCATGTGAAGCTGCCTGCTCCTGTGAAAATTGTAAAGCATTGGCTTCTGTGTATCCGCCTCTTTGCAATGCCCATCCTATGTATCCGTTTCCATAGTTATATCCCTGCCATGCAAGTTTTAACTTGTCCATATCCTGTGGACTACTACATCCTGCCTGACTGATACAGTCTGCAAAGGTCTGTACTCCAACCTCTATCGAATAATCCGGATCAGTAATAGAACCAGGAGTGTGTGGGAATCTTGTATTATATGGACTTTCCGAACACTGCATCGGGTCTGTTCCCCTGCCTCCAGATTCCTGCATCATGATGGCCTGTATCGCAGACACATATTCCGGAATGCCGTATTGGGATGCATACTGCTGTATCACAGAAGTATACGCAAGCACTTCTTCACTTAGGGATTCGGAGCTTTCCGAACTACTGCTGAAGGCTGCTCCTGCAATGATTCCTGCAATCAGAATAAATACCAGAAGAAATGCACTACCTCCGGCAGCAATCCATTTTCCCATTTTTTCAAGAGCTACTACCCCTTTTTGAATCGCTGCTGTAATTCCCTGTACGGATAACTTTGAACCCTTTCCAGTTACCTGAAAGACTGCTTTTCCACTTTCTGCCGATGCCTGTGCTGATTTTCTTGCCATCTGGACTGCTCTTGCTTTCTGCATCGCCTGAAGGCTTTTTTCCACCTGCTGTTTCTGCATGGATGCCTGTGTCTTTATTTTCTCCTGAGACAGACCGGATACTTTTACCACTCTCGGTGCTGCTTTCACCTGCCGTTTACCATTCTCCTTGGCAAGTGCTGCCTGCTCCGGTTTCAACTTGATTAATTTCTTTCCGCTTTCTGCCCCCTGCTCCATTGCTTCTTCTGCAGCTTTCGCTTCTTCCTGTCTGCTTTTTCTTTCCTTTATCTTCCTGTAGGTCACTCCAGCAAGTTTTTTTCCACCTTGATATGTGGTTTTCCCTATAGTTTTTCCTGCCACACTCGCCGCCCTGTACTGTACGGATTCTATTTTTTCAGTTCCATACTGTGTTGGGGATTCTGACTGCCCACTGCTTTTTTCATGTAGTTCCCTTGGCTTTTCTTTTGCTTCCAGAATCGCTGAGCGAACCATTTCTTTCGGAAGTCGGGCAGCCGGATTTCGAATCTTCGGATTCTTATCCCTTACCCGTTCCTTGATATCTTTCATCCGGTCACCCTCTTTCCGTATCTCTTATCTCATCGGGCAACATCCCGATGTTTCTTTTTTTCCTGCTGTTTCTGCAACTGCTCCACCTGTCTGATTGCCTCATTTACCAGTGGATGTTCGTTGTAATATGGCACAAGTTCCAAGTCTCCCCTGTCTTTTGATGACAACGGCAATGGATATTCCATGTCTGAATAAATTGATTCTGGATCATGGATAGAAAACTCAATAGCCGGACACATATTGGCAGATGTTCTACAATACTTCTGGTACTTTTTATATGCCTCTTCCAGCGTTCTGCATTTTGTATATTCTCCTAAATCATGGAACTCACCGCACTCTGCAGCATAAAAAGTTATCGTTACTTCTTCTTTTTTCTTCATTATGATTCTCCCGGTTTTGTTGTCATTAGTTTATAAAGGTCTGTATTCTTTGGGAACGTATTCTCAAATGGTACGATATTTCCAGAGCAACGGATCAGGCCACTGCCGACCGATACATTTGTAATATAGGACAGTTGGTTTTCGGAAATATTCAAAAGAGCTGCCAATTCTTCCCTGTCTGTACTTGCCTGATTCAAAAGAATCAAAAACTCACTGTTTGCCAACATCAGTCTTGCAGTGTCCGATTTCAGAAGTTCCTCAACATTTTGGGTTAAACCTGTCACGAATCCATTGTATTTTCTGATTCTCTTGTACAGTCGGTAGAAGAAATTTGCACTGTATTCATAGCGGAATAACAGATAGAACTCATCGGCAAATATCCATGTCGTTTTTCCTTCTTTCCAGTTCTGAATTACCCTGTTGAAAATACTGTCTAAGGTAACCAGCATTCCCAGTGGCATAAGCTGTTCCCCCAGTTCCCGGATATCGTAATCCATGATCCTGTTCTTCTTATTCACATTGGTCGGCTGTGCAAAGGTGTTCAGGCTTCCATTGATAAAAAGTTCGGATGACAGTGCAAGTCCCCTTGCCTCTTCTTCCGGCTGTAACATCAACTGTCGGTACATATCTTTCAGTGTCGGAACTTCCCCTGTATAACCACTTCGGATATAATCCCGGTACACATCTGCAGCACAGCGGTCCAGGATTGACTTTTCTTTTGCTGACAGGTTTCCTGCTCCAACCAACTGTTCAAATACAGACAGAATAAACTCCGATTTTTCAATCAGTGGATTCTTTTCGTTGCCGTAGGCCGCGTCCATATCCATTGCATTCAGGTGATTGTCTGATGTCGCAGATACTTTTACAACCTGTCCACCCAGAGCCTCTACTAATTTTGTGAATTCGGACTCCGGATCAAGAATCAGGATATCGTCATCGGTACTCAATGCCAGATGCACAATCTCTTCTTTTGCTGAAAAGCTCTTTCCTGATCCACTGACACCCAACCGGAAACTGTTTCCATTCATCAGTTTCTTCCGGTCGGCTACCAGAAGGTTCTTGCTGACTGCATTCTGCCCATAATAGATACCTCCCGGCTGCAGGATTTCCTGTGTATGGAACGGGATTAAAACAGCCGTTGATTCCGTTGTCAATGTACGCAGGGCATTGATCTTTCGCAGTCCGTAAGGAAGCACTGTATTGAGTCCGTCCACTTGCTGCCACTTTAATGTTGCCATCTGGCACAGATGCTTTCTTGCAATTGACAGAAGCAGTTCCGTATCAGAATCCAGTTGCTTTTTGCTGTCTGCCAGATGTACCATTGTCAAAATCCCGAACATCATACGCTGGTCTCTGGTTGTCAGATCATCGAGCATTTCCTTGGTTTCTTTTCTCTGAAGTTCCATATCGTATGGTACGATTGCCGAGAAGTTATTATTAGCGTTCTGCCTTCTCTGCCAGTTGGTCACGTTGGTTTCCACACCAAGCAGTCGGTTCTGGATTTCCCTTACCGCTTCATCCGTAGGGACTGGCAGGATGTCAATCGACAACATCAGATTCCGGCTGAAGTCACACAGTTCTGAAATCATGTCATCTTTGACATAACTTGCATAATCCTGCATATACAGGACTCTTCCGTACCTGTCACCGATTTTAAAATGGTCACGTTCAAATTCCATAGAATCTGGACACATCCAGTCTTTGAAGCTTGTCCCCTTCTTGGCAAATTGTTTCAGATCAAACGGAAATGCCTGTGGGACATCTCCCTTGAAGAAATCCCTGAAAATCTGGAGCCGGCTCTCTGCGTCCAGTCCTTCTGCTGTGGACGATAACTTTGCCAGATGTGTTACGATGTCTGTTCCGATACGTGCAAAATAGGTTCTTGCATCATCAATCGATCTTTTATGTACACTGACGGTCAGATACCGTTCCTGATAGATGCTGTTATTTGTTCCTGTAATCTTAGACAGGAGCATTTCGTTGTATTCTTCCCGATAGTGATCCAGTCCATCTTCCTTCATTGGAAGCAGGATGGATTTTTCGAATTCTTCTTTGTTGATTCTCCGATTGTTGATGGTAATCTTGGCAGAAATGCCGGAATCCAGTGAATTTAAGAGTTCAGAATAATCCAGAAACATTTCTGTCTTATTGTCCTTACTCGCAATATAATAGTTGATATCTGTAAAACGATATGTTTTTGAGAATTTCGTTCCCTGTTGAAAAATTCCATCCGGCCAGATCCGCTGGATGGGAATTGCCTGTTGGACGGATTTCGGAACTTTGAAACGTTCTTTATCCATCCGAAGTGCCTGACTTAAGGTTTTAATCAAAGGCATCACTCCTTCCCTTGCGTTTCTTTCTCTGTTTTGCTTCTGCTTTTTGCTCCCGTTCTTTTATGATTTCCGCTCCATCCTTTTGGTTCTTTTCTCCCAGCGAGATGGTCTCCTGCATGCAGGAGTAGTAGATATCTTCCGACTGAAACACCAGTTTCTTCGGATACAGCAATTCGGATTTGATCACTGCCCATAAAAACTGTTCGGCTGTCATACCATGATATTTGAAAAAGCCACAGGCAGCAAATGGAGCAGCACCAAGCACACACAGCCATCCGGTTATTTCCTGTCCGGTAATATCACGCATTCCAAAGTAAATTCCGATTGCTGTAAGAATCGCAAGAACAGAACACACGCATTGTCTCAGGTCCAGTCCCATAAACATGGATTCCTGATAGTCCCTGATTTCTTTGTTCATCTTTACTTCCATAAATTATCGTTCCTCTCCCCTGTTTTGTTTCTTCGTTTTCTGTGGTTTTTCTTTCGGTACTTCTATCCCGGCAAATCTACAATGTTCTGCAACGCCTTCCGGATCAAATTCCGCAAGTCTTGCTAGATCAAACGCTACCTTCTGATAGGTTGCATATCCTGATCTTCCTGTTTCATTCAACACTTTTCCAAGTTTATGTTCCTTGATAAAATGAAGCATATCCTTGGTAAAATCTCCTGTTATAAAAGCCTCATTTGGCTCTAAGAACTGATAGGGCAGATTAATGGTTACATCTCCAAAATCTTCCCATTCTCTCCCTTCCTTATGGCAGAGTCCTACATATAAATTCCCATTGTTCCGATAAGAGCTCACTCGTATCGCTACTGTCTCACGTCCGAATTCCCAGTTATATCTTAATGTTTTCTTTGTATCCATATTTTTAACCTCCAAGTCCCATCATTTCTCTGACAATACGGTCAGATGCCTTAATTGCTCCAACCAGCACCAGTAAATTAAATACCAGTTCTCCTACATAGTTCCACACGATTGTAACTGCACTCAACTCCGTATCTCCGACAGCCGGAGGGCTTGCTGCATAAGCAGAAAAGATAATACATGCCAGTGCAATAATTGCCCCTTCCAGACATACGCCTACATAAGAACGGATAAAGTTCTTTCCAATGGACTGCGTGGGTTCTCCTGCAAATGAGGAAATCGGAATCGGGGCGATTGCCGTATACATATAGATTTTGAACATTCTGCCATACACTGTCAGGATCATTACAAATGACAATACAGTGATCAGCAGACTGCCAAGCAGTGTAACAATCCACAACGGAATGGATTCCAGCATTCCCACACTCTCAATCTTATCTACAATCTCCGTTGGCAGTTCTGTCACGCTTCCTACCATACTGGAGCCACTCATTACAGTTGTCACGATTCCCTGCACAATGGAAAACAGTGCCTGCATAAGTTCCATCCCGTATGTAATTGCTCCCTGAGCAAGTGCAAACCGGATAAATGCTTTTAGCACATGTTCCGGCTTTTTCAGATCTGTAAAACTGCCACACGTTTTTATGATTCCGGCTGCAAAAAATAACACCAGTAATCCATAGGCAATGGCTGTCAGTGCATCATTGATATTTACCATAATCCGCCAGATGCCGCCACCCTTAAAAGTTGCCGGATTTTCAGTCAGCAGAGTCCACAGTTCTGCCATCTTTTCACTCCATGTGGATAGTGCTGAGTTTAGATTCTGTACAATCCAGTTATCACTCAAAAACTCTCACCTCCCTGAACATATTTTTGAATGCAGGAGTACCTTCCGGCACTCCTGCTGTCTCCTGATATACTTTTTCAAAGAGGCTTACGCCATAATCAGATCCAGGATTTCTTTAGCGAACGTAATAATTACCCCTCCGGCCAGTGTCAGAAATCCATTTGCCCTCTGGCTTGGATCATGGCTTTTTAAAGACAGGCCAACCTGTACAACGCCAAACCCAAGTAAAATCAAACCGATTGCACGAATCAGGGAAAAAATAAAAGTAGACAGGTTATTGATAACGGACAACGGATCTCCGGCTGCGAATGCGGTCGTTGCTCCAACCGTTACGGTCAGTACCAGTGCCATATAAAGACTCATCCACTTTTTCTGTTTTCTCCCCATCGGCATCGGGGTTGTCATTTTTTCAGTTGTATTCTTTTTTGTTCTATTTTTTTCTCCTGTGAGAAGTTTCTTCAATACACATCACTCCAATCCATCAAAAAACTGCTATTCACCAAGAATGTCCTCGGTAGACAGCAGTTCGTAGTCGTCTAATCTGTTAATGTCAATCTTTAGGTCGTCGTGAGCCAGTGGTGTTTTCGCATAATCATAAGGCGATGCACCACCGTCCTCTGTGTATCTGAAATTCACATGCTTTTTTAAATCATATTTATCGTCCATGATCGGACGCTCCCCACGAATAAACAAAATCGCTTTGCGGTTATCTAAAAGCCGTATTTCATCCGGTGTTAAAAGTTCCCTTCCAGTCTGCTGATAATTCACCGAATAGCTGCCGCTACGCCCTTTTGTCTGTCCGTAGGTATTGGTATCCAATGTCTCTTTTCCCAATAATTCCGAGACATACTTATGTCCTTCTTTTTCATTTCCACCCAGATATAAAAATTCATCGCAGTTGCCGATCAGACTCTCATACGAGTCTTTAAATAAGGCTTTCATCTGTGCAATGTTCTGGATGATGATACTGCAGGAAATCCCTCTGGAACGCATGGTTGCCAGAATCTTGTCAAAATCATCCGGCAAGGCTACGTTTGGCCATTCATCCATAATGCAGTGTACTGGAATCGGAAGCCTTCCTCCGTACTTCCGGTCTGCCACATAATACAGTGTCTGAAACAGATTACTGTAAATCATGCCGACCAGATAATTCATACTGGTGTCTGCATCCGGAATACAGCAAAACAGTGCTACTTTTTTCTCCCCGATACTGTATAAGTCCAGTTCGTCTGTACAGGTCAGATTGGCGATCTGTTTCAGGTTAAAAGCTGCCAGACGGACACCAACCGAGATCAAAATAGACTTTGCAGTCTTTCCGGCTGCCTGCTTATAAATGGCATACTGCTTGACCGCAATACTCTCCGGGTCCCGCATTTCCAGTCTTTCAAACAAAATGTCCAATGGTGACTGGTAATCCTCATCATCTTCTTTGACCTGTGCGCTTCCAAGCATTTCCATAATCATCGGGAAGTTCTGTTCTTCCGGTGGAGCTTCATGCAGTAAATACAGCATAAGGGCCTGTAAAAGTGCAGTCTCTGACTTTTCCCAGAACGGGTCCGAGCTTTGTGCACCTTTCGGTGTCGTGTTGCGGATCAGGTTGTTAATTAGTTTCAGCACATCCTTGTCATCCCGGACATACGCAAACGGATTATAACACCATGAAGTCTCCGGATTGATCAAATCAAAAACCCGGACTTCATATCCATTCCGTTCCAGAACACCTCCTGTTTTGCGCAGAAGTTCCGCTTTCGGATCTGTGATCACCATCGAGCAGTTGCACTGCATGATGTTCGGAATCGCATAGGTCCGGCTCTTTCCTGCCCCGGAACCTCCGACTACCAGCACATTTAAATTTCGTTTATGCTTATATCCATCCAGTCCCATGCGGAAATGCTGTGTCAGAAGCAGATTATTCGTGTACTGCTTTTCGCAGTAACGTCTGCAGATTTCGGACACGTTGCCCCATTTTGCGGAACCATGTTCCACGCCTCTTCTATAATTTCTTTTTTGGGATTCATAAATACCAATGCCTAAGAAATAGGCTGCTGTGAATATCAGAATACATTTGAACGTATACGGTGTATACGTGATAAAAAACGGCTGTTCGAGTTTTTCGCTCAACGTTTCTAAGATTTGAATAAAATTCTTATCCGGTGCAATGGCACAAGCGGTAATCGCTGCCGCCCACCAGACAAATGGCAGAAAGACAAGATACAGAACCAAGTCCTGCTTTTTTGTACTTATCTCTGCAAGTCAGATTCTCTTTTCTTGCGTGGCTTTTCTTCTGGATGTTTCTGTCCTTCTTTCTTATGAAAGGAATCCACTCCCGGTATCAGTGAGAGACTTCTGCCGTTGTCCCAACTGATGCCGAGCTGACCTGCATCATCCACATACTGCACAGTTCCTTCCAGTCCCTGCGGCATACCCGCTTCTCCGTCCATCGAATCCAGACAGATTCTTGTTCCTGCCGGATACTGTTCTCTAAGTCGTGCCACTTTTTCTCTTGAATAAATGACCAATCAACCACTCCTTTCTCTACCAGAACATGTGTCTGGTGGTATTCGGTTTTGCAACCTGAATAATGATTTTATCTATTCCATCACTATATCTTCCGGCTGCAAGATATTTACTTCTAAGCCTGTTCAGTGCCTTACGGATCTGCCTTTGTTCCCCGGCTGTAATCTGCAGCCGTTTCTGGGCGAGGTCGTATTCACTTACTTTTTTCAGAAGGGCTTTCGTTTCTTCCAAACATTCGTCCTGCTCATTCTGTGCCTGCAGCTCATCATTCAGTGCCACCACGAACATATTTTTCATAATGTTATCCATCTTCAAATAGTATTTTGTCATCTGGCTGACCTCCTTTTTTTGTTACACCAACCATATCACAAGACCTCCGTAATAGCTACTCCAACCGTCCAACTTTTTCACTTTTATCGTTCCGGCTGGCTCTTTGCTTTTTTCTCTTTTCCAGATGCTTTTTCATCCTTGGTTTCCGGTGTTTTTACAGGGTCTCCGATTGCGAACTCATCGGTTACATACTCCTGTTCCTTTGCACCAAAATTGCGTTCGATATGGTTTCGGATACTGTAGGAAGCCTGACGGACATCATTTAAAAAGTCTCTCAGTTCCTGCGGATCTTTCTTTCCGCATTCATTCCTCTGTGCAATATACTCCAGATTGAATCCGGTGACATCCACACCATAACGTTTCGCAATCACATAGGCTGCACAATAAGCCTGTGCACTGACTTTCTGTCGGCTGTAGGTTCCGGTATGCTGATCCATCGCTGCACACGCCAGTTCTCTGTTCAGTGCATGGAATGTCGTTACTTCACTCATTCCGTTGCGGATATAGATGGTACGATATCTTGGATTGTACTGGGCCTGCACTTTGTCTGGCAGATCATCCTCAATCTGCACACGTACCGACTGGTCTTTTAAGACAGTTCCTATCAGTTCTGTCAGACTTCGCTGAGGGCGTTCTTCCAATGGCTTCCCTGTCATCTGGCTGATGTCAAATCCTTTTCCGATCGTATACCCTCTCCGCATTTCTCCATCTTTTTCATATTCAGTGGAAATCATATAAGTAATGCCATGCTCCCCTGCTTTTACCGAACGGTGTTCTTCTCTCCAGCGTTCATAAGACCTTACCACCTTAAAATCCGGATGCTGTCCATAGATCAAAAGCAGATTCGGTGTTCTCTGGGTATTACACTCTGCCATAAAATCCAGAAAACCTTTCAGTTTTTCTCCATCCTGAAAAACTCCCTGTGCCTGTGAATCTACTTCAGCCCATACCTCTTCTCTTTCCTGCTGTTTTTTGGCTGCATATTCTTCCTTGGTCAATTTCTGTTCAGGAACCTGCTGTTCTTCCGTTCCCCCTGAAATCATATCTGTTAAATCCATATACATTACCTGCCTTTCGTTTTCATATTCTTACGTTTCTTCCTGCTCTCTCTGGCATTTTTCCGTCTGTCCGGCCTCTTACGTTTCTCTTCCTGTTCCTTGCGGATATCTCCGAGTTCTTTCCGCACAGATGGTTTTTCATTCTTTTCTTCCCAGCTAGTTTCCCGACCGGAAGAAGTATTTCTGTTGCGCGAGAAAGGTTCGGATGGATTCTTTTCTTCCCCCTCCTGCGCCTGTGTAAAATTTCCTTCCGGGAAAGCCTCATCCCCGATCTGGAACATTTCTTCCGCATCATCCAGTTCAAATTCTATCTTGCCTTCCGGCAGGACAACGGTCTCTGTCCGTACATTCTCCCCGGTTTCTTTTTCCATCTGGTTCTCTGCCTTTTCCGGTGCATTCTCTTTTTCCACTGCTTCTGTAACCATAGAGCCTGATTCTGCTTTTACAAAATCCAGATTCATCCGGTCTAATACCCGGTTCATCTTTGCTGCATCATCTGCAAATACCATGACCTCTGTCTGATCCGGATTCACCTTATCTTTGATGACAACATATAAGATACCTCTCGCTTTGGCTTCTTTCGCAAATTCTTTTAAGCGGTCACCCGGAACGGTAAAAAATTTCATCGGGCGCTGTTCCTTTAACATTCTGGTAAGCCTTGTTTTCCCTCTTGTCTTTTTCTGATCTTTCAGGGCGGCCGCAATAAAGATTGCCACATGCTTTGCCACATTTCCGGTAATCTTCAAAGAGTATTCCATTCCTTCCAGACTGTACCGCACCACCTGATCTGCCGGTTCTGCTCCGTAATTCATACTTATCTCACCTCCTGACTCTCTTTTTCCTTGTGTTCCACACGTTTCTCATTCTGGTTTTGTTCTTCTGCCTTTCGAAGTCTTTCTTCGATTTCCAATGAATGCTTTTCAATCCGGACGGTCATACGGACTTCTTTTCGGAGATTTTTTAATTCCTCATTGATTTCGGACAGCCGTACTTTTCCACTGTCTTCACTGTCATTCCGATAGAGCTTTCTGCGTTCCTTCATCAGTTCTGAAATCTGCTTTTGTAACGGCTCACGGTATGTGGCAAGCTGTTCTCTGGTCGTAATGTCATGCTTCATTAAAAACTCAATCTGTTCAATCCTCTGATCCAGTTTCCGGATATCCTCTCTGATGGCATACGGACTTCTTCTCGGTCTTTTTGGCAGTACTCCCATCTGATATAGATAGGAATAATATAATGCCTGTATCCCGGTCAGTTTCCTCTTTGGAGGAATCTGCACCGTCTTTTGATAGATGCGTTTTACTTTTGGCTGTAAGATCTGTCCACGGATCTCCTCTTCGGAATAGTTTTTTCCAAGAGACCGTAGCCGGATGTACCGTTCCATCCCCGGAGCCTTTAAAGCGACATATTTCCGGTTCAGTTTCCATGTGTATCCACGCTTTTCCATTTCTTTTAAGAATTGTGACCAGGAGTAGCTTTCCTGTACAGACTCCCTGATATCCAGACGGATCGCACTTCTCCATGTCGGTTTCCCTTCCTGTTCCGCTTTCCACTGTACATAAGGGATTGATTTTTTCTGGTCGGATTCAATGATAGACAGACCATATTTTCTGCACAGCTCATCGGAGATCTTCCGGATCTCCGTATAATAACTCTTTGCATTACTGTGGTACTTACGCCCGTCTGCCATGCTCACAGAGTTCCAGACAATGTGGTTATGATAATGTCTGGTATTCAGATGCGTTGTGATAACGACTTCATACTGTCCCTTTAAGAGCCGGTCTGCCAGTTCCTGTCCGATGAGATGTGCTAGTTCCGGTGTCACCTCACCTTCTGCAAAACTCTGTACCAGATGGTATCCTTCCACACCGCCCATCTTATGGAATCTCTTTTTTGTTGCCACCATATCTGCATACGCATTTTCATTGGTACATCCGATGGTATCTTCGAAGACCGCCTGTTCCGTCTTTGTCCGGTTCATGGCATAATCAATGGCAGCCTCCAGAGAGTCTGCTTTCTGTGTGGTTTTTTCTTTGTCTTTCACATATTCGATGGAACGGTCCAGGCGGTGGACGGGGATAACACTTGTATAAGCCATCTGTCATTACCACTCTTCCTTTACCAGATGCCATGTCTCTTTGGTAAGCCGGAGCATTTCCTGCACACTCTGCTCACTTGCCATTCCCGAAGCATTCGCAACATGGGCAAGCTGGTTCGCATTATTGCACAGACCCGCTATCTTCCTAAGCAGTTCCGGGTGATGCTCACAGGGTTTTGCGTGTACCTGTGCTCCTAAGATCAGCGAACGCATAAACTCTTCCCGGCTCAGTCCGCTTTTTTCCACCTGTTCCTCCAATTCCCTGAGTTCCCTTGCATTTAACCGCACCGGGATCACATGGTTTCGTTTTCGCATTGCATCACCGTCCCTTCTCTTTTCTCTTTCATCATATCGCCAAGCTCCTGATCCGACCGTTTCGCAGTCACCATACAGCAAGTCACCACGACTCCGAAACAACCTCCACACATCAATGCGATCATAATCATGACTCCGTCTCTTAACATAGCTTATCCTTCCTTTCCATGTTCATTTTGTATTCGGGGGATTGGGGTTCTCCCCAAAGTGCGTTTGGATATCCAAACGCT
>OHQT01000915.1_pt1 | contig 13069 bp, 23 predicted proteins | sample 1578221 | NCBI WGS metagenome assembly OHQT01 (sample SAMEA3879547, study PRJEB24766) | human gut metagenome | biome: human-associated habitat; feature: feces | place: USA | collected 1985/1987
TTGACGTTTTAAAGTGCAGCACATCCATTTCTGGAAATACATACATTTCTCCATCCAGCGGATCTGTATATTGATAATAGATCTTGCCTTCTCCAGCAAATATTCCCTTGTTATCATAGATCGGTGTCACGCAATTTGACTGCATAATCCAAAGGCCTACGTTTTCGCTTCCATTCCTGGAAATTCTTCGTTGAATCCATACATATCCATTCCCATAATGATTTCTATTGTTCTCAACTGTTGCAAAGAATATAGATGGTGTCATATGTGGATTCGGTCTTTCATTTAGTAGTTTGGATGTATCGTCCGGATCTGCTCTAACCTTTCCTTTGCTCCCTTGCCATTCATAAACCTTAATTGGCAGTTTCCCCATTGTTTCCGATAAGATTTTCATGCAAGTGTAGTAAGTTACCTCTCGCAATTCACTCTTATTTCTGTATCCAATTCCAAGCCATTCTGCAAAGTCCTCTTCTGACATTCCCTTTGTTGGAGATCCCCTAAACCAATTTGTTATTTTATTTATAATGTTTGCTGCTATTCCCATTTTTCTTCCTACCATTCATTTGCTAAAAATTCATCTAACGCTTCTTGTCTGATATTGTTAAATTCGTGATACCTTGCTAATTTATAGCCACACAGCGTCGCATCTACTGGATCAATCTTCTTGGATGTTGCATCCTTATCGATCTTGATCAGTCCATTATTTTTTTTAATCACCGCATTACTCATTGAGTAATTCAAAACCGGATTATACAAATAGCATACAGTTCCCATGTACACTTCTTCCCTGAATCCCTCTGTTGCTTCATTCAAGGATTTGTGGCTCTGATAAACTTCTTCAACAATATAGCCTTCATTCGATAAATCAATCATGATCTTACTTGCATTTGCCGGATCAAAGCATAATGTCTGGATATCCAGTTCATTTTCTTTGCAAAAATTAAGAACGTAATCCATTACTACGTTTTGGTCCACGATTTCGCTATTTGTTATTGTTATGAATCCTTGTCTCTCCCATGCATCATATGGAACTTTATCCCTGAATACTCTTTCCATTAGTTTTTCTTGGTTTGGAATAAACGAATGAGATAATACAATGTATTCTGTGATTTCTCTTCCTGTCTGGTCCAGTTTCCCATTTCTATACGGAATCACAAACGCTACTGACGTTAAATCAATTTTGGAAGACATATCGAAGCCAACATAAACTGGCTTTCCTTTGATGTCGATCGGAAGTTTTTTCACTTCACATTTCTTCCATTTTTCCATATTCATGTAGCCATTTTCCTTCTGCTGTACCCACATGTTCAGCATTTTTGTTAAAAAGGCTATCATTTTTTCTGGAATTACCTTTGCGATCTCGTAATCTCCACGGATTTTTTCTCGCCCGGCCGGATATGACATTCTGATTGGATTCGCTTTCTTCCAGTTTTCTTCATCTCCAATATCATCTCCCTGGTCAATTTCCATGATGTCAATCAGATATGTATCATTTTCAACATCAATATTAGAATCTAACACCTTGCTGCAGTAATCGTATTCCTGTGTATAGCAAGGATACGTCAGATCCATTCCAGCTGTTGTGATGATCATCAACAAAGATTCTTTTGTATTCGATCCAAGTCCAAGGTCAAGAAACTCTGTTGTTTTGTGCTGGTGGTACTCGTCTACAATCAGCCCGGCTGGGTTCGTTCCGTCTCCAGTTTTTCCATCTTCTTTTGACAATGCTTTTATATAGCTTCCTGTTTTTACATGTGTGATCGCATTATTTGTAAGTTTAAACTTCTTTCTCAATGGCGATCCGTTCAGCATCAGTTTTGCTTCTTCAAATACGATCTTAGACTGATCTCGTTTCACACCTGCTGTATAGTATTCATAAACTTCTTTATTTTTTGTTGCCTGCACAGAAATCTCATACAATGCAACGCCTGCTTCTTCCTGGCTCTTTGCGTTTTTTCGTGCAACCTCTATAAAACTTTTCTTAAACCGCTTATACCCATCCTCTTTTCTTCTCCAACCATACAATTGGCACAAATGAAACTGCTGCCATTCTGTCAGCTTGATCGGCTTTCCTGCTAGGACTCCTTTTGAATGTCGCAGTAAGCTAAACCATTTGATAATTTTTTGTGCTTCCTGGTCGTCTCAGTAAAAAGAGGCTTCCCCACTTTCTTCCCTTTTCACATCTCTCAAGAATCTGCTGCATGCCTGTTTATGCTTCTTGCAAGAGATTATATTTCCGCTAATGCAGTCGGTTGCATACCTGATCAGCCTGTTTTTTACTGTCATATGTCACCGAATTCATCATTGATCTCGTTATCAATGCCTTCTCTCGCAATCGTTGCCGCTTTCAGTCTCGAATCTATCGTGAGTCCACACATCGATGCGAACTTCCTCATCTCCTCTGAATACATTTTTTGCAGATCACACAGTGGATTTTTAACCAAAATTTCGCCATTTTGAGTCGGTTTTTTAATCACTTTATTCTCTTTTTTGAGCTGTTTTGTAACTGAAATATAGTAAGAAAACGCATTACAATAGCACCCCAGGTTGTTCACATCCAGGTTACCGATCACATCAATTTCCATTTTTTCGAACTCTTTTACAAGTCTTTTAAATTCATTTTTAGCCCTGGCATCAATGAGCCAAGTTGGCGGTTTTGCTAGGGTTTCCTTGCCTGTGAGCACAAGTCGTTCTTCCAGTTTTTTGTCTTCCTGTTGTGCAACTGTCAGATTCCCTTTTTGTGTTGCAAGTGGTTTTCGTTTGCGTGGCATTTTCTCACTCCTTTCATTTTTCAAATTTTATATTTAGAATTTTGTGAAAAGAAATCTAGGGCGTGCGGTCTATAGGAATGATCAAAACAATTTGACCACCCCTCCCACCTTTGAATTTTCCTTTTTCTTCCATTTCTCTTTGTATCCAAGAAGCAAATGGATGATCTCTTCTTCTCTTCCTTCTCTCATCGCTTTATGCACTATGCCGTGGCTCTTGTCGCTTAGCGCTATAAGATTCTCTCTATCTAGTCTCTTCGTATAGTCTGTTGATATCGGAACAATGTGATGAACCATCGTCGCTGGTATAAACTTACCATCGTGATAGTATGCATAGAGATCTATGTACATGTAATGTGTGAGCACGTCTTCCTTTGTCAGTATCCAAGCTTTTGTCTTATAGAATGCAGCGCGTGTCTTGTTCCTTCGGTGCTGATCGTAGTCCTTATCTCGTTCCTTCTTCTGCTGCCTTCTGATCTGCTTAATGCATTCACATGTTGTACCGGATGGAATTCTTTTGCCACATTTGCTGCATCGTTTATATATTGGCATTACATCACTTCCTTCTACTGGACCTCCAGGGGCTCGAACCCTGGACCGATCGGTTATGAGCCGATTGCTCTGACCAACTGAGCTAGAGGTCCATAATAAAAAAAGGAAACAAGATCTGCTGCCGTATAGCTTACATTCTCGTTCCCTTTTTAATTCATGCTACTATAATAGCACTTTAAATTGTATGTGAGTCCCTCTCTTCCCTTTATTTTCTTTATTTTGCATTTCTTTTCATTTTAATTCTTTTATCGAATCGTCTATATATGCTTCGATTGTCGTAAATCCTCTTCTATTGTCATACCCCTTTCTTTTCAATTCTGCTCTTACTTTTATTAATTCTTCTTTTACTCCTTCTAGAGCAATTTTAGCTCCAATCTTCATATCTTCGTTCATATTCTTCTCCCTTCTTAATTGTCTAATTTCTTTGATAAGATGTAGTAGAACTTTCTCCTCTTTTCGTAGAAGTAGTTCCTTCCAGCTGGTATATTCATCACCGTTTTCAGGTACTTGTATGTTATCCCTTCTTCTGTTACTGCTTTGAGTATGTACTTGTACAGTTGCTGATCTGCTTTCTTCGCTGACTCTTCTATCATCTTGTAGTTCTTCTTTGCCCATGCTCTTTTGATTGCCAATTCCTCTGTTGCACTCTTTGTTACTCCAGATCCTGTCGTATCTCCAAACTTAGGACTTCCTACAGTATTTGTTTTGTATCTAAGAATGTCCTTAAATTCTTTGTATCTCATTGCAAAATGATACGCTTGATAAAACGCGTGATTGCTTATGTCCCATTTCTTTTCTGATACCGGTCTTATATTCTGCATCCTATCTCCTCCAGTCGACGATCTGCTACCTTTTCCGTCCAGTTTTTTGTTTCATCGCTTTTCTTCTGTAGCATTTTAGTTTCGTTTCCGAATAAAATTTATTCTTGTCTTCTTTCTTCTTTTGTCTTACCGCCTGCATGCTTAGTTTCCAAGCAACAAATTCTGTGCATTTTCTCCTGCATTCAATTCTCTTTTCTCTTTCTCCGCCGTGGTCGCATTTCAAGCACGGACAATCTCTATATCCCATCTTTTTTCTCCATCTATGATTTTCTCGAATGGTTTTCCTGCCCAAGTTATACTCAGTACACTTCTTTCGTCAAAATATAACTCTTTATCTGGTTTTCCACTTTTTTTATATGTTACATAATAATATTTTTCACATTCTTCGAATGCCAAATAATAGCGTTGATAATCTTTTAATTCTTCTGCACTTGCTTTTCGCAGATATCCTTCCACCTCAATTCCACCAAACAAAGTGATTTCCACCCATATTCCATGTTTTAAAAAGCATTCCAACACATCTTTTCTCATCTCTAGCCCTATCGTCATTAACATTTATTCCTCTTTCTTTATATACTTTAATTTGCTCTTTATGTCCTTTATTATGTCTATTATCAGCATCACCATGCACGCGCATTTCATGAATTGTTCCATCCTCTTCCACCTGATCATATGCTCCCAGACCATTTTCCACAATGATAATCGGACAATTATATCGTCCATAATTTTCATTCGTTGCTGCACGTTATCTGTTTCTTGTTTTGTTAATGCTGCTCCAACCGAAACTGCCATTAATACCGTTAGTATCAAAAACTTTAGGCTTTGGTATGTATTCTTTTTGTAATCATAATAAAAGTGCATTCCTGCATCTATTATCATTACTGTAATAAGTGCTTTAATTAATAAGTCGTTCATTTTGTCTCCTAACATTCAATTTTAATTTTGCTCATTTTTCTTATCTTGTCATAGGTTTCATCCGCCAACCGATTAACTCTATCCATATCCTTTATAAACTTATCTAGTTCTTCACGCTCTACAGATACCCTAACCTTCACATCTGATGTCTTGTTTCCATGCACGATTGCATTCCCCAGTGCTCGTATTGGTCCGCCACTGCAACACAAGCATCCTTCTCCATCTTTTCTTTCTCTTTTATATACATGCAATCTTCCGCAATTTTCACATCGCATAACCAAGCATGTATTTTGCTCTTTGTCTCTTTCAATCATTATTTTCTCCTATAATCTAGTTAACGGGCACTTCATACAAGGGCTGTCATCTGCAAATAAATCTTCTCTGCTATCTACAAGAGTTGGATATTTGCAATATTCATCGCACATCTCCTGCTTTATTTCTTCTAGTATGTCAGTTACCGTTTTGCTTTTCTCGTGTTCTTCTTTTGTATCCTCTGTAAGTTTTTTAGTATTTTGTAATTCCTTTGTCATCGTTTATCCCTCTCTTTTGCTGCTGCGCAAAGTGACATCGCTGTTGCACCTAATATTATTCCGATAATTATTCCGACACTAAGTTCTATCATTCTGCTTTTCACCTCTTTAATATTTTATTGCATTCTACAACTTTTCTCGCATGAGTCTACTAATTCTATCAACGTCAATGTCTTTGTTTTTATCATCATCTTTCTCTCTTGCTATTTCTTGTGTTTCAAACACTTCGATTGCTAACATTTCATCGTTCATTCCATTTCTCACGTATTCTACATTTACATCCAATCCTTTTTCAGCAAGATATTCCGGAACTCCGAAGTCCCGTCCTCGTGTAAACATATGAATTTTCCCTAGTCTATTTCTAATCGTTGCCATTATATTTATTCCCTCCAAATTTCATTAGCTTCTTTTTCGCAGTTTCTCTCCATGTAATAACTAAATAAAAACTCTTTCTGTGCTTTTGTATAATCTCTACGAGGATTTATTGTCGCCATTGCAACTCCTTGGGCCGGATTATGAAGCAGTACCCATCCTTTCTTTGTTAGCACGTCTCCTGCTTCATAAAGTACTGGCATTTTTTCTTCCGTTGAACTTCTTTTTAAATATTCATAAGCCCATTTCTGATGTTCTCCCCATTCCACTGCGTGGAATTTTCCACTTGGTTCTAACCATCCATAGTCTTCCGTTGTATGTTCCTCTGTATCAAGCATTCTTTTCATATAACTGTCTAGAGTTCTTGATACTGTTGGACTAGTTGCTGTAAGATCTTCGTCAAGTTCATTTCCGATTTCTTCTTTTAGATATCTAGGAGTCATCTTCATTGCAACTTTCCAACGCCTTTTATATTGCTCTAGTTCATCTTTAATTTTCTTTTGCTCTCCTACAATTTCCCACACATTCATATCATGTGGCATCTTCTCTTGATGTTCAGGCGAATAAATTTCTAAATGATATGATCCGTCTGCTGTATTTCCTTTCAGTGCTGCACGTCCAAGTAAAACATCCTCTGCATGTCTCCTGATCTGTTCTTTTGTTTCATCTGTTCCGCTCATACAATCGTTCAATATCTCTATGCACTTATCATATCCCTTTCCTTCTAAATAGAACCATTCTCTTACTAAGCCTGTTATCCATTCTCCACTAATATTAAATTGTAATTTGCATTCTTCCATTTTTCTCCTATTCATACCTTCCAGCACCTGCTCCGTATCTATGCCATCTTGTTTCTTTCTTAACTTTCTTTTTCCTTCTATTTGCCATCCTTTTTTCAAATTCATCGATCAATATATATCGATATTTGTTGTCCCAATACTCTAGTAATTGACTACTGATTCCTGTTTTCTTTGACATTGTTTCATATGTGATCCCATCAAACAGCATTTTCGATACAATACTTTTTTTGTATTCTTCGCTGTATTTGCTGCGATTGTTATGATCTACATTTTTTATTTCTTCGTCTTTGTATTGTTTTACCCATTTTCTTAACGCTTGTACTGTTATTTTTGTTTTCGCGGCAAATTCCTTCCTTGTCATCCCTGACGCTAATAATGTTCTTACGATTCCTCGTTTAAAATCTTCTGTGTATTGCATAGTTTCGTTTCAGACAGCTTAGTTCTTTGCCTGAACCAATGTATTATTCGTGATCACTGTTCTGTTTCTTTTTGCCTGATCATATAATTCATTGTGATTCTTTCTTTTTAGGTTTTGTATTAAAAAAATAATTGTAAAAACTAAATCTGGTATATCGTTAAAAGTTACATCATAATAGAATCTGAAAAAATATGTTTGTGATTGGCTCGTTGTTAATAGTTACTAAAAGAATCTTAATCAGGTAAAGAACTAAGCTGTCTGTTCTCCTTTCCGCCTGCTGCCTTTTCCCGGCAGTAGGCTAATAGATCTCATGGCTTATACATGACTTTTTGTTTCTTATGCGTTTGTTAATAGTTGCTTGTGGTATATTGCAACTGGTTCCCACCAGTAGTGCATTATTTCATTGTGTCCGATTCGGACACCTTTCTTTTTCGGACCTTTTGCTTTGCTATAAATCTTTTTAGTGGTTGTCCATTCATTTTTCTTTTGTTATTCCCCTTGTTATGCAGTTTTCTCTTTTGCTTTCTGTTTGCACATAATTTAATTTCAACTACTTTCGGATGTATTTTCCCTCTAATTCCACACACGGCCCAAACATTCTCTGCTTCTCCCGTCTTCAGTGCAGCCTTTTTAATTTGCGTTAATTCTGCATTTTTTTCTCCATCTACAAACATTATTGCTTTTCCTGGCACTTCCTCTTTTTCTTTCAGTTTCTCTTTTATATAGCTTTCATATCCTGGACGCGCATTGATCGTTCCATCTTTTCTGAGTCCTGCTGTTATCTTTCTAAACGCTTCTCTTATCTTCTTTATCCCTTCGATCATTGTTCCTTCCTTTCTGCAAATTCCATGTTCTCCGCCACAATCTCTGTCGTGTATACTTTTGTTCCGTCCGTTTTTATGTAGCTTCCTGTCTGGATTCTCCCTTCCAGTGCGATCTTAGTTCCTTGATTCAAATACTTATCTGCAAATTCTGCGTTTTTTCCAAATGCAACACATCCGATAAAATCTGCGTCCTGCTGCCCTTCTCGCTTAAATCTGCGATCTACTGCAAGCGTGAACCTTGCTATACATAGATCTTCCTCGTTCCAGCTTATCTCAGGCTTCCTGGTTAATCTGCCCATTAGTATTACTTTGTTCATACTTCCTCCACTTCTTTTAATCCTAAAATACAATAACCTTTTTCTAATCCTTTAAAACCTTCCAGAACATAAATCACTTTCTTCTCTGTTATCCTTCCTGTCTCTTCTCCATTGTCCATTTCATGCATTTCAAGAATATCTCCGATCTGATAGTTTCTATCATTCTTTTGCAGCTCAAACGATTTCTTTCCTGCATCCACCACGTCAAAGAACATTTTCGCAATTTTTAAGCGGTGTCTTCTTTCATCTGATCTGGTTTCCTGTACTTCTACTTTGTTGGTCTGCGGAATCTCTACACGTTCTTCCTTTTGTTCTTCTGTGTCAAATTTGATTAGTTCACAGATTGCATCTGCCATTTTAACAATTGTCTTTTTAACAACCTCATGAAAAGGATCATCGTCACCATTATCAATAGACAATGTTATAAATCCTTTTCCGCAGTCATACCATCCATCAAAGCCATTTGATCCTCGCAATGTTCCACCAGAGTTTCTATAATGGATCTTCATGTATTCTTTCAATTCAGATAAATTGTTTATACCAGCACTGCGAATATCACTTTGCATATACTCCGCAAATGCTTCTATCGCCTGTCTTTGTATTTCATCCGGCTCTGGACAATTTTCTGGAAAATCTTTTTCTAATTCCATCTGTCCTTCAATCTCTGTTTCTTCCTCTTCTTCGGTTTCGTCCGCTTCTGCTTCCTGCCTTGATTCCTTTAGTTCTGCTTCTCGTTGTTCTTCCAGGATGCGTTGTTTGTACTCTCTTATCTTCTTGACAGTTATGATCTCGTCCGGATACCAACTGTATATTTCTTCCTGTTCATCTTCTTCCAGTCCTGCGATCTCTACAGCTACAGAAAAACTAATTTTCTGTTTTTCTAACAGTTTTCTCAGCTCTGGAATCAAATTACTGTTGATGCTCATTGCATTTGCGATCTGTGTCGGTTTCTTTCCAAGAATCTTTGCTGCTATGTCTCTCAGTCTTCCAGATTCTAGATCGTAGCCCATTATCTTCTCTCCTGCTGCCTTTGCATCTTTCAGTGCATCCGTTAATAATTTGATTCTTTCCAGTTCTTTTTCTGGTGTTGCTTTTCTGTAACTGTTGGAGATGCATAGCTCTATGATCTCTTCATTTTTGCTTCGTGGCTTTCTGATCTGGCATGTTGCTTCCCTAAATTCCTTGAGATCTTCTTCCTCTACCAGTTTCTTTAATGCTCTCCATCTTCGTTCGCCACCGATCAGCTTGTATTCTTCTCCGCTCTGGTTAGGCTCATACATAACTTCTAATGGCTGTAGCAGTCCAAGAAGTTTGATCTCTGCTGCCTTTTCATCGATGCCGATCTGATCACTTATGTTGTCTTCGTTTGCGTAAATGTTATAGATATCTATGTCTTTTGTTCTGAATCGTGCCTTTGGCTTCTCTTCGATTCCTTCCTTACTCGTTTTATTTAGCATGTCCATGACGTTAAATCCTGCCATGTCTTTCCCCTCCTTTCTTAATCGACTCTTTGGGATCTTCCAGTCTTCTTGTTTCTTCTCTTTGATTCAATGTACTTTTGAGCCTCATTCCACTCTTCTTCTGTCATAATCTCTTTTAGTACGTTGTTGTAATCCTTTGCCGCATTGCTGCTCTTTGACATTTCTGAAAGCGGTCTAAATGCTGTTTCTGCCTTTTCTGCCACTACAGATCTTCTTATCTCTGTCTTAAACATCTTGTCCTTGTATGTGTCTCTTAGCCATTTGGCTGTGTCTTTATTTGTCTGGTTTCCAGTCTTCATGGTCATTAGTATCTTGATCTGCTGCCCTTCGTGAATTCCTTTTGCCTGTTCAATCATATTTTCAATTGCTTCGATTCCATAACCGCCTGCTTTGACTGGAATTATCAACAGTTCTGACGCTTTAACCACATTTAGTACTGTTACATCTAGTAATAATCCACAATCGCATATTACGTAATCGTATTTATTGTGGATAGCTTCTGAATTAAGCATCTCTTCGATTCGATCTATCTGATTATCCATGCTGTATAATAGCTGAGCATTTGCCTGCATGAGCCACATATTTGCCGGGATAATGTCCACGTTCTCATACAGTGTGTGCCTGATTGTCTCTTCTACGCTCTGCTGCTCTAATAAGATTCCTGCGAGTCCTTTTTCATTTGGTTCATAGACTCCCATCGTTCTGGAAGCATTACCCTGTGCATCTGCATCTACCATTAGTACTTTTTTCCCGTATCTTCCCAGGAGATACGCCAATGACGTTGACGTAGTCGTTTTCCCAACTCCACCTTTTAAGTTTCCAACTCCGATTATTTTCATGGTTTTTTCCTCCTAATATGACTATTCATTTGTTATCTTAGTTTTCTTTGTTTCTTTTTAACCATTTATTTAATTCTTTGCTGCATTTTCCGCAGACGTCATATTCTCGATATCTATTTGCGTTGTTAAATCCCATCTTTTTTTCTTTTACTATTATTTTGTTATATGAATCACTTTTACCGCCAATCTTATTTGATGCTATATATGGCAAAAAGAATTCTCCACACACATCACATTTTCTTGCTTCCATTTCTTTTCCTCCTATCGTTTCAATACTTGGTTGTTCTTAATCGGCATTGTCTCTCCTTTTTTTAATGTTACATATTCTTCGATTACCTTAAGTGCGATCTCCTGGCTGTAGCAGACTGCAACGAAGTTTCCATATTCTGCTGCCTGTTTTAAAAAATCTTTCTGTTCCTTTTGCAGACTCCCATCTCCGTATTTCATTTCGATGTACAAACTTGCGTACTGTCCTTTTGGCACTGGAAGGTGCAGATCTGGTACGCCTGCCTTTACTCCCTGTCTTTTCAAGACTGCTGCACTTACACGATCGCGTTTTCCACCGTTCGGGCAGTGATGCAATAGTTTCAGTTCTGGATAACGATTCTCCATGAATTTGCAAATTGTGATCACTGCTTCTTGTTCACTTGCTTCTGTTCTTAGCATGTACTGTTGCCTTCTCGCTCTACTCATTCTTTACCCTCCATCATCTATGTTCCAGGATCTGCATCCGTTTTGAACTAGAATGTACTCCATATACGGATATCCTGTTGCTGTGTATCCTTTACGCACACCGCCGTTCTCTTCGTCATGTCTTTTGTCGACATAGTAACCTTTTTGGCTCTTTGCATCTTCTCGGAAGAAATCTCTTTCCCACACCAATTCTTTTTTTATAATTGGCTGTTTCAAATTCCTCGATGTAGAATATGTCTTGCCCCCGTATTTCTCCTTTTTCTTTCTTCCTTTTTCTTTCACGAGATATGCTGCTAGCTTTCCGTACTGACCAGTACCATCAAGGAGTCTGATATTTATTCTCCCGCGATCCCAACACCTTTTGATCGCTTTTGGTTCTATGCTTTCTAGGACCATGTGGATATGTCTTGCTCCTTTGCTTCCGGTTTCAAGTACGTAGATATATTTAAACTCTCTCCCTTGCTTCTTGTATTCTTTTCTTAGGTCTGTAATTAGTCCGTCCTTCTGCTTTACCAGGTCCTCATATGTATCCGGTCGTTCTTCTTTCTTGTATGAGAACGTGACGAACATGTCTCCTTCTCGGAAATTGCAGTTCAGCTTCCATCTAAGCTGTTCTGTCTGTTTCCTTATGTTTACATTTTCCTGCGCTTCTTTCGTCGGCTCTTCTCTCTTTATTCTCTTTTCTTTTGGCTTATGTTTTCTGCTGTAGTACTTTTTTACCTCTTTGCACTTACCTGCATATACTGTTCTTATCCAATACGGCATTGGTCCATCTTCCTTTTTGGTACTCTGTCTACTTTAGTTATTAATATTTATCTAAAGTTAATACTTTTATCGAGTTATAAAAGCGGATTCGAACCGCTTATTTTCTTGCTTTTTTGTTTTTAATTTGCTATACTATATTTGTGGTTTTTTTAATCCACAATATGGCATTGAAAAGGCATCCCGATCACTGTTCCGGGATGCCTTTTTCTTGCATCATTTTCTTTAGCTTTTCCGGATCATCACATATGTCCTCGTATCTTCCAAGTTTGTTCACAACGTCTCCGATCGCGCAGTTATTATCTACTCGGATCAATGATGCTCTGTATGTATAAGATTTATTATTTCTCATCGTCAATCTCATCTTGATCTCCTTATTCTAAATGCTGTCTGATCGTTATTAGGCGTTCATGCAGCTCTTTAGCTTGCTCTGCATTTATTCCGCAAAATTCCATTCCATCTAATCCTTTTTTCATTCCGATAATCAGAACATTTCCATTGATTGGATGTCCATGAACATCTGTTCCGTACAGATATGAAGCAATCGGATTGACCTGCGCTGTTTTATGATACAAATACTCTTCATCTACAAGCATCATCACTGGATACTGTTCTTCTGTTAGTGTGTATAGTCTCTTTGGATGCACAGCTTCTACAATCTCACATTCTTTTCCTATTAGCTTATAAAACTCATGCAGCTGCTCCATGTTCGTTCCTTCTGGATAATCAAACATCAACACTCGATCACTCATATTTTTATCATCAAAGATGTCGATATTTACTCCATCTTTGATCAGAATCATTTTCCCTGTCTTATCACTCATTTTTTGCTCCTTTACGCATATCTACGATCATCAATTTTCCTACTATTTCTTTTTGATCAAGTTCCAAGATATACCTGTCTTTAAACTCTATATAATTAATCAGCTCATCTGCCATTCCTATAGCAGAGCCTTTCTTTACATGTTCAATGTTTC
>OHQT01000924.1_pt1 | contig 12965 bp, 9 predicted proteins | sample 1578221 | NCBI WGS metagenome assembly OHQT01 (sample SAMEA3879547, study PRJEB24766) | human gut metagenome | biome: human-associated habitat; feature: feces | place: USA | collected 1985/1987
GCAGCATGGCGTAAATCAGGCCGCTGGCAAATGCATCGCCGCCGCCTACACGGTCCAGAATATTAAAGGTAAACAGCTTGCTTTCAAAGGTATGGTCCTCATACCACATAAAGGCTTTCAGGCTGTTCTCGGAGCCGGAATGGGCATAACGCACATGGCGGGCAATGCACTTGATGTTGGGGTAACGCTCCACAAAGCGCTGGAAGATCTCATCCTGCTGTTCATAGCTGGGCTGTAGGGGCACGCCGTCTTTCCAGTCGCCCTGGGCGTGGTCGGCATCGTCTTTCCACAGGTGGTAAGGCTCAATGCCAAACAGAACATCCACATAGGGCAGGCACTTGGTGCAGTAGTCACGGGCTTCTTCCCAAGTCCACAGGGTGGAGCGGAAGTTGCCGTCAAAGCTGACGGTCAGGCCCTTTTCCTTGGCTTTTTTCAGGCAGGCCATCACAAAATCGGCGCAGTTCTGGCCCAAAGCCGGGGTAATGCCGGAAAGATGCAGCCAGTCAAAGCCGTCCAGCAGGGCGTCCAGATCCACTTTGGAAAGGTCATACTCCGTAAAAGCGGAGTGCTTGCGGTCGTAAGTAACCTTGCTGGGGCGGATGCCGTAACCGGTTTCCAGGTAATAGGTGCCCAGACGGTGGGTCGGGGTTTCCTCCGGGGTGGAAAGGATCATCGGGGTGCAGTGCACATCATTGGAGCGCAGCCAGCGCACCGCACTTTTGCCCAAAGAGTTGTTGGGCACCACGCTGAAAAACGTGCTGTCCACACCCAGGTTGGCCAGGGCCAGTGCAATGTTGGCCTCGCTGCCGCCGTAGCTGGCTTCAAAGCTGGATGCCATGCGGATCTTTTCGTAGTTCGGCGGGGTCAGACGGAGCATGATCTCGCCGCAGGTGATAAATTTCTGGCCGTTGGGCTCGCTGCCGAGAATGGGATTGTAGTGTTCCATAACGCTCCTCCTAAAAAGTCGTTTCCGGGATCCATTTCATGTGAGAACACATTGTTGTATCCATTATACCGCACTGCGCACCGGATAGCAAGCAAATGCTGTTTCGGCCGAGAGAAAAAGAAAAAGAAATTTTGGTTGTTTTGACGAAAGAACCCCTCAGTCACCTGCGGTGACAGCCCCCCTAATAGTGGGGCCCTTGGCATTGCGTAAAGCCTTATGGTTTTGCCAAGGCCGCCCCTAGTAGGCAACAACGACGACCGCCGCCAGTGGCGGAAGCAGGGAGGAGTTGTTGGGGCAGCGGCCAGCAGGACGCAAGTGCAAAACTTTGCACGAAGCGGACGCTGGGTGCCGCAACCCGTACGGTGGCATCCCGCAGGGATGACGGTGGGGTTCACACCCCCGTCAGGTCAAAGCTGGGCGTATACTCTTCCTTTGCACTGCTCTTCTGCTGCATATAGCCGGAACTGAGCCCCAGATCCATGGCGTAGTTGACCACCCGGCGGTATTCGTAGGTGGTGATGCGCCGCCCGATGCCGTGCTCCGCAGCCTTGTAGAACGGCGTATACTGGCTCATGACGCTGGGCAGAAAGCACCCGGGGTCGGCATCGTTCCATGCAGCCATCTGGTCCAGCACGGCAAAGCTGTCGTCCACATGGCCAGGCAGGGCAAGGTGGCGCAGGATCACGCCCCGCTGCAGGATGCCCTCGCTGTCAAAAACAGGGTGCCCGGCCTGAGCCATCATGGCTTCAATGGCGGGCCTGGCCTGCGCAAAGTAGTCCGGCGCGGCGGAAAGCTCTGCCGAAAGGGCAGGAGAAACATATTTCAGGTCGGCCAGCCAGATGTCGATGAAGCCGCGCCAGGCGTGCACGCTCTCCACGGTCTCGTAGCCGCCGGTGTTGCAGACGATGGGCAGATGCAGCCCCTGCGCCCGGGCCAGGTCGAGGGCGGCGATGATCCAGGGTCGCCACTGCCCAGGCGTGACAAGGTTGATGTTGTGGGCTCCCTGCGCCTGCAGGTCCAGAAAGATCTCGGCCAGGCGCTCTACCGTGATCTCCCTGCCCAGTCCCTCGGCGCTGATGGGGTAGTTCTGGCAGAAGCAGCACTTGAGGGTGCAGCCGGAGAAAAACACCGTGCCGCTGCCCCGGGTGCCGCTGATGCAGGGCTCCTCCCAGAAGTGCAGGGCAGCGCGGGCCGCTTTCAGGGTGCGGCCCGCCCCGCAGAAGCCCGTCTGCCCGGCGTCCCGGTCGGCTTTGCACTGCCTGGGGCAGAGAGTACAGGCTTCCGGCACGGCAACAGAAATGGTTTTGGGCATAATATCCAAGTCCTTTGCAAAAGATTTGACAGAATTACTCTTGTTTATTATACCATTTATGACATGGAATGTGGTATACTATGATAGAATATTATATATCATGCAAAAATACTACATATCAGACGGAGGATGTCATGCGCACCGAAAACGAGGAGATCCGGGATCATCTGAAATATCTCTCCCTGCTGGCACGGGATTACCCCTCGCAGGCGGCCGCTGCCAGTGAGATCATCAGCACCCAGGCCCTGCTCAAGCTGCCCAAGGGCACCGAACATTTTATGAGTGACCTGCACGGTGAAAACGAGGCTTTTGTCCACATCCTGAACTCGGCTTCGGGTGTCATCCGGGAAAAGGTGGACATCGTGCTGGGGGACAGTGTGCCGGAGCAGACCCGTGCCGAGCTGGCAACGCTCATCTATTACCCCAACGAGAAGCTGCCCCAGCTCAAAGCCGAGTGCACGGATGAGGAAGCGCTTGACCACTGGTACACAGAGACCCTGCTTCAGCTCATTGATATCTGCCGGTTGGTGTCCTCCAAGCATACCCGGGAGCATGTGCGCTCCTGCCTGCCGTCCAGCTGCGGGTATATTCTGGATGAGCTGCTCCATGCCCACTTTGAGGACCACGACAAGGACCTTTATTACGGGCAGATCGTGGGCAGTATCATCGAAAATGGCCGCGCTGACCGGTTCATCGTCCGGCTGTGTGAGCTCATCAAGCGGCTGGCTGTGGACAAGCTGCACATCGTGGGGGACCTGTTTGACCGCGGCCCCCGGCCTGATATCATACTGGACCGGCTCATGCGCCACCACCATGTGGATATCCAGTGGGGCAACCATGACGTGGTCTGGATGGGTGCCGCCGCCGGAAGTCCCATCTGCGTCTGCACTGTGCTTAAAACGACACTGGCCTACCACAACCATGCCATGCTTGAGGACTGCTACGGCATCAACCTGCGGCACCTGCAGCGGATGGCCGAGCAGTTCTACGGAAATGACGACCTGACCCTCTGGATGCCCCACACCGACGCGGCGCGCGGCCCTTACACCGAGGGAATGCTCCACCGCTGTGCCGTGATGCACAAGGCCGTGACCATTCTGATGCTCAAGATGGAGTGCAAGGTCATCGACCGCAACCCGGATTTCAAGATGCAGGGTCGGGATTTCCTGCGGCACATCGATTGGAAAAAGGGAACAGTGACCCTGAACGGGCAGGCATACCCCCTGCGGGACACCAGCTTCCCCACCGTGGATCCGGCAGACCCCGCCGCCCTGAATGATGATGAGCGGCTGGTGCTCCGCAAGCTGGTGGAATCCTTCCGGCAGAGCGAGCGTTTGCAGCAGCATGTGGAATTTTTGTATGCCAAGGGCAGCGTTTACCACATTGAGAACGGCAACCTGCTCTACCACGGTGTGGTGCCTATGACCAGGACCGGCAGCTTTGCCGTGGAGCGGTTCGAGGGACACAACTACTCGGGCCGCGGCTTGATGGACTACTGTGACGAGCGGGCACGCCGCGGTTACTTTGCCCCCGAGGGCAGCACGGCCCGGCGGAGCGGTCAGGACTTTTTGTGGTATCTGTGGTGCGGCAAGCTGTCGCCGTTGTTCGGCCGCAGCGCCATGACCACCTTTGAGCGGCTGTATATTGCCGACCCCTCCACCCACGAGGAAGTCAAGGACCCCTATTATACATGGTACAATGAAGAGGCCGCCTGCCGCCGCATCCTGGCGGAATTCGGCCTGCCCGGCACCAGCCACATCGTCAACGGCCATGTGCCGGTGCGGGAGAAGAGCGGCGAGAGCCCCATCAAGGGCGGGGGCCGTCTGGTCGTCATTGACGGCGGGTTCTGCCGCGCCTACCATGAAAAGACCGGCATTGCAGGGTACACGCTGGTGTACTCCAGTCGCACCATGTCCCTGCGGACCCATCAGCCCTTTGTCAGTGCCGAAAAGGCCGTGAACGAAAATATCGACATCGTGTCGCAGAAGAACATTCTGGAAACGGAGAACCACCGCATTCTGGTGGAAGAGACGGACGAGGGAGAGACCCTGCGGGAGCGGGTGCACGACCTGAAACAGCTGGTCAAGGCCTATCAGCTGGGCTGGATCAAGGAGACTTGCAGCGAGGATTGCGTCTGGTAAGGGGCGCTGATTGTAAAATTTTTGAAATAAGAAACAAAAATGTCGAATATCTCCGCAGATTCTGGGCAAAACAGAAAATAATCCGGCAGGGGAAAAGGGGGCTTTGCTTTTTGCCCGAAGTTGTGTATAATAAGATAGTTGTATCGTGAGGGTGTGTGCCCAGCGGTGCGCGGAGAGATCAAGCAAGAACCCTGAGTGGCCCTGCCGCTGGCGGGCCTGCGACAAGGAGATTATAAAATTGGAAAAGTTTGTTATTACGGGCGGCAAGCCCCTGCATGGCGAAGTTACCATTTCCGGTGCAAAAAATGCGGCTGTGGGCATTCTGCCTGCCACCATTCTGGCGGCAGATGTCTGTGTGATCGAAAACCTGCCGGACATCAGTGATGTGGCAGTCAGCCTGAAGATCCTGAGCACCCTGGGTGCCAGCATCAAGATGCTGAACCGCAATACCTACGAGATCGACACCACCCACCTGAACAGCACCAACGTCCCGGACGATCTGTCCCGCCAGATGCGTGCCAGCTACTACTTCCTGGGTGCGCTGCTCTCTCGCTTTGGCAAGGCACAGGTGGCCATGCCCGGCGGCTGCAATCTGGGCCCCCGCCCCATCGACCAGCACCTCAAGGTGTTCAGCGCACTGGGTGCAGAGGACAGCGTGGACTACGGCATGATCACCGTCCGCGCCAAGGAACTGAACGGTGCCCATATCTTCTTTGATAAGGTCAGCGTGGGCGCTACCATGAACGGTATGCTCTCCGCTGTGATGGCACAGGGCCAGACCATTCTGGAAAACTGCGCCAAGGAGCCCCATGTTGTTGATCTGGCAAACTTCCTGAATATGTGCGGCGCGGATGTGCGCGGTGCCGGCACCGATGTGATCAAGGTGCGCGGCGTGGAAAAGATGCACGGCTGCACTTACAGCATCATCCCTGACCAGATCGAGGCGGGCAGCTACATGGTTGCCGCTGCTGCCACCGGCGGCGACGTTCTGATCAAAAATGTCACCCCCAAGCATCTGGAACCCATCACGGCAAAGCTCCGCCGTGCCGGTGTGGATGTGGAGGAATTCGATGATTCTGTCCGCGTCTCCCGCAAGGGCGATATCCTGCCGCTGAAGATCAATACCATGCCTCACCCGGGCTTCCCCACCGATATGCAGCCCCTGATGGGTGTGCTGCTCAGCGTAGCAAAGGGGACCTCCACCATCACCGAGAGCGTGTGGGATAACCGCTTCCGCTATGTAGACGAGCTGCGCAAGATGGGCGCAGTGGTGCAGGTGGACGGTCAGGTGGCCGTGTTTGAGGGTGTGGACAAGCTGAACCCCGCCCCCCTGCGCGCTTCTGACCTGCGTGCCGGTGCGGCCATGGTCGTTGCTGCCCTGATGGCAGACGGCACCAGCGAGATCGAGGAGATCGGCCACATTGAGCGCGGCTATGAGAACATCGTGGAAAAGCTGCGCGGCCTGGGCGCTGAGATCAGCAAGGTGGAGCGGATGCCCGCCGCACTGGAATCAGCAATGTGATCATTCAGAACCTCTCAGTCTGCTTTGCAGAAGTTTCCCTGACAGGGAGCTTTTGTGAAGCCATGACGGAGAGGTTCGTTTCTTGAGGTTTGAAATGTCTGAATTCATCTCGTTATACTCTGGTTCCTCCGGCAATTGCAGCGTGGTGCGCACGGGGGAAAAGTACATCATCATTGATATGGGAAAGGGCGTGCGCACCACCTCGGCGGCGCTCAAGGAGCTGGGCCTGAACATCAGCGATTGTGCGGGCATTCTAGTCACCCACGAGCACTCTGACCACGTCAAGGGGCTGGCCACCTTCCTCAAAAAGAATCCGCTGCCGGTATACGGTGCAGATGATACGCTGGATTTTCTGGATGCAAACGGTATCGTGCCCGCCAGCTGTGAGCTGCGCACCCTGTCCGGCGGGGAAGAGGATGTGGGAGATTTCGGTGTGACAATGTTCCCCACCAGCCACGACGTGCCCTGCGTGGGTTACCGCATCCACACCCCGGACAACAAGACCATGACCATTGCCACCGACCTGGGAGTCCTGACCCCGCCGGTGCATCAGGCCCTGAGCGGCTGTGACCTGGTGGCGCTGGAAAGCAACTACGACCTCCACATGCTCCGCAGCGGGCGGTATCCCTACTACCTGCGCTCCCGCATCGAGTCCAACCGGGGCCACCTCTCCAACGATGAGTGCTCGGCAAAGCTGCTGGAGCTGATCCAGGAGGGATGCAAAAAGTTTGCCCTCTGCCATCTCTCGCAGGAGAATAACACCCCGGCACTTGCCTTGCAGACCATGTTCAACACCCTGGGTGCGGCAGGTGTCGTGCCGGAAAAGGACTGCATCGTGCAGGCCCAGCGCCGCAATGAGATCAGCCCCGCGCTTACGTTTTAAGAAAAAGGCCCTCTCCGTCAATGCTTCGCAAAGCATGACGGAGAGGGCCTTTTTTGTTGTTATGCCAGATCCGGCAGGATATCGGGCCAGAGGGCCTGCTCCTGCCGCAGGTCGGTGAAAACGCAGTCCAGATAGATCTTGTTCACAGCCGAGATGATGGTGCTGCGCAGGAGCTTGCGTGCATCATCAACATTCGGCTCCAGCTCGGAAAAGCTTTTGGTCAGGCCGAACACATAGGGCAGGTAATTCTCCAGCTCATCGCAAAAGGTATCATACGCCTGCGCGGAGGTATAATGCGCCTGCTGCATCTTGAACAGGCTGTCGATGTTTTCCATGGACAGGACATTTTTAGAAACTACGATGTAGATCAGGCAGGCCAGCTGATCCCGGGTATACTTCTTTTTGATGGGGTGGCTGATGATCCCTTTCTTAACGTAGTTGCTCACCATGGAAGCGGTGAGCTCCACCCCCTGAAATGTGCGGAAACACCCGTTGACAAACTGTACACTCTGATCCAGATAAAGCCCTACGGTGGGGAGTTCTGCATACCGGGGCAGGGCAAACCCTGCGGCGCAGGCCGCAACGCGGCGGTTTGATTCTAATTTCATGCGGACAGTATACCATGTTTTGGAAATGTGGTCAACAGGAAATTAAAAACTTTTGAAATAATTCAAGAAAACAGTTGACAGGTTTTTGAAAAACTGATATAGTGATTCAAACAACAGGAAAAAACTGCGGCATCCTCTGCCGCCGGAATGGAGATAAATGCTTATGAACACCAAGATTGTTGTGGATTCCTCCGCCAGCCTGTACACCTTGCAGGGCGTGGATTTTGAATGCGTTCCCCTGAAGATCATCACCGACGATGCCGAATATCTGGACAACGGCACAATGGATGCCTTGGGCATGGCCCAGACCCTGCGTACCTATAAGGGCAAGACCTCGACTTCCTGCCCCAACGTCAGCGATTGGCTGGCCGCCTACGAGGGAGCCGACGAGGTGTATGCCATCACCATCACGGGCACCCTGTCCGGCAGCTACAATGCCGCCCAGCTGGCCGCCGAGGAATACCAGCAGGAGAATCCCGGCAAGCGGGTATTCGTGCTGGACAGCCTTTCCACCGGCCCGGAGCAGCGCCTGCTGGCCGAGCATCTGCGGGATCTGCTGGCTGAGGGCAAGGAGTTTGACGAGGTCTGTGAAGAGATGCTCCGCTACCACAAGCACACCCATCTACTCTTCTCGCTGGAATCGTTGGCCAATCTGGCCCGCAATGGCCGCGTGAAGCCTGCCGTTGCTGCTGTGGCGCGGATGCTGGGCATCCGGGTCATCGGACAGGCAAGTGAGGCCGGGGAGCTGGATGTTCTCTGCAAGACCCGTGGTGAGCATGGTGCGCTGGAACGCATCGTGCTGGAACTCAAGGAGCACGGCTACACCAACGGCAGGCTCCATATCTCTCACTGCGGCAATCCCGCCGCCGCCGAGCGCCTGAAGCACATGGTAAAGGCTGTGTTTGATGGAGCAAAGGTGGACATCAGCGAATGCGGCGGTCTGTGCAGCTATTATGCAGAACTGGGCGGCCTGCTGGTTGGTTATGAGGACGCGGAAGCATAAGCGAACGGCCCTCGGAAAAATTCTGCCCACGATTGAATAGGCGCTCATAGCGGGGAAAGCCGTTGTGGGCGCTTTTTTGTTTGCAAAATCTTCCGCTCTGCGCTATACTAACAGCATCAAAAATCGCCGTGGGCGGCAGGGGAGAGATACCACATGTTCAGATTGCCTATCGTCAAGTTTTTCAACCGCATCTTCAACCGTGTCACGATCACAGTGGTGCTGGTGGCTTTACAGGTGCTCTGGCTGCTCTGGGCGTTCTGGTCGTTCACGGCGGGGCGGGTCTGGCTGAACGGTGCCCTGAAGGCGCTGAGCATCCTGATCGTGCTGTATCTGGTGCGCAAGGATGAAAACAGCGCTTATAAGATCGGCTGGATCGTTCTGATCGGCCTTCTGCCCCTGCTGGGCGGCGCGCTTTATCTGGCTTTTGGCAACAAGGCCCCCGCCAAGTATCTGCGGGAGCGGATGCAGAAGGTGGAACAGGCCCATCAGACTGAGCTTGCCCAGCCCGAGGGCCAGACCGATGCGCTGGATATCTCCAGCCGGAACCTGAGCCGCTATGTGGCAAAGTTCGGGCCGTATCCGGCCTGGAGGGATACCGCTGCTCACTACTTTTCCTGCGGGGAGGAGATGTATCCCCAGCTGCTGGCGGATCTGGACAAGGCGGAAAAGTTCATCTTTCTGGAATTTTTTATCCTCCGTTCCGGCAAAATGTGGGACGGTGTGGAGCAGATCCTCCGCCGCAAGGCCGCTCAGGGCGTGGATGTGCGGATGATTTATGACGATGTGGGCTGTGCCACTGGCCTGCCTGCCCAATACTGGAAGACCCTGCAGGTGGAAGGGATCCAGGCAGTGCCGTTTAACCCGTTTGTGCCGTTGCTGAACTTGGTGATGAACAGCCGCGACCACCGCAAGATTGTGGTGGTGGATGGAAAAACCGCCTTTACCGGCGGTTTTAACCTGGCGGATGAGTACATTAACCAAAAAGAGCGCTTTGGCTATTGGTGCGATACCGGCGTGCGGCTGCAGGGCCCCGCGGCGTGGAGCTTTGCCACGATCTTTCTGGAGCTGTGGGCCAGCCAGCGTCCCGACGATCCCGGTCTGGATGCTTACCGCGAGGAGCAGCCGTTCCCGGCGGAAGAGCCGACGATCGGCCTTGTGCAGCCCTACAGCGACAGCCCGGTGGACGATGAGAATGTTTCCAAAAATGTCTACCTGGACCTGATCACCCAGGCGCAGGAAACGCTGTGGATTACCACGCCGTACCTAATCTTGGATAACGCCACCATGACGGCACTGCGCCTGGCCGCAAAGCGCGGCGTGGATGTGCGCATTTATACTCCCGGCATCCCGGATAAAAAGATGGTTTACCAGCTGACCTGCAGCTACTTTGAGCCGCTGATCCGCTCCGGGGTCAAGATCTACACCTTCACACCGGGCTTTCTGCACGCAAAAACCTGGCTGGTGGATGGCAGGATCGCCGTGGTGGGGTCCATCAATCTGGACTACCGCAGCCTGTACCTGCATTTTGAATGTGCCGCCCTGCTGTATGGCTGTGCCGCGCTGGCCGATGTGGGCGAATTTATGATGCAGCTGGAAAAACAGTCCCATCTGGTAGAGCTGAAAGAATGCCGCACCAGCGCGCCGGGCCTGATGGTATCCGCCTTGCTGCGGCTGCTGGCACCATTGTGCTGATAGAGCTGACTCTTGTGTTTACCCAGTAGGTAGGGGCGCTCACGGATTTGCTTATGGCATCCACCACAAGGTTTCGGAACGGTCAAGACCGTTCCCTACAGAGTTTGTTGTAACAGGTGGCAGATATTTGTGGCGCATCCCCCACCGTAGGGGCGCACATTGTGCGCATGCTTCGTGTTCCGAGCCACTCTGCTATGCGGGCCGATGATGAGCAGCGGCCCCTACAGATTGCTTGCAGTGCTTGCGGCAAACAATGGGTTTTCTCCGGCAGAATGTGGACGTTTGCACCCCAGCATGCACCAAACGGCAAAGAACAACAGATAAACAACAGTAGTACAACAAGGCATGCGCTTTGCAGTGTTCCTGAAATGACAGAAATGATTTCAGAAACCTGTGAAGCGCATGCTGTTTATTTTTACCCCAAAACGGGCAAAAAATGCTGACAGGATGCACAAGCGCAATACATAAAAACTAATAATCCTGTACAAAAGCAAAAGCACAAACTAAAATTCTGAAATTATGTTACAGAATTCTGTTGACAACTTGAGGTTGTTGTGCTATGATGCAGATGTTCCCAAAAGGACCTGCTGCACTGGCGGGAACAAAACCCGGCGGGGGCTGCCACCCCTGCCAGAAAGAAGGGATGCTTTGGAAAAGATCACGGCAGAGCGCGTGCTGGCGGAACTGGCAGAGATCGCGTTTGCCGACCTGGGGGCCGAACCTGCCCCGCCCGTAAAAGTGGGCGATAAGCTGCGTGCGCTGGAGCTGATTTATAAGTATCTGGGCCTTGGCGATGGCGCTGCAGCGGAGGAGCCCGTTGTGATTGTGGATGAAGCACCCACCGAGCAGGAGGTGACGCCATGAGGGTGCGCATCCGGGATGTGGTAGCGCCGGTGTTCTGGCCGGTGCACCGCGCTATTGCCCGCGGCACAGTTCAGGAACTGGTGGCCAAGGGCGGGCGCGGCAGCGGCAAATCCAGCTATATTTCCATTGAGCTTGTTTTGCAGCTGCTGCGCCACCCCGCCTGCCACGCGGTGGTGCTGCGCAAGATCGGCGGCACGCTGCGCACCAGTGTGTATGCGCAGATCCAGTGGGCCATTGGGGCGCTGGGGCTGGCAAAGCAGTTCCGCTGCACCGTCAGCCCCATGGAGTGTACTTATCTGCCCACAGGGCAGAAGATCCTCTTTTTTGGCACCGACGACCCCGGCAAGCTGAAAAGCATCAAGGTGCCATTTGGAGCCATCGGCCTGGCCTGGTTCGAGGAGCTGGACCAGTTCGACGGCCCCGAGGAGGTGCGCAGTGTGGAGCAGAGCGTGTTCCGCGGCGGCAGCTTTACCCTGGCATTCAAAAGCTTCAACCCGCCGGCATCGGGGCGCAGCTGGGCCAACCGTTATGCGCTGGAACAGCGCCCCGGCAAGCTGGTGCACCACTCCACCTACCGCGACCTGCCGCCCGCCTGGCTGGGCGAACGCTTTTTGGCGGATGCCGCCCACCTGGAACAGACCAACCCCACGGCGTTCCGCCATGAATATTTGGGCGAAGCGGTCGGTTACGGCACGGCAGTGTTTGGCAATATCCAGCTGCAAACCCTGACGACCGAACAATGCCAAAGCTTTGACCGGGTGTACCACGGGGTGGACTGGGGCTGGTATCCGGACCCCTGGGCCTACAACGCTGTGCATTACGATGCCGCTCGCCGCACCCTGGTGATCTTTGACGAGCTGACCCGCCGCCGCACCCCCAACCGGGAAACCGCCCGCCTGCTGCTGGACCGCGGACTGGACCGCACGGCGCTGCTGACCGCCGATGCCGCGGAACCCAAAAGCTGTGCGGACTACCGCGCGGCGGGCCTGCCGTGCCGGGCGGCAGTCAAAGGTCCCGGCAGTGTGGCCGCCGGGATGAAGTGGCTGCAAAGCCTGAACGCTATCATCATTGACCCCGTGCGCTGCCCCGAAACTGCAGCCGAGTTTACCGGCTATGAATACCTGCGGGATGCGCGAACCGGGGAGGTGACCAACGCCTGGCCGGACGCCGACAACCACCACATTGACGCGGTGCGCTATGCGCTGGAAAGCGTGTGGCGGCGGCGCGGCAGCTGAACCCACAAATAGGAAAGAAGGAATGGATTGAAAAGTTACTTGGAACAGGCATTCGGCCGGGGAGATGTGACCTCGGCCCGGATGCAGGCGGCCATCCGGGAATGGCTGAACCTTTATTACGGCACCCAGTCCCCCGGCGAGGACGCCGCCGACCGGCTGGCGGTGCTGGTGGTCAGCAAGCTGTGCCGCACCGTGTTTGCGGAGTATGAAAGCAGGACCGCCGAAGCCCTGGCCCCCAGCCTGCAGGCGCTGGATGCCGTGCGGGTGCAGGCCATGCAGTACGCACTGGTTGGCGGTGAATGCCTGCTGAAACCGGTGCTGCATGGCCGCGGGTTTGACTTTGTGCCCATCCGGCGGGACTGTTATGCACCCCTTGGCCGCGATGCCCACGGCGCTTTGACCGGCGTGGGCACCATGGAGGTGCTGCGCCACGATGGCCGCGGCTACCTGCTGCTGGAGCGCCGCACCGCCGGGGCGGACGGCCTGACCATCGAGACCCGCTTGTTTGAGCTGGCGGGTGAGGCGTTAGGCCGGGAGGTGCCGCTGGCGACGCTGCCCGCCACCGCCCAGCTGCAGCCAAGTTTGCTGCTGCCGGGGGTGCGGGGCGCGCAGGTGAATCCGCGGATTGGTACGGCGCTGGTGACGTATGACGCGAGCATGACCAATCGGGAGGAAATCCTGCGGTGGATTGCGACGGCGGTGGATACGGGGCTGGAATTGGCGCAGGAGATTGACTGGACAAGGAGCGATGTGGGGGAG
>OHQT01000926.1_pt1 | contig 12953 bp, 12 predicted proteins | sample 1578221 | NCBI WGS metagenome assembly OHQT01 (sample SAMEA3879547, study PRJEB24766) | human gut metagenome | biome: human-associated habitat; feature: feces | place: USA | collected 1985/1987
TCTTATAAATCTTTACAACGATCCTGTGGCTACATATAGTACATTAGGAGTGGAGTGCTACTCTGCAGAGAATACAAGCAAAATGCTTGTATCGGGAAGTCTGAAATGGGAAATTCCAAGTATAATAAAACTGGAACAGTAAGTTCCTCACATGTATAATTTAAAACTTTTTAGTTATGAAAAAACAAAGAATTAATCTCTTCTTGAAAGAAGAGCAACTTTTAAGCGATGCTCATAACAACATCTAAAAAAGAACATGGAGATTACGTCTTTTGCGCTTTTCGGGTGGTCTATGGCCCTCGCGAGCATCCTCTTTTTCATTTTCATTTACAAGAAGGTAAGGCGAACAACCGAAACGGGAGCTGGTTTGCGAAACAATGATGGCAGCGCAGACCCCGATGTAAAGATCGTAGGGCAAGACGAAAAATACAAGAGATCAACTTGGGGCATCTGCATCGGCGCCAGCATCATAGTTGGCCCAATGCTGGGATTTGCGCTTGGCTTGGCACTCAAACTCGTCATCCCGACCTACTATCATATCGAGGACACCACCCCCAACGGCCACTACACATGCTATGCCATCAACGGAAACATAGGAAAGGAACTATTCGGAAAATACGTCTTCAATAATACCGACGAAGAATATTATCTTTGCCGGAAGAACTATCAGTATGGAACTCCAGACGACAAGACAACCTACGTCAAGGCCATTGCACCACACAGCGCCACATCTGTCCCCATGGAAATTGACGGATGGTTTCACCCCTTCCCCACCCGCATCTCCTACCATCACGGAAGAGGCCCAGATGCCGTGGACGATCATGACAAAAATTTGCACTATATTTTCACAAAGTCACAATTTGACGAAATATTCAGCAAATAGTTCTCGTCGTGCCTTTATATCGCAACCAGAAGAGCAAAGTCAATTGCATTTCACACGAAAGCAGAATGATATAAGGGGAAAATCGAACGGAGTAGGAATATTTCTTATAAAATATTTGTGATTTTTCGGAATTTATTAGTAACTTTGTCGCGTCGATTAGTTTTCACTCCAACCCACAGACGCGAAACGTCCATGGCAGGAAACCACCGACACGGCGCACGGTCGAACCATGCCGTGCGGGCAAGAAACGATAAAAAACGAACAATATCAGATAACAAAAGACGACTCACCATGCGTATGAGAAGAACAGCATTCATAGTGGCATTGATGACGGTGTCTTCACCGTCTCCCTCTTTGCCCAATCTCGTGGCCGTAACTACATCAAGCAGAACATCTCCGAATGGGGGGGCTGCCGCAACGTAGCCATCACCGACACCGGAGGCGACCTCGCCCTCAACGGAAAAAACGACTATGCCTATACGGCCGGCATCCCACAGGCCCTGGCCGACGCGCTCGAAAAGTATCACGACGATGACGACTACATCGACGACGTGCAGCTGACCGAGGACGGCGAATGGCTCATCCTCGTAGGAAAGAACGGCTGCCAATGGTCCAACATCCCGTCTGAACTGGAGAGCAAGCTCCGCCAGTGGAACGAGGCCAAAGAGACCATCACCTCCGTGACGTTCAACGACGACGGAGACTGGATTGCCGTCTCCACCGACCACGTCGCCTCTTCCAGCACGGATATGGACGACTGGATCAAGGAAGGCATCGAGACTCACGGACAGCTGTGGGCTGCTCACCTGACCAACGACGCCTGCGTGCTCTGCTTCGAGAACGGATACAAGTTTCTCGGCAACGTGCCCCAGAAACTGAAGGATGCCCTCAAGGCCACGAAGTATGACGTGTACCGCATCAAGTTCACGAAGGAAGGATCCTATTTCTTCGCCGACCAAGAGGGACACTACACCTTCTGGATGTAACCACACCCTATCGCAACATTCACCAATCACTACCCTATTATGAACAAAAAACTATTATTCACCCTCACCCTCTCTGCCCTTCTCTTCACATCCTGTGGCCAAAGCGGCAGCACCTGAGAAAGTGAAGATAGACGAGAACGACGCCGAATCGCTCGTAGCCGCCTTCGAGCAGTATGCCGACCAGTATGCCGCCATCATCGACAAGCTCAACGCCGCCAAGCCCGGATCCTCCGAGTTTGAGGCAGCCTCCAAGGAGATGACGGAGCTGAGCGAAGAACTGCAGGCCACATCGGAGAAATGTCAGAAACTTGCCCCCAACTTCACTAAGGAGCAGAAGCAGCGATTCCTGAAAGCAGCCATGAAGTTTGCGTCAGCTTCCAAGAAGATCAAGATCGACGTGTAAGCAATGCGTGAGCGTACTGCTCACGGAATAGATTGGAAAATAGAACTCCCTATGACTGACGGCCAAAGGCCGCCTGCCATAGGGAGTTTTCATTTGTGCGCCCGATGTATCATCGACTATTCCCACTGATAGATGTCACTGAGCGGCATTTATTTTCTTTATCACCTGTTTCCAAGCCGACCGAAGGCCTGGCGACAACGGTTCGTAACTGATCATGTCGAGGACTTGACGCAGTTCGCCGAGCAGTTCGGGCCAATAGCGCATCTGCTCGTAAGCAAGTTTGATACACTGAGCCCTGACGGCATAGGCCGACTTCGAGTCGGCAATTCGCACTAAGCAATAGTCCATAAAGTCTGTACGGATGTCTTCCTTGCCAAATGGCTGACGAAGGAGAAGGGCGAGCAACAACCGAAGCTTGGTTGCATCCTGCTCCACGATGCAACGGTCTATCAGATGATGGCGCTTGGCATAGAGCCATTCGTGATCCGAGGAAGCAAAATGGGTCAACGCCCAAAGCGCATTGACAGCCACACGACGATCGTCGTCAAGGGTCAATTGGTATAGTTGCTCCTTAAGATGATCGTTGTGCTTCCCATGGGCAAGCACGCAGATCTCCTTGATCTCATCCTGGGAAAGACGATGAGCAAGCATGGATCGAGGTATCATAGACTGTCATTTTATCGGACGTCAACCACGCCCAAAACACCGACAACTTCCGCAAAGTGTGCGAACGATACACTTTGCGGAAGTTTGAAACTTACTTCACTACCTTGCGCGTAGCACGGCTACCGTCGGAGTAGGTAATGGTGCGGACGAAGATACCCTTTGCCGGGCGACTGACCACACGGCCAGAGAGGTCACGATACTCCACACGCTCAATCTGCTTCATGGAAGCCTCGGAGATATCGATGCCGTCGGGCACGCCGTTGGGATAATACTCCGCCACACCCGATCCGAGACGCACGTCGCCGTCGATATAGAAGGCCTCCATACCGATCTTCTCCTTCACCTCCTTGTAGAAATAGATAGTGCGGTCGTTCTCGTCATACTTATAGAACTCGTAGCCATCGGTGAAGGCATAGGGTACGTCGGTCATCTCCTCCGTCAGGTTGGCATAGTCGTCGGGCGAGAACGTGACCACCTCGCCATCGATATAAAGATTGTAGTAGAGGCAAGACGGGTCGAGATAGTTGAAGTCGGCAGAGTAGTAGCTCAGCGAGTACTGCAGACCGCCCGGGCCTCCCCATGGGTTCGGGTCGTAGGGCTGGTAGGCCGTGAGCTTCGGCGGCATGGGGGCTGCGGGCTTCTTGTCCCAACGGCTGATGAGGGCATAGCGGTAGGCATCGAAGATGTTGGTGCTGCGGTCGTCATCCATGCTCTTGTGAACCATGAGGATGCCCTTGGTGGAAAGGGAATTGTTGTCAGCATCATAGGTGAAGACGAGGGGTTCGCCAGAGAAGCAAGCCTTGTCAAACTCGGTACCCATCTCGTCCTTGCCCTTGCCCACCACGGCAGAAGAGGCATAGACATAGCATGCCGTCAGGGTGTCGATGCCGACGAAGGAGGTGGCGGGGAAGGTGACGGTCGTACCGTCCATCGTTCCCTTAATCCAATAGCCTTTCACGTTGGCCGAGAGGTCGCCCAAATAGACATCGCTGCCATCGAGGGCATAGCGCACAGGATAGAGCTGCGACTGTCCCTCCATATCCATATAGAGCATCAGGCCGTCGTTGACCGTAGCACTTGCCGGCGGTACCATTGTGTTGTTATCCATGCGCACACCCTTGTAGGTGGCCTCGGCATAGCTCGTCCATGATCCGCTGGCAAGGCACATGCCAATCAACTCGCCCTCGGGGAGCACCATCTTGAGCGAGTCGCCATGCCATACATACTTGAGCACCTGATCGGCGGGATCCTCGTTGGGAACGAGCGTCTGCTTGCCGTTTCGCTCTCCTGGGCGCACACGCTCCAAATATCCATAACGTGTATCACCAGAGAAGACGTCCTCCTCGGAGAAGATGGCCTGGGGAAGCTGGAAGGCAATGGTGTCACCCTCCGTACGATAACCTTTGATCCAGGTCTGCGTATAGATGGAGTTGATGGGGTTCTCAAGATAGACCGCACCATCTTCACCGAACACCATCCGCTGCCAGTCGCCCGTGCTCTGGTGGTCCACAGCATAATAATACACCGACTCATAGCCCGTCGTCGTACGATAGAGGTTGATGGTCTCGCCCGGCGCGGGTTGCGTGATGAGCGAGTCTTGCTGCTGGGCCAGCGTAGCCGTCGAGCAGAGTGCGGCGAGCAGCAGGGTTGCGTAACATTTCTTCATAAGCCTGTTTGATTTTGTTTGATAAATGATTTCGTTAGCTATTTGCCGACAAAGATACGGTTTTATTTTATAGTCAGCAAATATTTATAAAAAAATCTTTCCATACCGCCTCTTTTCATCATGATGGAGAAAGAAGCGGTGTGGGGAAAATGCAAATTGAGCACAGATTATTGATCTAAAACCAGAGAGAAAATGGAGAAAACGGAAAAAAGTTAAAAGTTTTATGGAAAATACCACCGTTATTCCGATTATTATGTATAATTTTGCCTCCAAATCAAACCGCTCATGAACCACGGGCGCAACACCGGCGGAAAAGACGCCGGAAGACCGACCCTGGACTAGAACGTATTGTGTCTCACCTTCAAACTGGGGGGGTGATTCACAAAATTAATCCAATATCTCCCCAACTTATCTAAAAAACAAAATCTATGAGGAAAAAAACTACTCTAGCATTGGTCCTGATGATGAACCTTGCCTGTGCCATGGCACAGAAGACGGGTACCACGGGACCACTATCTTGGAACTACAACGAGACCAGTAAGGAACTGACCATCACTGGCAACGGCGCCATGCCCAACTACGACTTCGGCGCAGCACCGTGGCAGGAGTATCAGGAGGGCATCGAGAACGTGAACGTCGGAAGTGGCGTGACAAGCATCGGCAACAACGCCTTCTGCAACTGCATCTACATGACGACACTCAGCCTGCCAGCTGGCATGGAGACCATCGGCGACAACGCCTTCGCCTACTGTCTGTCCATCACGTCGGCAGAACTGCCCGGCACCATCACCAAGATAGGAGAAAGCGCCTTTGAGGGATGCACCAGCCTGGAGAGCATCGCTCTGCCAGAGGAACTGGAGACCATCGGCGGATTCGCCTTCGCCGACTGCGTGGCCCTGGCTAGCGTGGACTTCCCCTCCTACCTGACCTATATCGGGCGCTGGTCTTTCAGCGGATGTGAGGCGCTCGGCGAGGTCAGCATCCCGGCAAGTGTGGAGACCATCTCCGACAATGCCTTCGCAAGCTGCGTCAACCTGTCCTCCGTGCAGTTGTCAGAGGGTCTGAAGAGCATCGAGGAGACGGCTTTCAACGCCTGTGAGCAGCTGCAGACCATCACGATACCCTCAACGGTGACCAACATCGGAGGCGGTATCTTCGCCGACTGCAAGAAACTGTCAGCAATCGACATGGCAGAGGGCAACACGGCTTACGTCTCCGTAGAGGGCGTGTTGTACAACAAGGCCATGACGACGCTCGTGCAATATCCTGCGGGCAAGGACAACGACTCATATACTATCCCCGAGAGTGTGACGATGGTGGGCGACTATGCCTTCTGCGGCAACGACTACCTCACCTCCCTTCCTCTGCACGACAAGCTGAAGGTGATCAGCGACTTTGCCTTCGCCCGTGTCAGCGGCGTACCCACCTTTGACGTACCTGCCAGCACGGAGAGTATCGGCGAGTCGGCATTCCACGACTGCTGGAGCCTCACGGACATCAATGTGGCCAAGAGCAATCCCAACTACACGTCGGTGGACGGCGTGCTCTACGACAAGGAGATGAACACGCTCATGCAGTATCCGGAGGGAAAGACCACACCGGAGTATATCGCACCGAAGAGCCTGCGGAATCTCGGCCCATACGCCTTCTTCGGCAACAAGAAACTCACTACGGTGGACCTGCCCGACGGCGTGGCCTCCATCGGCGACTTCGCCTTCGGATGGTGCCAGAACCTCAGCAGCCTCACCGTGCGCGTCGCCGACCCTGCTACTATCGAGCTGGGTCTGATCCCGTTCTTCAGAGGAGCGAACGCCGTGGACTGCACACTCCGTGTGCCGGTCGGAAGCAAGACAAAGTATGAGAATGCCGACCTGTGGAAGGATTTTGCCCCGAATATCGAGGAGCTGACCAGTGACGGTATCGACAACGCAACGACGGAAGGCCAGCAGGCTGACAAGGCGGAGCGCGTATATAGCCGCGACGGAGTGCAACTGCGTGGCACGCTGAGCCAGCAGCAGAAGGGTGTCTATATCGTCGGTGGAAAGAAAGTCGTGAAGCGATAATCGCCTACCACAAACGAAATAAACTCTAACAACCGATCGAGGTTGAATCTATTTGTGCCAAACTCTCATCATGGGGTTTGGCACATTTTCTATAAGAGTGGCGAGACCGTGAGAAGTGGAGCTCTCACCCGCGGGCCTTGTCCCTTGCCTCAGAACAGAAACAAAGGGGTGGAGCAACCGTCTGGCTGCCCCACCCCTGGATAATATCTTTCCTTACTTAGAGGTCGTTTTCGTTGTTGGCGGCCTCGCCGTAGTCCATGGCCTGACGCTCTCCGCGGAGCACGGCAAGGGCATTCTCGGTGAGTGCCTTCATCTCGTCCTGGCCCGGGTAGATGGTGACAGGGGCGATGAACTCTACGCGCTCCTTGATGTGGTCAGTGATATACTGAGAGCGTGCCAGACCACCCGTGAGGAGGATGGCATCGACCTTGCCCTTGAGCACTGCGCCCTCGGCAGCAATACACTTGGCCACATTCCAAATCATGGCATTGAGGATCAGCTCGGCGTGCTTGTCGCCATGCAGCACCCAGTTCTCCACCTCCAGCATGTCGTTGGTGCCGAGGTGGGCGATGATACCGGCCTCTCCGCTCACCTTTTTGACAAGCTGGTCCTGCGTGTAGCGGCCAGAGAAGCAAAGACGGATAAGGTCTGCTGCGGGCAGGGATCCTGCGCGCTCGGGAGAGAACGGTCCCTCGCCGTCGAGGGCGTTGTTAGCGTCAATGGCCTCGCCATGGTCGTGGGCAGCGATGGAGATACCGCCACCGAGGTGGCAGACGATGAGGTTGAGGTCCTCGTAGCGTGTGCCATGGTCCTTGGCATAGCGGCGGGCAATGGCCTTCTGGTTGAGCGCATGCCAGATGCAGTAGCGCGGCAGCAGCGGAGAACCAGAAATCTTGGCCTCGGGAGCCAACTCATCGACCACACCAGGGTCGGCCACGAAACTCGGGCAACCGATCTCCTCGGCAATCTCGTGAGCGATGATGCAGCCCTGGTCGCAGGCGTGCTGGTGGAGGGCCTTGCGCTGGTCCTCGACCATCTGATCATTGACACGGAAGACACCAGACTTGACAGGCTTGGCAAGTCCGCCACGGCCGATGATGGCGTCGAACTGCACGGGAAGACCATGCTTCTTCACCTCTGCGATGACCAAATCCTTGCGCATCTCATACTGGTCGGAGATACGCTTATACTTCTTCAACTCCTCGCGGGAGTGGTTGATGGTTGCTTCAAAGATCAGGTTCTCGTCGTCGGAAACGGAAATCTTCGTCGAAGTAGAACCCGGATTGACGGCTAATATTCTATACATTTTGGTAGATTATTTCTAAGTTTGGCTTGGTTACACTAATATTACTGGTGTGCCATGGCTGCCATGGCGATGCTCAAGAACTTGGCCTCGGGGGAGTCGCCACGCGACGGGACTACAACGGGAGCGGTCGGACCCTGGAGGATACCAGCCGTGATAGCGCCACAGAAGAGCGTGATGGTCTTGTAGAACACGTTGCCAGCCTCGATGTCCGGAACGATGACGGCATCGGCATCACCCTCTACGCAAGACTCCATGTTCTTCGCTTTCAGGGCGGCGGGAGAGCAAGAGGTCTTCAAGTCGAGCGGACCATCGATGCGAACGGGACCGAAGAATCCCTCCTCGGCACGCTTCTTCTGCTCCAGATAGTCGGCGGTGCAGGGGAAGTGGCGCTCATCCACATGCTCAGAGCAGTGGATAAGGGCAATCTTCGGCTCGGCAATGCCAAACTGACGGCACAGGGCGGTGACATACTTGATCTGCTCCGTGCGCTGCTCGGGCGTAGGATAAGGAATCACAGCGGCGTCAGTGAAGAACAGAAGCTTGTGGTATTGCGGCATCTGGGCCACGGCGATATGAGTCAGCACGTTGCCCTTCGGCAGGATACCTGTCTCCTTGTTGAGCACGGCGCGGAGCACCTGGTCGGTATTGATGAATCCCTTCATGAGCACATCGGCACCACCCTCGCGGACGAGAGCCACGGCCTTCTGTGCCGCGTCGAGCTTGTCGTCAGTATCGACGAACGTCACGCGGTCCATCAACTCGGCGTATTGCGGGTCGTTCTCCACGGCCTGGCGTGCGCCAACCATAATTGCGGTTACGAAACCAGCCTGCAATGCGCGGGCCACTGCGCCACGCGTGGCATCGTCCTCGGGCCACACGACGGCAAGACGCTTCACCACCTTCTGCTCGGAGAGGTGGCGCAAGAGCTCATCAAAGTTCAGAATGCTATTCATCAGTGCTTGATTTTGTTCTGTTAATAGTGTCGGCAAAGGTACAGATTTTTCTTGAATTAAGAAAATTTTTCGTATATTTTTCTTCTTCTTGGACTACAAGGAATTCTCTACGCCCTACTTTGACACATCAAAACCCGTCGCTAAAAAGGAACCCACGACTGTCAAACAATTAAGAAAATACGCCACATAGATAATATTCAGAAATATTTGGCCGTATAAATTAATTTTTCTAACTATGTAACCACTCTTAAGAAAGAAGAGGACAAGGACAGACCTATTAACAACACAACCGATACAATCATGAGGAAAATGAAGTTTATACTGACAATGCTGCTCGCGAAGAAGGGGGAGCTGCCGCACTCGGAGGCAACGACAGGGTGAGCTTGATGAGCGGACAGATTGATATCGACTTCGCCGTCTTCAACATCTACCAGTATGACAATCAGTATGACAATGCAAACCTCACAGGTCACTACACGGGTCCTATGACGATGGAGTAGCATCACTACCAAACATCCCTCTTCTTCGGCCCTCAGATTGCAGTCCGATATGAGGAAGAGAAAAACCGAAACGGGAAGCCCCCGAAAGTTGATAAACGTCAACTTTCGGGGGCTTGCTTTGATCTGTATTGCGTAAACAGAACTTTTACAGTCCTCTGGCCTTGAGCAGTCCCGAAGCATCGGGTTTCTCCATACCAGTGAAGTCTGTGAACATCAGCATTTGATCCTTGGTGTTGCCACGGCTCAGAATCTTGTCGCGCAACGCCTGACCGACGGCGGGATCGAGCGCGCCATGCTGCTTGAAGTAGTCGGCGATATTGACCGCCAGGACTTCCGTCCACAGGTAGCTATAATAGCCAGCGGCATAACCTCCGCCCCAGACATGGTTGAAATAGGAGGTGGAGTAGCGCGGGGGAATCTGTGTATTGAGGAGTCCGGCATTGTGGAGCTGCTCCTTCTCGAAGGCACCGGCCATATAGGGCGACGGCACCTCGTCCGGACTGATTTTGTGCCAAGCCAGATCGAGCCAGGTCGATGCGAGGTTCTCGCCGAGGGAGTAGGCCGTCTGGAAATTGATGCTCTCAAGCATACGCTCCTTCAGCTCTGCGGGCATCGGCTCTCCCGTCACGGTATGGCGGGCGAAGTGGTCGAAGATCTCGGGGATACTGGCAAAGGACTCGTTGAACTGAGAGGGCATCTCAACGAAGTCGCGGGCCGTGGCCGTGCCTGAGAGGGTGTTGTACTGGCAGTCGGAGAGTATCTCGTGGAGGGCGTGACCAAACTCATGGAACATCGTGCACACCTCGTCCCAGGTGATGAGCGAGGGCTGACCATCGGGAGCCTTGGCGCTGTTGCACACGTTATAGACCACAGGAAGTTGTTTGCGCTGGCGGCTCTGCTTGGCAAAGGCATCCATCCACGCGCCACCACGCTTCGTGGGACGGCGGAAGAAGTCGCTGTAGAAGAGAGCCAGGGGCTTTCCGTTCTTGTCGATCACCTCAAAGACTTTCGTGTCGGGATGATAGCTGGGGATATCCTTGCGCTCCTTGAAGGTCAGGCCATAGACGCGGTTGGCAGCATAGAACACACCATTCACCTGCACGCTATCGACATTGAAGTAGGGCTTCACCTCGTCGTCAGAAATGTTGAGCATCTCCTTTTTCATCTTCGCCGAATAGTAGAAGCGGTCGTAGGGCTGAAGCTGGAAGTCGCTTCCCTCGGTCTTGCGGGCATACTCCTCTATGGCCTTGGTTTCGGCGTCGGCCTTGGGTGCATACTCCTTGATGAGCTGCTCAAGGAAGTTGTCCACGTTGGCTGAGTTTTTGGCCATCGTGTTCTCAAGTGAGTAGTCGGCATAATTGGCATAACCCATGATCTGGCCTTTCTCGGCACGGAGTCTTGCCAACTCAGTCACTATCGGGAACGTGTTGTACTGGGGATTGGTGCCGTCGGCACGATGGATGCTTGCCTCAAACACTTTGCGACGGAGCGCGCGGTTCTGAAGGCTTGCGAGGATGGGTTGCTGCGTCGTATTGATGATGACGATGCAGTAGGGGGCCTTGCCGCCACGCATCTCCGCATCCTTCTTGCACTGGGCGATGTCGGCCTCGCTGAGACCAGCGAGATCCTCCCGGTTATCAACCCAGACAACGGCATGGTTGGTCGCCTCGGGAAGGAGGTTGCCCCACTGCTGCTGCAACTCCGAGATACGGGAGTTGATTTCCTTCATACGCGCCATCTTCTCGGCAGACAGGAGTGCACCTGAGCGCACGAAACTCTTGTAGATTTCCTCCGTCAGGCGCTGGTCCTCACCCTTGAGCTTCGCATATTCGTTATCGTAAACGAACTTGATGCGCTCGAAGAGCTGCTGGTTGAAGGATATCTCGTTCTCAAGACCCGTGAGCAACGGCATCACCTTGTCCTCGGCTTCGGCCAGCACGGGAGTCTTGTCGGCATTGGTAAGGCCGAAGAAGACGCTGCAAACGCGGTCGAGCAGGATACCACTCTCCTCGAAAGCGAGAATGGTATTCTGGAAAGTCGGCTTCTTCTTGTTGTCGACAATCTTCTGAATGTTGTCGCGCTTGATCTTGATGGCTGCCTCGATGGCAGGAAGGTAATCGCTCTCCTTGATGCGACTGAAATCGGGCGCACCGAATGGCAAATTACTCTTCATCAGAAGAGGGTTCTGTTGACTCGTACCAGAAGACTGGGCCGATACGGTGACTGGAGCCTGCAAGAGCGTGGCGGCCAATCCGATAGCAAAGAATAACTTGTTGTTCATACGAAGGTATTGATTAGGTTGCAAAGTTAAAATAAATTATTCTATAAATCGGCTTATATTTCATCTTTTATGAAATAATTAACAAAATCCACTCTGTTATCGACGTATTTGTGCTAACTTTGCACTCATAGGCATAAGCTAAGACGTAAGTTAAGACATAAGTTAAGCATAGACTAAGACATAAGCTAAGCATAAGTTAAGACCAAGACAAAAATGTTTATAGTGATGATTTTCATATTCCTTGGCATCGGTGCGGGCTACGCACTACGCACAAGGACGGCGTCGGAGGCCCGGCTTCAGGCCATCGGCGCATGGGCTGGCCGTGCCACAACGTGGCTCATCTGGCTACTTCTCTTCATGCTCGGCATCGAAGTGGGTGCCAACGAGCGCATCATCTCCGCCCTGCCCACGCTGGGCGTGGAGGCGCTGCTACTGTCCCTCAGCGGCCTGTTGTGCTGCTGTGCCCTGGCCTGGGTGCTATGGCGGATGACAAGAAAAGGAGGCGAGGGATGAAAGGCAGTTTGATCGTGGTGGGCTTCTTCGCCCTCGGACTGTTGGCAGGACGCAGCGGCTGCATGCCCACATGGCTCATGGAGGGCGACATCAGCATGGTGGCTCTATGCGCCCTGCTCCTCTTCGTAGGCATCGGCATCGGTCTCAACCCAGACATGAAGAACGAACTCAAAAGCCTAAGTCCCCGACTGGCTTTCCTCCCACTCGTCACCATTCTCGGATCATGGATGGGAGCGGCGGTGGCTTACCTGTTCCTCGGAGGTGGCATCTGCACCTTCCTGCAACATCGGGAACTGACGGACTGCCTCGCCATCAACAGCGGCTTCGCCTATTATTCACTATCAAGCATCTTCGTCACCGAATACCGAGGTGCAGAACTGGGCACCATCGCTCTTTTGGCCAACATCATTCGCGAAATGGCCACACTCCTGCTCACCCCGCTATTGGCTCGTTGGTTCGGCCCGTTGGCTCCTATCTCATCGGGCGGCGCGACGAGCATGGACACCACCCTGCCCAGCATTACCCAGTCCATCGGACAACGATATGCGCCCCTGTGCATCTACCACGGTTTCGTGACCGACTTCACCGTCCCCTTTCTCGTCACCCTTTGGTGCGCATAAGCGTCGCAAGCCTAAGGCGCATGGTGAGAAGATAAGTTACCATGCGCCTTAGGCTTAACTTACGACAAACTCCTACCTCTACCCATTCTTATGGGGAGGGGGTAGGGGTAGGG